>Ga0213919_1000244_pt1 | contig 26747 bp, 29 predicted proteins | sample McNCre317MG_FD_161056 | JGI IMG/M metagenome (GOLD analysis project Ga0213919, IMG submission 161056) | Freshwater microbial communities from McNutts Creek, Athens, Georgia, United States - 3-17 MG | ecosystem: Environmental > Aquatic > Freshwater > Creek | place: USA: Georgia | collected... | reverse complement strand
TGCGTGCTGCGTGGCGGCGAAGCGGATCTGCGGGTGGTCGACCCGGCCGGTGAATTTCCAGGCGTTGCCGAGCAGGTTTTCCAGTACCGTGCGCAGCAGGCTCGGATCGCCTTCGACCTGCAGTTGAGGTTCGATGTCGACCCGGACTTCCCGCTCGGGGCTCTGCTGACGCAGTTCATCGCAGATCGCCTGGGCGAGCTGGCTGAGATCCACCGGGCGCCGCTCGAGCTCCTTGCGGCTGACCCGTGACAGGGTCAGCAGGTCGTCGATCAACTGGCCCATGCGGTGGACCGCGGCCCGGACCCGGCGCAGCAGATCCTTGGCCTCGTCGTCCAGTTGCTCGCCGTAGTCCGACCCAAGGATTGCGCTGTAGCCCTCGATCGCACGCAGCGGTGCCCGCAGGTCGTGGGAGACCGAGTAGCTGAAGGATTCGAGTTCGCTCAGGGCCGCGCTGAGCTGGGAGGTGCGCTCGGCCACCCGGCGTTCGAGTTCGGTATTGAGGCGCCGGATCGCGCGTTCGGCGAACTTGCGTTCGGTGAGATCGGTCCCGACGCACACGACGTGGGGCCGGCCGTTCAGCAGCACGCGCCGGCCGACGACGAGGAAAGGCACCGGCACCTTGTCATTCCGGTGCAGCATGATTTCCGCCGAGGCTTCGCCGGACACCAGCGCGGATTCGATGCGATGGGCCATCAGCGGCTGCTGCTCGGTGATCACCAGACTCTCCGCCGAGGCGTTGAGCAGCCGGGTTTCGTCGAAGCCGGTCAACTCCTTGACGAAGCGGTTCCACAGCACCAGCTTGCCACGCTGGTCAAACAGGAAGAAAGGGGCCGGCAGGCCATCGATGAGGCAGCGGGAGAAGTCCCGCTCGGACTTCAGTTGCTCCTCGGTCAGCTTGCGGGTGGTGATGTCGCCGATCGAGCCGACGATGCGCACCGCGCGGCCATGCGCGTCGCGGTGGGCCAGGCCGCGGGCGAGGACCCAGTGGAATCTGCCGTCCTTGTCGGCGATGCGGTATTCGGATTCGAAGTGATCGGTCTTGCCGCGCAGGTGGTCGACAACATCGGCCCGGTAGCGCGCGTGGTCGTCCGGGTGGATCAGCTTGAGCCATTCGTCGTCGGTGGTGCGCAGGGTGTCGCTGGTCAGACCCAGCAGCGATAGCAGGCGCGCGGACAGGTAGAGGTGGCCCGTTGTCGGATCCCAGTCCCACAGGCCTTCGTTGGTGCCGCGCTGGGCGAGAACGTAGCGCTCGCTGGTGTCGCGAAGCTGCTCGGCCGCCTCGAGATAGGCGCTGCGGTCGTCGACGACGCCGATGGCGCCCCTCACCCGTCCATGGGCGTCGACATCCGCTGCGACGCGGATGGACAGGATGTTCACGTCGGTGGACAGCGGTGTGACGACGAGGCCGTCGTAGGCGCCACGCTCGCCGCCGAGGGCGCCCTGAAGAACGGACAGGATGGCATCGTCGCCGAGGGCGCGCAGGTCCATGCCCTGCAGGTCTTCGAGCGGGGTGCGGAGAATCTCGGCGAGCCGGCGGTTGCAGTAGCGGATGGTCAGCTCGGTGCCGAAATGGAAGATGCCGACCGGCGAGTTTTCGACGAGGGGCGGGTAGTGTGCCGGGTTGTCGGCGGGGGCGGCGGGCGCGTCGTCGTGGCTGCCGACCGAGTCGGCGGAAGCGGGCAGCGAGTCGTCGCCGATCTTGAGGCGGTGAGGTGCTGGCCTGCCACCACGGCCCAGCACCCCGTACAGGATCAGGGCGCCGGCGAGGATGGGGAGTGCGGCGGCGTAAACGGCAGGAAGCTCCGGGTACAGGCGGGCGACGATGCTAATCAGCGCCAGCGTGGCGAGCGCGTGAAGCAGCGAAAACAGCGCGGCCCGCCGGCCGGGCGAAAGCCGGCGGGCGAGTCCGTCGCCGGGGTGTGTGGTTGGGGAAGGTCTTTCCACGATGCTGCTTTAGAATCCGTTTTCCAGATTTTGAAAATTCATTTCATTCACACCATGTCGCTTGTCTGTTCCGGGAAGGACGCCGATTTCATGCTCGAGGCGATTGCGCTCGCCGAGGAGGCAGGCCGCTGCGGCGAGGTGCCCGTCGGTGCGGTGATCGTTGGCTCTGCAGGGGAGGTGGTCGGACGCGGCTTCAATCAGCCGATCCGCCGCCACGATCCCACCGCCCATGCCGAAGTGATGGCGCTGCGCGATGCGGCGGAATCCATCGGAAACTACCGCCTGCCCGGCTGCACCCTGTACGTCACCCTTGAGCCATGTGTCATGTGCGCGGGAGCCATTATGCATGCCCGGATCGCCCGGGTGGTATTCGGGGCGCGGGACCCCAAAACCGGCGTCGCCGGAAGCGTAATCGACCTTTTCGCGGAAACGCGCCTAAACCATCACGCCACGGTGCAGGGAGGCTTGCTCGCCGATGCCTGTGGCGGCCTTCTGTCCGGTTTTTTTGCCGCCCGCCGCAAGCGGGTCGCCGGAGCGACGCCATCGTGCTGATCCGCATCGACATCCCCACCCAGAGCCTGGCGCTGTTCGACGAGAAGGGGGCATGCATCCGTCGCTACCTCGTGTCGACGGCGAGCAACGGTGCCGGCGAGCAGGCTGGCAGCCATCGCACGCCCCGGGGCCGGCACGTGGTGCGCGCGAAGATCGGTGCCGGCCAGCCCCTCGGCGCGGCGTTCCGGGGTCGGCGGCCGACCGGCGAACGGTGGTCAGTGGAGTTGGCCCAGGCGGCGCCGGGGCGCGACTGGATACTGACGCGCATCCTGTGGCTGTCCGGCATGGAGCCGGGCTTCAACCGCCTGGGCAGCGTCGATTCGATGCGCCGCTACATCTATATCCATGGCACGCCCGACACCGAGCCGATGGGCGTGCCGCGCTCGATCGGCTGCGTGCGCATGCGCAACCGGGATGTGGCGGAGCTCTTCGATCTCGTGCCGGCCGGTACCGTGGTGGAGATTTCGGCGTGAGCCCCGATTGCCTGAGCGTGCGCGTTGGCAGTTGGGAGGAACTGGGGGCTCTGGCCGCGCCGGTCCGCTTCCGGGTTTTTGTCGAGGAGCAGGGGGTGCCGGCCGAGATGGAACTCGACGCATCCGATCCGCTTTCACGCCACGCGCTGGCCCGGTGGGGGGAGGTGGTGGTGGGCACCGGCCGTCTGCTGCCGGACGGCCACCTCGGGCGCATGGCGGTGCTGGCCGAGTGGCGTGGCCGGGGCGTTGGTGCCGCTTTGCTGCAGGCGCTGATGGACGAGGCGGTCCGGCGCGGGATGCGCCGGCTGATGCTCAGCGCCCAGACCCATGCGATCGGTTTCTATGCCCGCTTCGGCTTCGTGCCGGAGGGCGCCGTGTACGACGAGGCGGGTCTGCCGCACCAGGCCATGTGGCGTGAGTTGCCGGCGTGATGGCCGGCCTGGCGCTTCGCGAGGGGAAGTTCAGCCCGCTTCGCTGAGTGGGCTGGATCGGGGTTCCAGGTGGGTGTGGAACCAGTCGGCGGCCATCTTCGCGGCGGCGTCCATCGCGCCGGGCTCCCGGAAGAAATCGTCGGTACCGGCGATGCCGCGCCAGTCCTTGGTGCTGCCGATGAGGTCGTAGGCCTGGCGGGTGTGGGCCAGCCCTTCGTCCTTGTCGCCGACGATCACCCGCGTGGGGCAGGCCACCTGGCGCAGCGGGCTGATGCCGGCGAGTCCGGGCCGGCCGCCGCGGCAGACCAGCGCGGATACCAGGTCGGGCTCCCGTGCCAGCGCGCGCACCGCGGCGGCGCTGCCGGTGCCGCTGGCCACCATGCCGATGGGCATTTCGACCAGCGGCGGCTGGTGGCGCAGCCATTCGAACAGCACGTTGATGCGCTGGCCGAGCAGCGGGGTGTTGTAACGGGTGTCGGGATCCCGGGTTTCCTCGTAGCGGGTCAGCAGGTCGAAGATCAGCGTGGCAAAGCCCGCCTCCTGCAGACGCCGCGCGAAGTGGGCCTCGCGCGAGTCCCGATGGTTGCCGGCGGCGGTCTGGACGATCAGGATCAGCCCGGAGGCATCCGGCGAATGGGCCTGCAGCGCCTCCAGCCAGACCGGGCCGGCGGCGATGCTGAGTTCGGTATGGCGCAGTTTCATCATGGTCGTGACGATGGCACGCCCGCGTGCCGGGCGGCAAGGGAATGCGTCACCAAGTCTAGGCGCGGAGGTGCACGGGAACACGACGCGGGCCGAACGCGCCGTGGAATGCGCCGAAGCGCCCGGCAATTGCATGGCCGCAGGCCTCGCAGGCGCCGCTGGCGTCCAGCCGGTAGGCGAGGATCGCGTACCAGTCGCGCTCGATGACGATCTGGCCACAGGACGGGCAGCGGGTGGAGCCGCCGTCGGTGTCATGCACGTTGCCGGTATAGACGTAATGCAGGCCGGCATCCAGGGCGATGCGGCGGGCGTGGGTCAGCGTGGCGGGCGGGGTGGGCGGCAGGTGGTCGAGCTTGTAGTCCGGGTGGAAGGCGGTGAAATGCAGTGGCACGTCGGGCCCGAGTTCGCTGGCGACCCATTTCGACAGCGCGGTGAGTTCGGCGTCGGAGTCGTTGAGGCCGGGGATCAGCAGTGTGGTGATCTCGACCCACACCTCGCTTTCATGGTGCAGCCAGGCGAGGGTGTCGAGCACGGGCGCGAGGCGGGCGCCGCACTGATGGACGTAGAAGTCGTCCGTGAAAGCCTTTAAATCCACGTTGGCGGCGTCCATCACCGCGTAGAAGTCGCGGCGGGCGGCGGGGTGGATGTAGCCGGCGGTGACGGCCACGTTGGCGAGGCCGCGGTTGCGACAGGCGATGGCGGTGTCGATTGCGTACTCGGCGAAGATCACCGGATCGTTGTAGGTGTAGGCCACGCTGCGGCAGCCGCGCTCGGCGGCGACGCGGGCGATCTCGTCCGGCGAGGCGGCGTCCATCAGCCGGTCCATGTCGCGGCTTTTGGAGATGTCCCAGTTCTGGCAGAACTTGCACGCCAGGTTGCACCCGGCGGTGCCGAAGGAGAACACGCTGGTGCCCGGATAGAAGTGGTTGAGGGGCTTCTTCTCGATGGGGTCGATGCAGAAACCGGAACTGCGGCCATAGGTGGTGAGGACCATTTCCCCGTCCACCATCTGGCGGACGAAGCAGGCGCCACGCTGTCCTTCGTGGAGGCGGCAGTCCCGCGGGCAGAGGTCGCACTGGATGCGGCCGTCGTCGAGAGCGTGCCAGTATTTCGCGGGATGATTGTCCATGGTCTTACTCCCCGGTTTCGCCCTTGCTTGCGCCCTCATGCCACTTCTGCACCTGGTAGCGGGCGATCATCACGTTGGGCCCCCAGAAATTTGCCGGCAGGCGGGCCTTCTGCTTGAGCGCGGCAATGAACTGGCGACGCTCGGGCAATTGTTCCCAGACCTGGGGCAGGAAGGTTGCCTTCTGGCAGCCATTGAAAAAGATCACACCGTCGCGGCCGGGCACCAGTTGGGCAAGGGCGTCGGCTTCGTCGCGGAACTCCATGAACTCCGGCTCGGTGAGAAGGGAAACCTCCACCCGTACCTGCGCGAATTCCTCGGCAGACAGGGGCGGAAAGCGGGGGTCGCGCAGCGCGGCTGACACGGCGTTGTCGCGTACATCGGCACCCAGCGGCCGATGGGCATTGAGGCTGCCGATGCAACCGCGCAGTTCGCCGTCCAGGGTCAGCGTGACGAAGGTGGCGCCGCGCTGGTCGAGGTCCGGATGGTCGGCGGCAGCGGGGGCGGGCACACCGAGCGCATCGGCGATGGCCTTGCGGGCCTGGGTGAGCAGCGCGTGGCCGAGGCGGGGGTCAGTGGTGGGCATGATTGCGGTGCTCGGAGAAGGCCAGGGAGGCGTAGCCGACGACCCGTTCGCGGTCGCCGGCGGTGTCGCCCGAGTTGCGCAGGTCGAGCAGGTGAGGAACGAGGTGATGGCGCTGGGCGGCCAGCAGCAGTCCGTTGATCGCGCCGGCGCCGCAGGCCTGTTCACCGTCGAGGCTGGCATCGAGCGCGGCGATCTTGGCGATGGTGGCCTTGTCGCGCCACTGGGCCTGGCGGTAGGGGTGGTAGTGGGAGAGGTCGGAACTGATCACGACCAGGGTTTCGGGTCCGCCCCACAGGGCTTCGAGGAGGCCGGCGACCTGCTGCGGGGCGACGTCGCCGACGGCGACCGGGAGGATTTCGAAGTGATCGAGCGTCGATTGCAGGAAGGGCAGCTGGACTTCGATCGCATGCTCCTCGGCGTGGGGACGGTCGTCGACGACGACGCCCGGCAATTCGCGGGCGATGAGCCACGCCTGCCGGTCGACGGCCACCGCGCCGAGGGGGGTCACGAAGGACTGGGCTGCAGGCAGCGCCATGCCGCGCACGGCGACCCGGTGGGTCGGGCAGAGGATCAGAACCCGCCGGATGAGGGTGCGGCGCTGTACCAGTTCCGCGTAGGCACTGGCGGCAACGGCACCGGAATAGATGTAGCCGGCATGGGGCACGATCAAGGCCTTCGGCGCGATCACCACTTCGGCCGGCAGTGCGCCGGCCAGGTAGCCGGAAACCTGGGCATGAAGGCTGTGGGGATCGGCCGGGTAGAACAGTCCGGCGACGGCCGGGAAACGTTGGGACGCGTGTGCCATGATTTACTCTTCCCGTAGATGCGGTGGGACAAGCCCTGGTTCCATTATAGGGAGGCGTTCAGCAGCCAGCCGATGCCGCCGCCCAGCCCGGCGCCGACGGCGAGCATGCCGCCGAGCACCCGGCGCCCGAGGTGGGTGCCGCCGAGGGTGAAGGCGAGCGCTGACTTGAAGGTCAGGTTCGCGAGCATGGCCAGCAGGATGGCGACCGCGGCGGGCTGCGCTTCGATCTTGTCCAGGTTGACCAGCCGCAGCGTCGATAGTGCGATCGCATCCACGTCGGTGAGCCCGGACGCGAAGGCCAGCAGATAGAGTCCGCCGCGCCCGGCGATGTCCGACAGCCACGCGGCACACAGCAGCACCGCGGCGTAGAGGATGCCGAAGCCCATGGCCGTGCGCAGTTCGGTCGGGTTGCGGGTTTCCGGCACCGGCAACTCGCCCTGACCGGCGAGCTGGCGCCAGTCGCGCGCGATGACGACGGCGCCGACGAGTACCGCGGCGAGGCAGCCGACGAGCAGCATCGGCACCACCTCCCGCGACAGCACCCAGGCAAGCACGAGGATGCGCACGACCATGATCAGGTTGGCGAGCAGGATCACCAGGGTCGCGGTGGCGGCCATCGCGGGGTTGGCGCGGGCGTGGCGGGCGAAGACCATCGTGGTGGCGGTGCTCGACACCAGTCCGCCGAACAGCCCGAGCAGCGGTGCGCCGTAGCGGGCGCCGACGTAGCGCAGTGCGGCGTAGCCGGCAAGGCTCACCCCGGAAATCAGCACCACCATCAGCCACACCTGATGGGGGTTGATCGCCTCGTAAGGGCCGAAGCCGCGGTCGGGCAGAATGGGCAGCACGATCAGCGACAGCACCGAGAATTGCAGGATCGAGCGCCAGTCCTGGCCGGTCAGCCGGGCGGCGACGCCACGCAGTTCGGACTTGTAGTAAAGCAGCATCGTCGACCCGACTGCGGCCATGACCGCGAGGCGGCCATGGCCCAGCCAGACCATTGCGCCGAGGCTGTAGCAGACGAGGACGGCGACGACGGAGGTGGTGCCGGGGTCGTCGGGCTCCGGATGGTGCACGTCGGCGGCAATGATCATCACCGCAACCAGCACGAAGCCGGCGACGATGATCGCCGGCATCGCCAGGAACTCGGCCAGCAGCGCGGTGAGCGCACCGAGCAGCCCGGTGAGGCCGAAGGTCCGCACGCCGGCTTGGGTCGTCGGGCGTCGTTCCCGCTCCAGACCCATCAGCAGGCCGATCGCGGTGGCGAGCGCAAGGGCCTCGAGCTGGCGCGGTTCGAAAGGCAGGGAGAACAGGGCGGAGTTCGGCATGGTGGGCATCCCGGGTGTGACTGACCATATTGCGACAGCGCCCCGACGAAGTGAAGCGTGTTCCGCAGTTGCCGGTGGGCCTTGAGGGTAGAATCGCGCGATGCGAGTTCCTAACAGCCGTTGTTTCGCCATCGTGCCAGCCGCGGGAAGCGGCAGTCGCATGCATAGCGAACGACCCAAGCAATATCTGCCGCTCCTCGGCCAGCCGTTGATCCGCCATACCCTGGCCGTCCTGTGCGCTTCACCGCTCATCGAGCGGGTGTATGTCGTCCTCTCCGTCGGCGACCAGGAATGGGACCGTCACGACTGGCACGCCTTCGATGGGCGCCTGGTGCCGCTGTTTTGCGGTGGCGCGTCACGGGCCGACAGCGTGCTCAACGGCCTCCGGGCGATCGCCGACGAAGCCGCCGAAGCGGACTGGGTGCTGGTCCACGATGCTGCCCGGCCCTGCCTCGCCCCCTGGCACATCGAGGCCCTGGTGCGCGAGCTGATCCACGACGAGGTCGGCGGCATCCTCGCGGTGCCGGTGGCCGATACCCTGAAGCGGGAGGACAGCAGCCACCGCATTGGCGCCACCGTGCCCCGCGAAGGCTTGTGGCAGGCCCAGACGCCGCAGATGTTCCGCTATGTGATGCTCAAGCGGGCGTTGGAAAGTGCCCGCCATGTTACCGACGAGGCCAGCGCGATCGAGGCGATGGGCCTCAGGCCGCGCCTGGTTCGCGGCGACCCGACCAACCTGAAAGTCACTTATCCCCTCGACCTGCATCTGGCCGAGTGGATACTCCAGCATCGCGAGGGCGAAACATGAAGCTTCCATTCCGCATCGGGCAGGGCTTCGACGTCCATGCCCTGGTTCCCGGCCGCCCGCTGATCATCGGTGGCGTGACGATTCCCTTCGGCAAGGGCCTGCTCGGCCATTCCGACGCCGACGTGCTGCTGCACACCGTCACCGACGCGATTCTCGGTGCGGCCGGTCTGGGTGACATCGGCCGCCATTTTCCCGACACCGACCCGCGCTTCGAGGGCGCCGACTCCCGCGTGCTGCTGCGTGAGGCGGCGACCGCGGCGCGGGCGGCAGGCTGGCAGACGGTGAACGTGGACGCGACGGTAATCGCCAGGGCGCCGAAGATCCTGCCCTTCGTGCCGGCGATGGTCGCCAACATCGCCGCCGATCTCGGCGTCGATCCGGCAGTGATCAACGTGAAGGGCAAGACCACCGAGAAGCTCGGTTTCACCGGTCGGGGCGAGGGCATCGCCGCGCAGGCGGTGGCGCTGCTCACGCGGGTCGATGGCTGAAACCCGGTCCCGGGTCTTCCTGGCCCTGTGGCCGGAGCCGGCGGTGGCCGACCGCCTCTCCGAACTGTCGGCCGAGCTTCACAAAGCCTGTGGTGGCCGGCGTATGCGTCGGGACACCCTGCACCTGACGCTGGATTTCATCGGCGAGGTGGCCGAATCCCGTCTCCCCGCCATCGGCGCGGCGATGGCCGGGGTGCGCGGCGAGGCTTTCCGGCTGTGTGTCGATACCGTGGGCTACTGGAAGCACAACCGCATCGCCTGGGCCGGCTGCCGGACCTGGCCGGCGGCGCTGGACCGCCTCGTCGGCGATCTTCGCCGGGCGCTGGCGGATGCCGGGCTGCCGCGCGACGACGGGCCGGCCTTCTTTCCGCATCTCACCCTGTTGCGCAAGGCCCATGCTGCGGATGTGCTACCGGGCTTCGACGCCTTCGCCTGGTCCGTGGCGAAGTGGGTGCTGGTGGAATCGCGGCTGTCGGCGGCCGGGGCCGCCTACCGGCAGCTTGGAGAATGGGAACTCGAATAGCGGCGGGCCGGCCGATCTGCAGGTGATGTTGATAAGCGCCGTCCCGGGCATGCGGGACGACGCTTGACGGATGGTTCATCGGCGCACGCCGGCCGGCGGCGTGCAGGGATGGATTCAGACGAAGACGTATTCTTCCAGGTGTCCGCACAGATCGGGTTCGGACGACTTGGTGTAGTCCTTCTCCAGCCGGTCGGTCACCATCTGCGCGGTGGGGCCGTCGAGGTTCGCATTGAGCATGCCCATGAAGGCAGGTGGCGCGACCAGGATGGCCCGGGCGTATTCGTTGCGGCTGCGTCCGAGATAGAGCTCCTTGGCAAGAGACTGTGCAAAATTCTTGGCGGCATTGAGCTTGGGTGGGGTCTGCTGTTCCCGTGCGCCGTGCCCGCTGCCATTGGACTGGATCTGTCCGGCCCGGTCAGAGGACAGCTCTGAATTTTTCATGCGGCTTTCGGGGTGGACAAGCTCCTTGATGAGCTTGAGTCCCTGCTTGGGACCAAGGTTGGCGTAAAGACGGGCGAGGCTTGCGTTGGCGACCAGAATCCAGGTTATAGCCATGAATCACTCTCCACTTGCTGTAGGGAATGCCGAAGCGGCCTCCTCAGCTTAGACAGCGTTTGGGCAGCTAGCAAAAAAATGTTTCAGCAAGATGGCCTCGAGCCGGCAGACCGTGCTGCCAGCCGGGCTGGATCCTGGCGGTAATAGCGGGAAAGCTGTTCGTAAACAGCTGGATAGTCGTCCTTCAGGATGCCGGGCGTCTCGAAGAAGGCCTCGCTCATCACCGCGAAGAATTCGGCCGGGTGATCGGCGCCGTAGGGGTCGAGCCGGGTGTCCTCGCCCCGGTCGACCCGCCGGCAGAAGTCGTCGTAAGCGGGCTGGAAGGCGGCGGCCCAGGCGCCGGCGCTCATGTCGGCGGGCAACTGCGGATAGCCGTCCACTTCGCCGTTGCCCATGTCCAGCTTGTGGGCGAACTCGTGGATCACCACATTCACGCCTTCGGGGGCGTCGGCGTCCTCGAACCACGAGAGCAGCACCGGGCCGCCTTCCCAGGCCTCGCCGAGCACACTGTCGGCGTATTCGTGGACGACGCCGTCTTCGTCGGCCAGACGGCGCGGAATCACGAAATCTCCCGGGTATACGACAATCCCGACCCAGTCCGCGTAGGCGTCGAGGCCGATGTGCAGGACCGGCAGGCAGGCCTGTAACGCGATGGAGAGCAGCATCCCGTCGGTGACCACCAGCCCCTTGGCGCCGTGCACCTGCTTGTCGGCGAGGAATTCCAGGGCCATGCGGCGCAGTCGCGGCCGTTGGTCGGGCGGCAGCCAGGCGAGGAAGGGCAGGCGGGCCTCTACGGCATCCCATTGCGCGGGGGAAACCTGCATGCGGTCGGCGGCGCGGCGGCGGCGCCAGCGGCGGAGGGCGGCGAACATGGGCAGGCGGAGGAGGGGCGGGTTGGCAGGCGGCCGATGCGGCCGCGGTGACGAAGAACGATCGCTGACACGACAGCCTATAGGATAATGCCGGCATGGTTGCCGTCACGCATTCGATTTCCCCGTCCGCCTCTGCATCCTCCGTGCTCGAACTGCTGTGTGAGGGGCTGCTTCCCGATGACGTCCGCCGGGTCGGCGAGGCGCACCAGTGGGTTCAGGCCCTCTATGGCCCACGCACCCTTGGCACCCACGAGCCGGTGTGGCCGCATGCCCTCGGCACGGCGCTGATCGTTGCGTCACTGCGCCTCGATGCCGATACCCGCATCGCGGCGCTGTGTTTTGCCGTCGGTGACGTGCTGAACCAGCCGGACGAGGAGATCCGCCCGCGCTTCGGCGAGGGCGTGGCCCGGCTGGTGGACGGCCTGCGCCGGCTCAACGGCCTGCGCGTCATCACCCGCATGACGAGCACTGCCAGCGCACCTGAGATCCGCGCCCAGAGCGAAGTGCTGCGCAAGATGCTGCTGGCGATGGTCGAGGATATCCGCGTGGTGCTGCTGCGGGTGGCTTCGCGCACCCAGACGCTGCGCTACTTCACCGATCATCCGGGCAAGACCCGCGAGTCCATCGCCCGGGAAAGCCTGGACATCTATGCGCCGCTGGCGAACCGGCTGGGCATTTGGCAGCTCAAGTGGGAGGTCGAGGATTTGTCCTTCCGCTTCCTCGAGCCGGAGACCTACAAGCGCATCGCCAGCATGCTCGACGAGCGGCGGGTCGAGCGCGAGCAGTTCATCGTCGATGCGGTGGCGCGGCTGAAGGCCGAGGTGATGGCGATCGGCATCCAGGCCGAGGTGTATGGCCGGCCCAAGCACATCTACAGCATCTACAACAAGATGCGGGCGAAACGGCTGGATTTCTCGCAGATTTTCGATGTGCGGGCCTTGCGTGTGCTGGTGGACGAGGTGAAGGACTGTTACGCGGTGCTGGGCATCGTGCATCAGATCTGGACGCCTATCCCGAAGGAGTTCGACGACTACATCTCGATGCCCAAGGGCAACAACTACCAGTCCTTGCACACGGCGGTGTATGCCGCCGACGGCCGCGCGCTGGAGGTCCAGATCCGTACCCACGGCATGCACAACCACGCCGAGCTGGGGGTGGCCGCGCACTGGCGCTACAAGGAAGGGAGTGTTGGGGCGGCCAGCAGCGACTACGACGAGAAGATCGCGCTGCTGCGCAGCCTGCTGTCGTGGCGTGACGAGGTGGCCGACGCCGCCGACTGGCTGGAGCAGTTCAAGCGCGCCTCGCTGGACGACACGATCTACGTGTTGACACCCCAGGGCCGCGTGATCGACATGGCGCGGGGGGCTACGCCGATCGATTTTGCCTACCGGGTGCATACCGACCTGGGCCACCGCTGCCGCGGTGCGAAGGTCAATGGCCAGCTCGTCACCCTCAACACGCCGCTGGAAAACGGCCAGACGGTGGAGATCATGACCACCAAGGAGGGCGGGCCGTCACGCGACTGGCTGAATGCCCACCAGGCTTATGTCGCCACGCCGCGGGCGCGCCAGAAGATCAAGCAATACTTCAGCGCGCTCGAAGAGGAGGAAATGCTGGTTCGCGGGCGCAGCGTGCTGGTCAAGGAGATCCAGCGCGAGGGCCACGGGCAGGCCAATATCGACGAACTGGCTACCCGCCTCGGCTTCAAGAATGCCGAGGCGCTGTTCGTGGCGGCCGGTCGGGGCGAGGTCGGGCCGCGGGCGATCCAGGTCGCCCTGCGTGGGGCCGAGTCCGAGGAAGGCCCGGAGCAGCACGAAGTGCTGATCGGCCGCAGCCACGCGGCGGATGCGGGCGACACGATCCTGATCGTCGGGGTCGGCAAGCTGATGACCTCCCTCGGGCGGTGCTGTAAGCCGGCGCCGCCGGATGCGATCCAGGGCTATGTCACCCGCGGGCGAGGGGTGTCCATCCACCGGGTCGAATGCCGCGATTTCCAGGCGCTGGTGAGGCGCCACCCGGAGCGCCTGGTCAGCGCCGAATGGGGGAGTGGCGGCAGACCCGGTGTCGCCAAGGATGCGGTGTTCCCCGTGGATGTCGTCGTTCAGGCGATGGACCGGCAGGGCCTGCTGCGTGACATCTCGGAAGTGTTGTCCCGGGAAAAGCTCAACGTGATCGCCGTGAATACACTGAGCCGCCGGGGCGCAGCGAGGATGCGCTTCACCCTCGAGGTGCACGGCGTGCAGCAGATCCAGCGGGCGCTGGCGCTGGTCCGCGAGGTGAAAGGCGTGACCGACGTGGAGCGTGGCTGAGACATGGCGGGGCTCGCCGGCATGGATCGGCACCACTTCGCCTGGCTGTCGATCGCCGCGGCACTGGCGACCATCGCGCTGAAGGCCCTGGCCTGGTGGGTCACCGGTTCGGTCGGATTGCTGTCCGACGCGCTGGAGTCCTTCGTCAACCTGGCCGGTGCGTCATTCGCGTTGTGGATGATCCTCGTGACCCGGGTACCGGCCGATCGCGGCCATCCCTTCGGTCACGGCAAGGCCGAATATTTCTCCAGCGGTTTTGAAGGCGTGCTGATCTTCGGTGCGGCGGCGGCGATCATCTGGGCGGCGGCCGAACGTCTCGTGACCCCTCAGCCCATCGAGTCCCCGGGCTGGGGGCTCGCCTGGTCGGCGCTGGCCACGGGCATCAATTTGGTCGTTGCACGGGTGCTTGGACGTGCCGGTGAGCGCTTCAATTCGATCGCGCTGCGTGCCGATTCCCGTCACCTGATGACCGACGTGTGGACCTCGGTGGGCGTCATCGCCGCCGTCGCGCTGGTGGCGCTCACCGGCTGGCTGCGCCTCGATCCGCTGATCGCCATCGTGGTGGGGCTCAACATCACCCGGGAGGCCTGGCGTCTGCTCCGCGAATCGGTCGATGGACTGATGGATCGCAGCCTGGCTGGCGAGGAACTGGCCCGCGTGCAGGGGGTGCTGGATTCCTTTCGCGTCCGCGGCGTCGCTTTCAGCGGCCTGCGCACGCGCCGCGCCGGCAGTGCATCCTTCCTGCAGGTCGTCGTGCTGGTGCCGGGCGACTGGAGCGTGCGTAACGGACACCGTCTGCTCGATGAGATCGAGGCGGCGGTCACCGCCGCGCTGCCCGAGATCGAGGTGACGACCCATCTCGAACCTCTCCCCTGATTCTTCCTGCCTCCTTACTCTGCCCACTTTCTTCCTCCAGCTTCCTGCCAAATGATTTTTGTGCTGTCCCCCGCCAAGGCGCTCGACTATGAGACGCCGCTCCCCACGCTGCGTCACTCCGAGCCCGAATACCTGGCCGACGCGGCCGAACTGATCACTGGCCTGCGCGAACTGTCCCACGCCGAGGTGGCCGGCCTGATGCACCTCTCCGACGCGCTCGCCGCCCTCAACGTCGCCCGCTACGCGGAATGGTCGCGACCCTTCACGCCGGACAACGCGCGGCCGGCCATGCTGGCCTTCAATGGCGACGTCTATGACGGACTCGAGGCCAGGACGCTCACCGAGGCCCAGTTCGACTACGCGCAGACCCACCTGCGCATCCTGTCCGGGCTGTACGGCCTGCTGCGCCCCCTCGACCTGATGCAGGCCTACCGCCTCGAGATGGGCACCCGCTTCAGGAACGCCCGCGGCAAGGATCTGTACGCTTTCTGGGGGATGACCCAGACCGACGCGCTGAACCGCCTGCTCGCCGCCGAGGCGGAGGCCGGCAGGGAGCCGGTGCTGGTGAACCTCGCCTCGGAGGAGTACTTCAAGTCGGTCCGGCCGGCGAAGCTGCGGGGCCGGCTGCTCAATCTGGGTTTCGAGGACTGGAAGGGCAGTCGCTACAAGATCATCAGTTTTTACGCCAAGCGCGCCCGCGGCCTGATGGCCCGCTACGCGATCGACCACGGGCTGGAGGACGTGGAAGGGCTGAAGGGCTTCGACCGCGACGGCTATGCCTTCGTGCCGGAGGCCTCCGACGACGACCGCTGGATCTTCCGGTGGCGGCTGGACTGAAAGGGCAGCGCAGATGGCATCTCCCGAAAAAGTGGCCGCACTGGCCCGCATGAAAACGGTCGCGACGGCACTCTTCATCGCCGTGACGGTGCTCTTCATCGTCGCCCGGCGGGCCGACTGGCCATGGATCGCGGCCTTTGCCGAGGCGGCGATGATCGGCGCGCTGGCCGACTGGTTCGCGGTCGTCGCGTTGTTCCGCCGGCCCCTTGGCCTGCCGATTCCCCATACCGCGATCCTGCCCCGGAACAAGGCCCGGCTGGCCGACAACCTGGCCGTCTTCATCCGCGACAAGTTCCTCGACACCGAGTCCCTGGTCGGCCGCTTGCGCGCCGCCAACCCAGCCGAGCGCATCGGCGCCTGGCTGCAGGTCGAGACCAACGCCCGCCTGCTCGCCGACCGGCTGGCGGTGGTGTTCGTCGAATCGCTGGATTTCATGGATGACAGGCGCGTCCGCCGGCTGTTCCTGCGCGCGCTGCGGCGCCGGGCCGGCAATCTCGATCTCGCCGGCAATGTCGGGCGGATCATGAACGTGCTGACCGAGGACGGCCGACACCAGGGCTTGCTCGACGAGGGGCTGCGCAAGCTGTCCGAATGGCTCAACCAGCCGGGCGTCCAGCAGGGCTTCGCCAGCATGATCGTCGATGTGGCGAGCAAGGAATACCCGAAGGTCGTCGCGACCCTTGGCCTGGTCGGCATCAACCCGGCCGAACTCGGCGAGAAGGTCGCCGTCGGCATCGTCGCCGGCGTCAATGGCCTGCTCGAGGACGTGGCCGGCAATCCGCTGCACCCGCGCCGTGCGGCCTTCGACGAACTGATCGTCCGCTACATCGAACGCCTGCAGCACGACGAGGTCTTCCGCGCCCGGATCGAGCAGGTCAAGCGCGATTTCCTGGCCCATCCCGGCGTCGGCGCCTACCTGCAGGAACTCTGGGAGGAAGTGCGCAACTGGCTCGATCGCGACATGGCGCGAGCGGATTCCCGCGTGCGCCGCAAGCTCGCCTCGGCCGCCAGCGCGATCGGCGCCAGTCTGGCGAACAACCCGGCCCTCCGTGAGTCGGTCAACGAGCACATCGAGCACGCCGTCGAGAACCTCGCCCCGGAGCTTCGCGACGGCCTTTCCCGCCACATCGCCGGCACCGTGCGCGCCTGGCACGACGAGGATCTCGTCCGCGAGATCGAGCACAGCGTCGGCCGCGACCTGCAGTTCATCCGCGTGAACGGCACCGTCGTCGGCGGGCTGATCGGCGTTGCGCTCTACGCCCTGACCCATCTCCTCACCTGATCCCTCGTTCTGTCATGCCTCTACGTATCAGCAGCAATTTCGACTCCGGCGCCATCGAGGTGCTGTCCATCGAGCGTCCCGACGACATCCGCCTGCGCCTGCGGGCCGACCAGGGTGTCGGCGGCGATTCGGGCTTCCGCCAGTGGTTCCACTTCCGTCTCCACGGCGCGGCCGGGCAGGACGTCCGGCTGGTGTTCGAGAACGCGGCCGACGCCGCCTACCCGGACGGCTGGCCAGACTACCGCTGCGTCGCCTCCTATGATCGCCGCCACTGGTTCCGCATCACCGCCACCCGTTACGAGAAGGAAAGCGGCCAGTTGATCGTCGAGCACCGCCCGGAGCGCAACAGCATCTACTACGCCTACTTCGAGCCCTATTCCCACGAGCGACATCTCGATCTGCTCGGTCAGGTCGAGATGTCGCCCTTTGCGTCGGTGAGCAACCTGGGGGCCACCGTCGATGGTCGCGACCTGGACCTCGTCACGGTCGGCCGGCCCGGCCCCGGCAAGCAGCCGGTGTGGCTCATTGCCCGCCAGCACCCCGGCGAGACGATGGCCGAATGGTTCGTCGAGGGCCTGCTCGAACGCCTGCTCGATGCCGCCGATCCGGTCGCCCGGCGCATCCGGGAGCGGGCGGTGCTCTACATCGTTCCGAACATGAACCCGGATGGGGCGATCCGCGGCAACCTGCGCACCAATGCCGCGGGGGCCAACCTCAACCGCGAATGGCGTGAGCCCAGCGCCGAACGCAGTCCGGAAGTGCTGTGGGTGCGCCAGGCGATGGAGACCAGTGGCGTCGGCCTGTTTCTCGACATCCATGGCGACGAGGCGCTGCCCTACGTCTTCTTCTCGACCGCGGAGGAAGTGCCCGGTTTCTCCGAACGCCAGCGCGAGCGCCAGGCCCGCTTCGTCGATGCCTTCCGCGCCGCCAGCCCCGACTTCCAGACCGAGCACGGCTACGTCGCCGGCCGTTTCAAGGACGAGTTGCTGACCCTCGCGTCGAAATGGGTCGCCCACCGCTTCGGCTGCGTATCGATTACCCTGGAGATGCCCTTCAAGGACAACGCCAATCTGCCCGACGGCCTCGCCGGCTGGAACGGCGAGCGTAGCAAGCGCCTTGGCGCGGCGATGCTCAATCCGATCCTGTCTCACCTCGACGTCTGAAGCTCAAGTCCGCACGCGTTGATCCGCTATCTGCAGGACGGGCCGGGTTGCCCGACGGGCGGAAATCAAAAATATTCTCGAAATTTTTTTGATTCCCTGTCATCCGGCTGACTAAGCCCTGCGTTAAGGGAGCATGGGTGAGCAATCACCGGAACACACAGGAGAAGTCGATGGGCAGTTATTGCAACGAGTCCTACGCAGAATTTCTGGATTCCCTCAAGGCCGCGGGTGTCGTGATCAGCAACGAAAGCGAAGTGCGTGAGCGGCTTGCCGAATCCCAGCGCTGGCGGACGGCTTTCATGACCCTGGCGGCCAATGGTCGCCTGTTGGGGATCGAGTTTTCCGTGGCCGACAAGCGCCGAAATCCGCGCGCCGTGCAGCGCGTAATGGCCGAGCATGCCTTCCCGGCCGAGAAGGAAGCCGCTTTCATCGCCCAGCTGACCTCTGACCGCTGAGCCGGTTGCCGATATTCGCCCGGTTGATCTGCCGGGCGCAACACCCCGAGCACTTTGAACCTTCCCTGTACCTTTAGGTGCGGGGAAGGTTCAATTTTGCATGTCGCGCCGGAGATGGGTTGGCATGCATCATGGGCGTGGCGTGATGAACTATTTTCCCTGACAGATTTCCTATCCAACGGGCAGAATGCATCCCTCCTCAAACAATCAATAAAGGCTGCCAAGCAGTGAGTCCGTCCGACCGTTCCCTTCGTCGCCATCTCTGGTGGGTTGTCATCATCAAGCTGATCCTCATTTTCGTGCTTTGGTGGTGCTTCTTCCGTGATGCCGAGGTGCCTGTGGGGCCGGACTCCATCGCGCGGCAGTTCGCTCCTAACCCGACCGTAAAAGGAGAACAGCATGGTCAGTGAACAACTGGTCGATTTGTCGCGACTACAGTTCGCAGCAACAGCGCTTTACCATTTCCTGTTTGTCCCCCTCACCATCGGCATGGTGTGGATCCTGGTGATCATGGAGTCAGTCTATGTGATGACCGGCAAACAGCTCTACAAGGACATGACCCGTTTCTGGGGCAAACTGTTCGGCATCAACTTCGCGCTAGGTGTCACCACCGGCATCACCCTCGAGTTCCAGTTCGGTACCAACTGGGCCTACTCCTCCCCCTCCGTCGGCAACATCTTCGGTGCGCCGCTGGCCATCGAGGGGATGATGGCCTTCTTCCTCGAGTCGACGATGATCGGCCTGTTCTTCTTCGGATGGGATCGCCTGTCGCGCCAGCAGCACCTGGTGGTGACGATCCTGATGGCGCTGGGCAGCAACCTGTCGGCGCTGTGGATCCTGATCGCCAACGGCTGGATGCAGAACCCGGTGGGTGCCGAGTTCAGCTACGAGACGATGCGCATGGAACTGACCGATTTCTGGGCCGTGCTGTTCAACCACGATGCCCAGGCCAAGTTCGTGCACACGGTGTCGGCGGGTTATGTGACCGGCGCGATGTTCGTGCTGTCGATTTCCTCCTGGTACCTGCTCAAGAAGCGAGACGTGGAATTTGCCAAGCGCAGCTTCGGGGTCGCCGCCGCCTTCGGCTTTGCGTCGGTGTGCTCGGTGATCGTGCTCGGCGATGAGTCCGGCTATTCGGTCGGTGAGGCCCAGCAGACCAAGATGGCGGCCCTCGAGGCAATGTGGGAAACCGAACCGGCTCCGGCTTCGTTCAATGTCATCGCGCTTCCCAACGAAGCGGAGATGAAGAACGATTTCGCGATCCACATCCCGTGGGTGATGGGCATCATCGGCACCCGCTCCCTCGACAAGCAGATTCCGGGTATCAAGGAGATCAAGGCCAAGAACCGGGAGCGCATCCTCACCGGCATTCAGGCCGTGACGGCCCTCAACGCGCTGCGCGCCAGTCCGAACGACGAGGCCGCGCGCAAGAAGTTCGAGGAGCACAAGGCCGATCTGGGCTTTGGCCTGCTGCTCAAGAAGTACGTCGCCGATGTCCGAGATGCGACCCCCGAAATGATCGAGAAGGCCGTGAATGACACCGTTCCGCGCGTTGCCCCGATGTTCTGGAGCTTCCGCGTGATGGTCGGCCTCGGCATGCTGATGCTGCTGCTGTTCTCGGCCTGCCTGTGGCATTCGGTGAAGGGGACTTTCGCCAACAAGCCCTGGCTGCTCAAGTGGGCGCTGTTCTCGCTGCCGATGCCGTGGATCGCCTGCGAGGTGGGCTGGTTCGTCGCCGAGTACGGTCGCCAGCCCTGGACCATCTACGGCGTGCTGCCCACCCACCTGTCCGTCTCCACCCTCAGCGTCGAGAGCCTGTACGGCTCCCTGGCCGGTTTCGTCGTCTTCTACACCGTGCTGCTGATTGTCGAGATGTTCCTGATGATCAAGTTCGCCAAGCAGGGCCCGGGCAGCCTGGGCACCGGCCGTTACGCCAACGAAGCTCACCACTGACAATGAGGGAACCGCAATCATGCTCGACTACACGACTCTCAAACTGATCTGGTGGTTGCTCATCGGCGTGCTGCTGGTGGGCTTCGCGATCATGGACGGCCATGACATGGGCGTCGGCACGCTGCTGCCCTTTGTCGGCAAGGACGACACCGAGCGCCGCGTCGTCATCAACACCGTCGGCCCGCACTGGGACGGTAACCAGGTCTGGTTCGTCACCGCCGGCGGCGCGCTGTTCGCCGCGTGGCCGCTGGTCTATGCCACGGCCTTCTCCGGTTTCTACTGGGCCATGCTGGCCGTGCTGTGGGCCTTGTTCTTCCGTCCGGTGGGCTTCGACTACCGGAGCAAGATCCACAACGACACCTGGCGCCGGACCTGGGACTGGTGCCTGTTCATCGGTGGTTTCGTGCCGCCGCTGATCTTCGGTGTGGCCTTCGGCAACCTCTTCCTCGGCGTGCCCTTCAGCTTCGACAGCTTCCTGGTGTCCACCTACTCCGGCAGCTTCTGGGCGCTGCTCAATCCCTTCGCGCTGCTCGTCGGCGTGGTGTCCTCCGCGATGATCACCTTCCACGGGGCGATCTATCTGGTGCACCGCACCCAGGGTGAGGTCCAGCGCCGCTCGCTGCGGGCGGCTGCGTTCTTCGGTGGGCTGATGATGCTGGCCTTTGCGGCGGCAGGGGTGTGGCTGTGGACCGGGATTCCCGGCTATGTGATCCAGTCGGCCGTGGACACCGGCGGCCTGCCCAACCCGCTGGCCAAGACCGTGGTGCGCGAGGCGGGTGCCTGGTTTGCAAACTACGAGCGTTACCCGGCGACGATGGCCTTGCCGGTCATGGGTTTTGTCGGCGTGCTGCTGGCTCAGGTGCTGGCCCGCACGGGGCGTACGATGGCCGCCTTCTGGAGTTCGTCGCTGGCGATCATCGGGGTGATCGGCACCGCCGGCGCTGCGTTGTTCCCCTTCATCATGCCCTCGTCGCTGGACCCGAAGTCCAGCCTTACCGTGTGGGATAGCGTCTCCAGCCAGGTGACCCTGTCTATCATGTTCTGGGTCAGCCTGCTCTTCATGCCGCTGATCATCGCTTACACAAGCTGGGCCTACCGCGTGATGGGCGGCAAGGTCACCTCCGCCTACGTGCGGGAAAACAGCCATTCGGCTTACTGAGGAGAACTTTAAATGTGGTATTTCACCTGGGTGCTCGGTATCGGTTTCGCGGTGTTGCTGGCGATCCTCAACGCGCTGTGGGCCGAACACGAAATGTCGCGGCAGGCTTCGCGCCAGTCTGATCGGTGATGTCGGCGAATCTGTCGAACAAGGTCGCGGCGAGCCGGGGAGGGGGCTTCCGCTTCCCGCCGCTGCTTGTCGCGATCCTGTTGATCGTCGTGTTGACCGTTTATCCGCCCGTGCTGGCGGATGCGTCGGGGGCTGCCGATCACCTGGCCGCCCTGTTCCTGCTGTGGTCGATGAGCGCCGGCCTGGTCAGCGGCGTGGGTTTCGTTCCGCTGGCCTGGCTGCCACGCGTCACGCTGTCGACCACCGCCTGTTTCGTGACGCTGATCCTCGCGCTGGTGAGGATCGCCGCTCATTGATCCCGTCCGGAAGCGCCTCGCGGGGTGCTTCCGGACACCTTCCCGAATCTCCTGTCTGATGGCTGTCATGAGTGTGTGTCACGGAAATTTAATCTGATATTTTGATAATTCAATTATCGTTGTATTGTTTATATTTTCTGGAGTGGTCATGAGAGTTGGCATCAATGGCATGGGCCGCATCGGCCGGCTGGCGCTGCGCGCGGCGATGGGGGCGGCGGAGCGTCAGCCCGATGATCCCCGGGCCGGCAACCGCCTGGAGGTGGTGCATCTCAACGAACTCAAGGGTGGTGCAGCGGCCACCGCCCACCTGCTGGCCTTCGACAGCGTGCAGGGACGCTGGCGGGCGCGGATCGAGGCGGAAGGTGAGAACGCCATCCGGATCGACCACCGCAGACTCTCTTTCAGTGCCCACGCCACGACGGCCGACATTCCGTGGGGCGAGCTGGGCGTGGACGTGGTGCTCGAATGCACTGGCAAGTTCCTGACACCGGAGACCCTGCAGGGTCACCTGGACCGCGGCGCGGGGCGCGTGATCGTTGCCGCGCCGGTCAAAACCGGCAATGTGCTCAACATCGTCGTCGGCATCAACCACGAAAGCTACGATCCGGCGCGTGACCGCATCGTCACCGCCGCGTCATGCACCACCAACTGCCTCGCGCCGGTGGTGAAGGTGGTGCATGAGCAGTTGGGCATCCGCCACGGCCAGATCACCACCATCCACGATCCGACCAACACCAACCTGGTGGTCGACGCGCCGCACAAGGATCTGCGCCGCGCGCGCAGCGCGATGATGAGCCTGGCACCGACGACGACCGGCAGCGCCACGGCGATCGCGCTGATCTACCCGGAGCTCAAGGGCAAGCTCAACGGCCACGCGGTACGTGCGCCGGTGCTCAATGCCTCGCTTACCGACTGCGTGTTCGAACTGCAGCGCGCAACGACCGTGGAGGAGGTGAATGCCTACTTCGCCGCAGCTGCCGAAGGCGAACTGGCCGGCATCCTGGGCTTCGAGACACGGCCGCTGGTCAGCGCGGACTACGCGCGCGATACCCGCAGCGCCATTGTCGATGCGCCGTCCACGATGGTGACGGACGGCACGCTGCTGAAGGTCTATGCCTGGTACGACAATGAAATGGGCTACGCCTGCCGCATGGTTGACCTGGCCTGCCACATCAACGCCGTGGGCCTCTGACGTGAGCACGGCCCACGCCGGTCAGGCGGTGCGCCAGTTCGCCATCGTCACCGCCGCCTACTGGGGGTTCACGCTCAGCGACGGCGCGCTGCGGATGCTGGTGCTGCTGTATTTCTACCGGCTCGGCTATTCCGGCCTCACGCTGGCCTTCCTGTTCCTGCTCTACGAGGCGGCCGGAATTGCGGCCAACCTGATCGGCGGCTGGCTGGCGACCCGTTACGGCATCACCCGCATGCTCATTGTCGGCCTGCTGACCCAGATCGCCGGCTTCACGCTGCTGTCGATGTTGAGGCCCGAGTGGACGGCGGCGATGTCGGTGGCCTGGGTGGTGGTGGCGCAGGGCGTCTGTGGCATCGCCAAGGATCTGACCAAGACGGCCAGCAAGTCGGCGATCAAGATCACCGCCGCCGCAGCAAGGGAGGGCGGAGCTCAGCTCTTCAAGTGGGTTGCCTGGTTCACCGGCAGCAAGAACGCGATGAAGGGTATCGGTTTCTTCCTTGGCGGCCTGCTGCTGGAAACCCTCGGCTTCCGGTATGCCTTGTGGGCGATGGCTGGGCTGCTCGCGCTGGTGCTGGTCGGGGTGCTGACCTCGCTGCCAGCGATGATGGGCCGGAGCAAGGCGTCTGGATCGGCGCGCGAGCTGTTTGCGAAGAATGCCGGCATCAACGCGCTGGCCGCCGCCCGCGTCGCGCTGTTCGGCGCCCGTGACGTGTGGTTCGTGGTCGGCGTGCCGGTTTTCCTCTACTCGCAGGGCTGGTCCTTCACGATGGTCGGCGCCTTCCTGGCGCTGTGGACCATCGCTTATGGTGTGGTGCAGGCGCTGGCGCCGCAGATCGTCGGGCGCAGCGCTGACGGGTTGAGTCGCGAGGTGCCCGCCGCCCGCAGATGGTCGGCGGCGCTGGCCGTGCTGACCGCCGCTCTGGCAACTGCGCTGGCCTCTGGCGTGCCCCACCAGGAGTGGGTGGTGGTGGGCGGGCTGGCTGTTTTCGGTTTCGCGTTTGCGGTCAATTCGTCCGTGCACTCCTACCTGGTGCTGGCCTACGCCGGTTCGGAGAAGGCGGCCGAGGACGTGGGTTTCTACTACGCCGCCAACGCGCTGGGGCGCTTCATCGGCACCTTGCTGTCGGGGCTGCTCTACCAGTGGGGCGGCCTGCTGTACGCGCTGTTGGGTTCGGCCGCGCTGCTCTTCATCTGCTGGGCGATCACGCTCGTCCTGCCCCCAGTGGCTCAGCCCCTCGTCCGGCGGGTGTGAGCCGTCAACGGGTCTTGTGGAGTACAAACATGGAAAAAGCGGCTGCCCTTGCGGTCTTCGAGTCCCTGTCCTCCGGTATCCGGCTGGACGCGTTCCGCCTGCTGGTGCGCGCCGGGCCCGCCGGCCGGGTCGCCGGTGAGATTGCGGCGGCGCTCGACCTGCCACCCACCAACATGTCCTTCCACCTGAAGGCTCTTGCCCATGCCGGTCTGGTGTCGGTGGAGCAGGAGGGGCGCTTTCAGCGCTACCGCGCGAACATGCCGCTGATGCGCGAACTCCTTGCTTTCCTCACCGCCGAGTGCTGTGCCGGTGATCCGGCGCAGTGTGCCGAGGTGGGCGAAGCCGTCGCCTGCCTGAATGGTGCAGGCTGCTGAAAGTGCCCCGCCGGGCGCGGCGTCCGGTTCGAAACCTATCTTCATGGAGTCTTTCATGTCAGAAAAGATCTACAAGGTGCTCTTTATCTGCTCCGCCAATTCGGCGCGAAGCATTCTTGCCGAAGCGATCCTCAACGAGATGGGCAAGGGACGCTTCCAGGCTTTCAGCGCCGGTAGCGATCCGGCTGGCGGGGTACAGCCGATGGCCGTCGAGCTTCTGCGCCGCAACGGCATCGACAGCGGCGGACTGCGCAGCAAGAGCTGGAGCGAATTCGCCGCGCCGGATTCGCCCCATCTCGACTTCGTGTTCACGGTCTGCGACAAGGCTGCCGGCGAAACCTGTCCGGTGTGGCCGGGCCAGCCGATGACGGCGCACTGGGGCGTCGAGGATCCGGTCGTGGTGGACGGGAGTGTGGAGGAGAGGCGGCGGGCCTACTCTCAGGCCTTCCTCCTGCTGCACCGGCGGATTTCCCTGTTCGTCAGCCTGCCGATCAGCAAGCTGGCCGACCTCGCGCTGAAACAGGAGCTCGACCGGATCGGTGGCGTGAAGGCCGAGGAATGAGTCCCGCATGGCGCCACCCCACCCGGGAGATCGCGGAGCTGTGTGATGAGTGAAGTCAGCGCGAAACTGTCTTTTCTCGACCGTTACCTGACGCTCTGGATCCTTGCCGCGATGGCGCTGGGGGTCGCGATCGGTTATGCGGTGCCCGGCGTCGAGACCTTCATTCAGCGCTTCCAGGTGGGCACGACCAATGTGCCGATCGCGATCGGCCTGATCCTGATGATGTATCCGCCCTTCGCCAAGGTGCGCTACGAGGATCTGCCCGAGGTGTTCCGGGACGGCAGGGTGCTGGGTTTGTCGCTGATCCAGAACTGGCTGGTCGGTCCGATCCTGATGTTCGGGCTGGCGGTTCTCCTGTTGTCCGACCGGCCCGAGTACATGGTCGGGCTGATTCTGATCGGGCTCGCCCGCTGCATCGCGATGGTGATCGTCTGGAACGAGCTTGCCAGGGGTTCGACCGAATACGCCGCCGGTCTGGTCGCCTTCAACGCCATTTTCCAGGTGCTGTTCTACAGCGCTTATGCCTGGTTCTTCGTCACCGTGCTGCCGCCGCTCTTCGGGCTGTCGGGGGCGATGGTCGACGTCTCGATGGGCCAGATTGCCGGGAGCGTGCTGATCTACCTGGGCATCCCCTGTGTCGCCGGGATCCTGACCCGGGTGCTGATGCTGCGTTTCGTGTCGAAGACGTGGTATCACTCGCGCTTTGTGCCGGCGATCGGACCGCTCACGCTGGTGGCGCTGCTGTTCACCATCGTCGTGATGTTCAGCCTGAAGGGCCGGCTGATTCTCACCACCCCGATGGACGTGGTGCGCATCGCGGTGCCGCTGCTGATCTACTTCGTGCTGATGTTCGCCGTCTCCTTCCTGATGAGCCGCAAGGTCGGCGCCGGCTACCGGAAGTGCGCGACCCTGTCCTTCACCGCGGCCGGCAACAACTTCGAGTTGGCCATCGCCGTCGCGGTGGCGGTGTATGGCATCGATTCCGGGGCGGCCTTTGCGGCGGTGGTCGGACCCTTGGTGGAAGTGCCGGTGATGATCGGGCTGGTCAAGTTGTCCCTTGCACTGCGGGCGCGGTATTTCCACCAGGACGCCCAGGGTAGCGGATGACCGGTTTGCTGAGCTGCCTCAAGGCGGCGCGCGCCGGGCGGAGCTACCGTTTCCGGCTGGAGCGTTCACCGGGGTGCCAGGGAGGGCAGGATGCATGCAGCGATCAAGGTTGCGCCGGTCGTGCTGGCGGTGGTCACGCTGGCGTTCCCCGTGGGTGCCTCACCTACGGCAGAGCGGGCCCACAGCCGGGGGATGACGCTGAGTGGCGGTGGCAGTGACATCTGCGCGCACCTGAGGTGGTCCGAAGCCGGACCACCTCCCTGAGCGCTCTGGGCTTTCGATGGCAAGCCTGCGCACGCTACCGATGCCGTTGCTGACGGTGACGCTGACTGTCGGCCTGGCCGCCTGGGCCTGGCCCGAGGACTTGCCGCCGCTGCGCACGGCGGGCATCGTCGTCGGCTGGGCGGCTTGCGGGCTGCTGCTGGCGAGCCTGCTGCTGATGGTGAGGGAGGCACGTCTCGCGTCGTTGCTCGGCGGCCTCGAGCGGATGTACCGCTGGCATCACTACACCGGGATGCTCGCCTACCTGCTGCTGCTCGCTCATCCCCTGGTGCTTGCATGCGAGGCCTGGCCGACCTCACCGCAACTGGCCTGGCAGGTTCTCTCGCCGC
>Ga0213919_1000243_pt1 | contig 26793 bp, 34 predicted proteins | sample McNCre317MG_FD_161056 | JGI IMG/M metagenome (GOLD analysis project Ga0213919, IMG submission 161056) | Freshwater microbial communities from McNutts Creek, Athens, Georgia, United States - 3-17 MG | ecosystem: Environmental > Aquatic > Freshwater > Creek | place: USA: Georgia | collected... | reverse complement strand
CGAATTCGGAGTAATTGTATCAGCAGCAACGGCGGTGTTTGCGGTGTTTTGGTCAGTCATTTTAGATCCTAAGAAATTGGGATTGGTTACCCAGGGTTGAGAAAGAAAGATTAGAGAGACTGGAAACTTTAGGACGGCGTTTCCTGAGCCGGTAAAGGGATGATATAGGAAGGGGGGTTGGTTGTCAAGTGCCCCCACCTGAGGAAAGATTTCTATGCTCCGAATGGAAAGAGAATCGCAGCAGTTAGAGGACGACAGAGCCTATTTTCAACAAAAGATGTTCTTTGGCCAGTAGAAAGATCTACAGCAGAGACTATATTTAACAAGACTTCATGTTTAGTAACGTCCGTTTTCATGTAGAAGAACTGATCATCTGCTATCTGGAATACAGTTCCTTCTTTAATGTCAGAAAGTTTGATGACAAAAGGACACTCAGAGTGAGGAGTATGAATTAGCATGTTGATTCCTTTCAACCTTCAAGTTCAGTTTCAGCTTTCAGTTTCCCTTTGAAGAACTCTGCTTTTTCTGCAAGCGTGTTACCTTTAACCCGTTGGCTTTCAATTCCCTTAACGAATGTCTCAGGCTCGCAAATGATGTAAAGTTCTTCTCTAGCCCGCGTAACAGCGGTATACAATAGCTCTCGTTGTAGCATTGTGGCATGTGACTGATGACATACAAAGAATACTTTTCTCCATTCTGAACCTTGACTTTTATGAACGGTAAGTGCGTAACCAAGCAATAGAGTATTGATATCTGAAGCTTTATCAAGTTTAACCTCCGCGTCAGAATCATTCATTCTCACAGTAATGATGTGGGAAGATTGTCGAACTCTATCCTCTGAATTTGCAGCCATTGCTGTTTGAGAGAGAATGAAATCTACATCTCCATCTGCTGTAAGTTCCCGATATTTCGGATCAGAATCATGGCCCCAATAATCCAGAGTTTTGGAATGATATTTAGGCTGGGCGCCAAAGTATGCAGGATTGGTTTCGATCTTGAGAATCGTTGCATCTTCCTTATCAAATAAAATCTTATCGCCTACCGAGAAATGATGCTTATTGAATCCTGCAATTACTTGATAGACTTCAGTGTCTCGAGATTTAGCAAGGTGATTTGCGATGATATTGTTTAGTTCGATTGTTCCGAAAGATTTGTTGAAGGGAAGGAGAATGATATCTTCTTCTGGAATGTAGATCTTTTTATCGAAGGCTGCGGTGAAGAATTGTCCTGCTGTGTTTAGAGCATTGAGAGAGTCGATCTTCTTTTTCCAGGGATGGATTGTTAATTTGCCTGGGAATTTCCATTGAGGGAATTCAGAGTCTTTGAGACTTTTACCTGATAGAATTCTATGTGCAAGCGAAATAATTGGAGATTCCAATGCTTGACGATATACTTCCGTGAGTTCGATAACCGAGAGTTCAAGAAGTTTAAACCCGAGAATGGCAGGCCCAAAAACAGGTGGTAATTGCTGAATATCACCAAGGTAAATGATTTGAGGCGAATGCGGACAAGCATCGATAACCTCCTGATGAAGATCAGTTCCAAGCATGGATGATTCTTCAAAGATGATACATTTAATGGAAGGGGGAAGAGGATTAGAAGTATTACGACGAGCTTCAAATACCATCTTGGTTTTCTCTTCTCCAGAATTCTCATCCATTACTGTGTAATAGACAGGTTGGTATTCTAGAAGTTTGTGGATTGTGATTGCATTGGCTTGAAGATCTTTGGGAAGATTACGTTTGATATTTGCAACTGCGCGACGAGTGTATGCACAAATTACAATTCCAGGAGTACCGGAGATTAGATGCTTATGATCTTGCGCATCAAGAATTCCAGCATGACCGCTTTGAATAAGGGTTTCACAAACTGCTCGTTGAGTGGTTGTTTTACCAGTACCTGCTGCTCCAATGAGTACGGCAGATTTACCTTCCTTGCCGGCAAGATTAACAAAAGAAAGTTGCTTGGAATTCAGGGTGATTAGATTGCCGTACTTGTCTAGGATATGGGAGGAATCTTCTTTGATGGGAGTGGATTCTTCAATGATAAGTTCTGGTTTACGAGAGTGCAGAAGCTCCGATTCGACTCGTCGAGTTTCTCGAATCTTAGCAAGAAGAGCAGCAAGTTTAGGGTTAGAAATATTTTGTGGAGGTTGCGTCATGATCAATGTTTCCTGCGAATTGATGAAGAAAATGTGGGAGAGGACGACCTTTATAACTCATGCGGTTAGGCGTGTCAAGCCACTCACGATACTTGTATTTATAGTATTCTTGATATTTCTGAGGAATGGAAAGATCAGGGCGGAATTTGATTTGGAGAGGGCCGCAGAAGATTGGAGTAACTTCATCAAAATCCACTGGCTTAAAAAAGTTTACGGCTTCGATAAGAGTTGATGCAATCTCAATTACTTTCATTGAGGCATGTTCTTCTGAACCTAAAGACATGCGAATAGAGTTGAGATGAGAACAGAGATTGGTTAGCCAGAGTACATTCTCAATATCTTTCTGTAGCCAAAGATTGCAAGGATGGTTTAGATGTGTAGGTTTATATACATCATCCCATTTCTTTCTCCAAGGAGCGTAGAAACGAGCTGCAGTGGATAACATCTGAGCAGATTCAAGAATCATCTTATGCAGATGTTGGTCACAATGCATTGATGCTGCAATTTTAGGATTTGGGTCAAGGAAGAAGATGTTCATTTAGGTTAAATCTCCAAAAGAAGTGTCAACACCGTTTAGAGAAGGAATTTTTTGCACGAGAACATATCCACCCACTTTTCCCCTTAGTCTCCTGAATGAACATCTTACTCGTGCATCAGGATAATTCATTAGGTAATCTTGTGAGAGTCCATCGAGAAGAATAGGTTCATATCCAATTCCTTCGCGTTCAATTCTTGGTCCATTGAGCATGGATGCGAAGACAAAACGAGATTGCCAGTAGAGAATGTAGTATTTATCACAAACTTTTATGTGATTTGCGGGAAGATGGAAAGAGTTTGTGAGAGTGTAGGAAAGAGGTAGACTCACAATTCACCTCCCATCATATACATAGAATCAAAATCATGTTTAGTGAGAGTTGCTTTGTAGTTTCCGTAATTCCAAGCAAAGAATTGTTTCTTTTGTACACGATGGAATTCTTTGTCTACAGCTGAAACAAACTCCCAGTGAGTTTGAAGAAGCACAGGTCTACGCATAGCTTCCCAAAGAGTTGTAGAACCTTTTACATATGTATATATTCCAGGCATTTTATTCTCCTTCCTTTTGCTCAAGAGTTCCATATTTCTTTGCCATGTCATATCGCATCTTTGCTTTCATGTATGCGAATTTTGTGGGATATTCTTCTGGCTTAGGGGGATGATCTGGAGATACTTGGAGAATTGCTCGAATATTTCCATCTTCAACTGAGTCTGTGGATGTGAGGATTTGATAGGTTGATTTCTTAATATCCAAATCACCCAGACCTAGGAAATTCTTCTGACGATCTAGAGCGTGTCGAAGGATCTTGAAGAGAGCGTTGGAAAAGATTGATCCGATTGGTACATTGGTTTCACAATGCTCTAGGAGTTCGATCAGATCATTACGAGGGATTGAAAAGAGTTGCTCTTCGTGAGCACATTTGGTTATGATCTGTTTCCAGTAATCAGAACAATAGATTGATTCTCCATTGAATGGGGATTTGAGAGAGAATGTGGGGAAGTCTCCTGCTAGTGCTGCCCAATCTGCAATTTGAGAAGCATAGGATGAGAGAGGTTTATGAGGATTCTTGATTAGACGTTCGAGTGCAGATTCTCGAAGAATAAGTTTTCGGGAATCGTGAGCAGAGATATGTCCATCTAGGAAGTCTTGATAGGTTTGTTTCCAAGAGTCAATCCAATAGGAGACATTGGAAAGATCTTTTGTGTCCGGGGTGATTGCAACACGAGGAAAGATTACAGAAGGATTCTGAATCGTGTTCATTTTGGAAATGGTTTTTGCAAGCATCTCCATGTTTTGAGCAACGATTGAATGAGTTTTATCTGTGAGAGTTGCAGGTACTCGGAATTCTACTAGGTCAGTGGAGCGAAGCATTGAGAGAAAGAGAAGATAAGAATCTACTGGAGTAAGTTCAGATCCTGCCCACTTACCTAGATAGGAGAGAAGTTTCTTTTGTGGAGCATGAAAGATTGGATGACACGCTTCACGTGAGGAAAGGAATCCTGGAAAATGATCACAGGAGATTGTGAGGGAGGAATAGGCGCATAGAATCTTCATGATTAGAATCACCTTGGATATAAGAAAGATTATTCTTCAATCTGTCGAATTTCCATCATAATAGAAAATTCGTGTGTGGACATATCAATTGGTTCGTTTAGTTTTGTAGGATGTGGCCATTCTTTGTAGTCTTTGATATAACAAGGATAACACCAATGAACTGCAAATGCTTGTGCCTCTTCTAAAGTTGCAAAAGTATCTTTAGTCCAACCTTTTATTGCATACTCGTTGCAACGCTTGTTGTCTTGGAAAACTCTGAATGCTTTCATGGAATCACCTTGTGAGACTAAGAAATTTTCTGGCCTTTTACAGGAGAAACATATAGAGTTATCACTGATTCATCTATTGGTACGAATCTATCAGCCACTCGATAGAGAATATCGTTTACAAAGAAAACGTCTCCTTTGTGGGGTAGATATCCGGTGAAATTTGAAGACTCAGAAATTCTATTTCCTTGCTCATCACACACAGAAAGAAAGATTGGAGTGGAGAACATGATTTAGTTCCTTTCTTCAGGATTAGAAATGAGATTAAATGCATCAAAGAGAGGAGAAATTCCTTGAGGATGAAGAGAAGTAATCTTTGGTTTTGCCTCATCTTCAATCTCTTGTGCCCACTGTTGAAGAATTTTAATCTGCTCTTCCTTTTGGTTGATGTTATTTTGAACTGCTGCAAGATTGAGTTGCCACTCTAAAAGTTGACGTTTATTTGCTTCGATTGCGCTGGAGATTTCTTTGATGGAAAGAGGACGAGTAGCAAAAAGGGATGCGAAAGACATGATGTTGATTCTCCTGATGACTTGAGAGGTTGAGAAATTAATAGTTCTTCCAAGTTACGCCTTGATTTGATTCATAATCATGTTCTTCTTGAGGAGTCATTTTATCATTTTCATATCGATATTTATTTACGAGCTCCATTTCAGCAACTGTAAGAGTTCCGTTAGATTGCCAGACTGCAAAGAGAATTGCAGGATTTGCAGGAGGAGGAACTGAATCTTCGAGTTCGAGTTTTTGAGAAAGAGTTGGAGCGAGGACATTGTTTTCTTTTCTCAGTCCATGTTCAATGTCTGAAATGTATTTATCTAAATAACGAATGAGATCGAGCTGAGTTGGAGCAGCTTGTTTAGTGGAGGAAGAGAGGATTTTTAGTGCTTCCAGTGTGAGATATGGACGATATTGTTTAGCCACTAGAATCTCCAGGGAATCTGTGTTTAGAATTAAACACATTCCAAAGGGAACTCACTCTGAAAGAATGAATTCCCGATGGAATGTAATTATAGTTCTTTGTTGTTTTTATTCATTCGGCCAAGATTTGAATACCGTGATTCGACACATTTCAAGAGTCACGAAAACTTCCTTTGCTTCTTTGAATTGATTTTCTGGAAAGGAAAGAGCGACCATGTTTATAGCATGAGATTTCCAAGGATAGTTGAAGAAAAGAAACTCGTGCCGAGTTCCTTCAAGTTTCTTGAGTTGTGCTTCGTTTGCGCGAATTTCATACATGGAAATTACTCCTGATAGATGGAAGAATCAGTGTGACGAGGAATGATGTCGATGACCACGATAGAATCTCCTATGTGGATTACTTATGCAGGTTTTGTCGCGCCGAATGCATAATCTGTTGTACTACACCATTGATATTGTTTTCCATCCTCTTCTCGTATGATTGTGTATAATGGAGGTTGTTTTGAACTATCAAACCATTCATAAGCTACAACTTTGGTTCGATAAATGCATCCATCTTTGAATTCTGTAATCAATCTTTTTTCAAGTTTTGCCCATGATGGCATTTCGTTCTCCTATGTGAGTGTGAGTGTGAGTGTGTGAATTAAAGTTCGAGCAGATCGTCCCATTTATTCTTTTTCTTTTCTCCTATTCCTGCGGCGGCCGCATTTCTAGGTTTATATCCTAGCTCATGCTCAATACAATTCGCAGGACAGATCCTTTTCAACCATTCCATGAATCTTGGGCCATGAGAATCTAAACAACCCTCGTATGCATGAGCAAGTTCGTGAGAGATATACCAGATTTTGAAGGTAATATCTTTTCTCTCAATTGCCCATACTGGAATTGTTATCACTTTTTCTCTAGGATAACATCTTCCACGGGTTTGCTTAACTGAATAAATTCTCCATCCTTGATGATCCCTCAAATCTCTTGCCCACTTCTTAACCTCTTCCGGCACATCTTGGAAGATCTTTCCCATATGATCTTTAGAGATCATTGAAGGGATGAATTTAGGTACTGATGAAATACCTAATTCAAGAGGATCATTAGAATCGGACATGATAATCCTCAGAACAACTTATTCAAAGCTTCGAGAGTCTCAAACAGTGCAACATCCGTCGCAATATTCAAGTCCTTGGTTTGTTTTGCGAGTTGATAATGATACGAAAAGATCCAAGCAATCGAGACAAAATCTTTGAGAGGATGATGAAGAATTGCTTGGATCATCTCATTATAAGGATTGGCAATAGTTCGTGAACTCCTGATAACATTCTGCCAATCAGATGAGATGCAAGAAACACCATTGATAACTTTTGATGCAGTGGACATTTCATTCTCCTAAAAGATTTAGAAATTCTCTAACTAGACTGCTAGACTGTCAGACTATCACACCCTCTCACCCTCTGTCAAGCTCACCCCTATGATCTAATCTATCCTCTAATATCCATCCCGAAGGGATAATATCCATTCTATCCTTCACTCCGGTATATTTTCTGCCCCCACACAAAAATTTAAGTAGAAATAGGGGGAGAGAATGAATAATAGGAGATAAGACAGATTATAGGTGTAGGTGAGTTATAGAGTGTGCTCGGGAGAGAGGTAAGGTGGGTCCAATGGTCTGGTGGTCTAGTGGTCTAGTTAGGAAATTCTCAAAAGATTCTATAAAGCCCCAACTAGTGAGGCTCTAACAATCCTCTGCGTATCAGAGTTCCAGCAAATCTTCAATCTTTTCCTTCTTCAGCATGTTTTCGAGTCGGAGATTCAGCTTCTTCACAGTCTCATCATCCTCATTACTCGTGAGTTCCAGAACCTTTTGCAGACTCTTCACTTGATTCTCTTGCAGGAGAGTTTTTCCACCAGCAAGGGAAGAGATCAAATCCCTGTATGCATTGACATGCTTACTTACCGTCTTCTCTTGCTCTTCATTCAGTTCCTCGAATCCCAATTTTTCCGCAATCACAACAGTGAGATTGTCTTGCAATTCCTGATTGAACCATGCAACGAGGAATTCTTTGGTCATTCGTCCGCCATTCGCTTCAGCTTCCAGATATGCAAGGATACTGGAATATCCAATCTCATCATCGCCTACCGTGGTCAGTTGACCATTCGAGGATTCGTACAGACTCTTGATGATCCCATCTTGTGCATTCTCCATCAGAGTCTTGAGATGCGGAAACCAAGGAGTGAAGTCAGTGATCACCTCTTTCGGATCAAGTTCCGGGACACTGACACAAATAGAATCAAATTTCTTCTCAGTCTTTTTCCCCGCCTTATAACCAACCTTTGCGAGACGTTGATTTGCAAGGGGTTGAGACTTGCCAGCAACGAACTTATTGACCTGATGGCGATTGGAAATGACGGACATAATAGAATCTCCTGAATACCAAGTTAGGCGGGATTGCCTCATATGCACTCGATTAAGAATGCATATAAAGTTTCCTAGCCACGAATCCTAGGAACATTCGGATAGTTTTCCTTGCACCAGTCGTTTGCTTGCTTGAATGATGCGAATGTTTGAGGAAACATTTCGGTGTGCATCAATCCGAAGACTGCGCGAACCACGTAGGAGCGAATGTTATGCTCGATTCTGAGTTCTATTGGTTGAATCATCTTGTCCTCACTTGATCGCCTGAGTCAGCCAGAATCGGAGCTCCCATTGATTCAGTCGCTTGGAATAGTAGCGCACAGTCCAATGAAGACCGAAAACCTGAATGTTCTCTCTCACACAATCCAAAAACCTGTAGTCCATTCTCTTCTCACTTTCTTTAGCATCCACGGGCAACCCGCACTAATACTAGAGCAATCGGTGTGCCAACCTAAAAATCCCCCAATTTTCCACCATCCGAAATTTCCCTCACAATTCGTTACATACACTGACCATTCTCGTCACTCTCTTCCCAAATCCGTCACTTCCTGACAATTCTCGTCACTTTCCCTAGTTATCCACATGGCATCAAACTTGCTAGTGTATAACTTGTGGATAACTCGCCCCTGCTCATCCGAACTCACGTTAGTTAGCCCCCACTAACTTTCTCATCCATCCTCCAATCATAGTGAGCATTCACTTTCTCCCCTGTATCTAAGTTAGTTAGTACTTACTTACATGGGAGGGGGATGGACCTTTTTTGGGTTTTTCGTTGGCTGCCATCCTATTTCACCTCACAAATTTTCCTAAATTTTTTCAAATCACCTGTCCCCACATGCTCTTCACTTCTTCCTCTTCTATACTAGGAACATCAAGAAATCTTTTAGGAATCTCAGGATGACCTCCACCACCACCTCCACAGAAGATCGTGCAATTTCTCTTCTTGGGCAAGGAGTTGCACCAGAAATGGTTGCTTCGGCGGTCGGAGTAACTGCATCCCGAATTTCCCAACTCATTTCAGATCCTGAAATCTCCGCAAAAGTAGCAGAACTGCGCTTTAAAAATCTTTCAGCACATAACGAACGAGACTTAAAATACGATAAGATGGAAGACATGTTGCTAGAAAAACTAGCTGATATGATTCCATTCATGATCAAACCTTTCGAGGTTCTCAAAGCAATCGCAATTATCAACGGAGCAAAACGTCGTGGTGCATCCGCTCCAGAAACAATTCAAGGTCAGCGAACTGTTATCCCTCTTATCATGCCTGTACAAATTATTCAAAATTTTTCAGCTGAACGTGCACTCGAACTCAATTCAAACAATCAAGTAATTCGCGCCGGAAATCAGGATCTTGTCACAGTACAATCAGGATCTATGGCCGGACTTCTTGCAAAGTCTAAATCTACTCTTCTTGAAAACTCTCCAGGAGCTCAAAATGTCCAAACCGCCTCCCTTATCCCTTCTCCTTGAAGCTTCCAAAAAAGCTCAAGAATCTTCTCAACTCTTTGCCGGAAATTCTGCTCTCATTGAGAAGAATAAAGCCGCCGCCAAAGAGCAACTTCTTCGTATTCAGCTCTTACTTGCCAAGCGACCAATTAAATGACTGATTGGGAAAAGAAATTAGAGCTCTCAGATTCTACTCCTCCCCAGGAAATTCCTGTTGAGGAAGAATATACTGAGGCTAATTTCAATGCAGATGAGGTAGAGAATCTTGCTAAGGAATCTTTGGATTTCTTGGCGGCTCTCCTCATGCCAACAGTTTTCAAATATCTCTTCCCAGCGGTCTTCAAAGCAATCTGGACCTGGCTCTTATCTTATGTCCATAAGATTCGTGATTTCTCTCAACTCGCAATCGGTCTTCCTCGTGGTTTTGGGAAGACAATGCTCATCAAAATTTTCGTAGCATATTGCATTTTCTTCACAAAGAAAAAATTTATTCTCATCATCTGTGGAACCCAGACCAAAGCAAATAATATTCTCACAGACATAACTTCCATGCTCTCCGAGAGAAATATTCTCGCAGTGTTTGGAAACTGGAAGTTAGGAGTTGAGACAGACCGACAAGATTTGAAGCGCTTTGGATTCCGAGGCAGGAATATTATTCTGATGGCCGCTGGTGCCCAATCAGATATTCGAGGAATCACATTAGAAAACGAGCGACCAGATATCATCATCTTTGATGACATTCAAACTCGTGAAGAAGCAGATTCCGAAACCGTATCCAAGAATATTGAAACTTGGATGGTAGGTACTGCAATGAAAGCAAAGAGCCCTCATGGGTGTCTTTTTGTTTTCATTGCAAATATGTATCCAACCAAGCATTCTCTTCTTCGCAAGCTCAAGCATAATCCCACCTGGACTAAATTTATTGCAGGTGGAATCTTAGCTTCAGGAGAATCTTTATGGGAAGAACTCCAACCTCTTTCTCAGCTCCTTAAAGAATTCGAGAATGATTTATCGATGGGGCGCCCAGAAGTTTTTTATGCAGAAGTCCTAAACGATGAGAACGCCTCAGTAAATAATCTTGTAGATCTTTCTAAACTCCCTCCCTATAGGATCCAAGAAAATGAAATCCATCAGGGCAACTTTATTATCATTGATCCTGCAACTGACAAACCCGGATCAGATGCAGTCTCGATCATGTATTTTGAAGTCTATGATGGTTATCCAGTTTGTAAAGAGTTAATCGAAGATCGCCTGTCTCCAGGTGACACAATCACCCAATCCCTTAAGATTGCGCTGCGTCGAAACTGTCGCCTCATTGCGATTGAATCAAATGCATACCAGTACACACTTGGTTATTGGTTTAGGTTCATCTGTCTTCAACAAGGAATTATTGGAATTGAAGCAGTTGAAGTGTACTCTGGATCTTTCTCCAAAAACTCTCGAATTTTATCAATGTTTAAACAGCTCCTCGCTGGAGAGATTTTTGTTCATCCAGACTGCACAGCGGCGGTTAATCTACAAATTACTCAGTTCAATCCCCTCAAAAGGGACAATACTGACGGACTCCTCGATTGTTTAACCTATGCTCCAAAAGTTATCGAACTCTATGGGCATCTTCTCCTCGCAGGAACAATCATCGAAGAACAATCTCATGGAGCTCTACGAATCTATGAAACCTCTCAAAACTCTCCTTTTTAGGAAATAAACCAATATGGCCTCCGCAACTCCAATGATCATTCCTGAAGCTTCGCAAGCAGCTTTAGTTCAATTCTCTCGACAATCCTATGGAATGCTGAATCAGCAATGGAATGTTCGAGAACAGATGCGACAGATCGATCTTGCGTACATTCGAGAAACAGATTACACATCAGATCATCAGCGCGCCAAACTTGCAAATCGTTACGGAGATTCCACAAAGTTTCAGAACGTAATTGTTCCAGTCGTCATGCCTCAAGTTGAGGCTGCTGTAACTTACCAAGCTTCTGTTTTCCTAACAGGTAATCCAATCTTTGGTTGGGTGGCCGGCCCAAATGATGAGAATGCAGCCATTCAATATCAAACAATTGTTGAAGAAAATTCTATCCGTGGAGGTTGGGTTCAACAATTAATGATTGCATTTCGTGATGCATTCAAATATAACCTCTCAGTTTGTGAAGTTAATTGGCATCGTGAGGTCACGGCAGCAATTGAAACTGACGTATCTTTTGGAACTGAGGGGCGTCCCAAAGAAGTAATCTGGAACGGCAATTGCATCAAACGTTGGGATCCTTATAATACTTTCTGGGACTGTCGTTATCATCCTACCCAAGTTTACAAAGATGGTGAATTCTGCGGTCACACTGAACTTATGTCTCGTGTGCACCTAAAGAAATTCATTAATGAACTTCCTGATAAAATGGTGTCGAACATCAAGGCAGCATTCGAATCAGGAATGGGATCCGCAACCATCGGAGGAACTGGAGGGATTGAATCTTATTATCTCCCTCTAATCAATCCTGATGCGCTCATGCAAAAGGATCCGAAAAGATCCACCGATTGGATGAGTTGGGCAGGAATGTTAGATCGTCCTCCTGGCGAAATGATGTATAAAAATCTTTACGAAGTTACGACACTCTATGCTCGTATCATTCCGCAAGATTTCCGTCTTCGCGTTCCTTCTGCAAATACTCCCCAAGTTTGGAAACTGATCATTATTAATCATCAGGTGCTCATTTATGCAGAGCGCCAGACTAATGCTCATAATAATCTCCCAACCCTTTTCATGCAACCGAATGAAGACGGTTTGGGATATCAAACTAAATCTCTCGCAGCTAATGCAAAACCTTTCCAAGAAATTTCTTCTGCTCTTGTGAACTCTGCAATGGCAGCTCGCCGTCGTGCAATTTCTGATCGAGGCATTTATAATCCTCTCCTCATCTCAGAAATCCACATCAACAATGATTCCCCGACTGCTAAGATTCCTATGCGTCCGGCCGCTTATGGAATGAAACCTTCGGACGCATATTTTCCCATTCCTTTTCGTGATGATCAATCTGCTGTTGCTTTCCAGGAACTTCCTCAAGTTCTCCAAATGGCAAATACTGCAAATGGTCAAAATCAAGCTCGCCAAGGTCAGTTTGTAAAGGGGAATAAAACTCTTCACGAATTCTCAACCGTCATGGCAAATGCTAACGGAAGAGATCAAACAACTGCAATGATGTTGGAAGCTCAATTTTTCACTCCTGCAAAGGAGATGATTAAAATTAACACTCTTCAATATCAAGCCGGCACTCAAATCTTTTCTCCTTCTCGTAAAGAGATTGTCAAGATTGATCCGGTCGCTCTTCGGAAATCTTTTGCAACTTTCAAAATCTCCGACGGTCTGACTCCTACGGACAAGGTAATCTCCGCTGATGAATTTGCAGTTGCTCTTCAAACTCTCACAGCCTCTCCTCAATTGGGAGCTGGATATAATCTTTCTCCTGCATTCTCGTATCTCATGAAGACTCGAAATGTAGACCTCACTCCTTTCGAGAAATCTCCTCAGCAACTTGCATACGAGCAAGCTCTTTCTGTCTGGCAAACTACTGTTCTGGAACTTGGCAAACAAATGAAAGAAGGTATCGATCCTTCTAAGTTCCCTCCCCAACCTACTCCTGAACAGTATGGTTATCAGCCTGCACAATTAAATGTGCAATCTCCGTCGGGTCAATCTTCCACTCAGGATAACCAAAATGCCAGTGCTTAAGCCGTCCACTTTCACTTCTTATGAATTTACTGAAGAGGAGTTGTTAAATGCATCGATCTTGAATCATCTGCAAAAATGCCGCATTCAATCGGAAATGGCAATCATTGCAGAGCAACAACTTACGCTCACTTATGATCCACAAAATCCGGTTGATTTTGCTCAACAACATTCCTTCCTCACTGGTCAACTCTCCATCTATCGGAATCTAATTGATTCTTCGGATGCTGCAGAGAAGACTCTTCAACGTCTTGCCTCTCTTACTTAACCCCTAGGAAAAACAATCATGTCTTGGATGCAATCTCTTTTTGGTGGCCCGCAATCTACTCCTGCTCAGCAACCTGCTCCGGGAAATACGAATACGAATCAACCTGCTCCTGGAACTCAAGGTGGAACTCCTGGAACTGCGCCAAATGGAGCTGTTCCTGCTCAACAGGAAGATCCGAACAAAGGTGGAGTGCCTGGAAACAGCAATGCGACCCCACTAGCGCAGTTCGATAAGATCTGGGAAACTGCTCCCAATCCTAATGGAGAAGCGCCCGCTAGTTTATTCGCTGGTCTTGATCCTGCAAAGGTGATGGAATCTGCAAAGAAAGTTAACTTCACTCAAGGTATTACCCAAGAGCAGTTAGCAGCAATTGCAGCAGGTGGTGAATCAGCAATCAAAGCTTTCCAAGAAGGTATCAATAACGTCGCACAAACTGTGTACGGTCAATCTGCAGTTGCCACAGCCAAAATTGTTGAGCAAGCATTGAACAGAGCACAGGAACAATACGACGCCAAACTCCCCACGATGGTAAAGAAATTTTCTGCAAACGAAAGTCTTCTTGCCTCAAATCCCCTCCTTTCCAATCCTGCTATTCAGCCTTTAGTTGGTGCTTTGCAAGAGCAACTGGTTCGCAAGAATCCGAATGCATCTTCTGCAGAAATTCAACAACAGGTTACTGACTATTTCTCGCAATTAGGAACTGTGTTTGCTCCTAAACCTGCTGAACCCAAAGGTTCTCAGGCAGCGAAGAAAGTCGAAGATTGGTCTAGCTTTCTTGAGAATTGATTAACCTTTTATTTATAGGAGCTATAATGCTTACGCGTCCTCAAGTCTTTGATCCGCAAGGAATGTCGCGGAATTTGTTTGCAGGTGATTTAGTTGCAACTATGGAAGCAGTTCCTGCAGCCAATGCTGGTACTGCAGTTACTCTCACAGGTGCATTGCTTGGTCTTGGAATGTATCTTTCCAGTGGTGCCACTGCAGTCGCACTCACTCTGGATAGTGCTGCTAATATTGTTGCATCTCTTGCTCCGCAGTTTGGCTATAATCAGAATGCTTCGCTTCCAGCAGGCACTCCGACTTATACTGCAATTCCGAATGGAACTTCTTTCCGGTTCCGTGTCATTGCTTCGACTGCGAATGCTGTGACTCTTTCGGCAACTGCAAACACTGGAGTTACTGTTAACCGTGGCGTTACTGCCGCATCGTCGACTCGTGATTATTTGATTACGATTGCGAATGGAACTCCGGCACAAACTTTTGCAGTTAATTCCACTAATGCCACTGCAGTTCTTTCTGGGCTTACGCAAGCTCAGCTTGTCACTCTTTCTCCTGGCATGATTGTTACCAACGCAGTTCTTGGTCTTCAAGGTACTACGATTCAATCGATCAACATTGCTGCAGGTACTGTCACTATGTCTGGCAATGCCAATGCAACTGCAATTGGTTCTGTTGTGACTTTCTCCCCTGTCATTGTGGTTGATGGAATCTAATCTCCTCTCTTAATCTTACTAATCTTTTTTAAGGAACTATCATGTCGGTTGGTATTTTCAATAGCGGTCAACTCACGCAAGATCTGGCAAAGAAGTCGTTTGCTGGAATGATTACTCGACTCATGCCTAACGGTACCGCTCCGTTATTTGGTATGACTTCGATGATTCCTTCGGATACCGCAGTTCAAACTGAACATGGATTCTTCACGAAAACCATGCTCTTTCCGCAACTTACTGTTTCGGCTGCTGGCCAAACTGCTGCTGATACGACTTTCACTGTCACGTCCACCACTAATGTTCTCCCTGGAATGTTAATGCGTGTTGATACGACTGGTGAGAACATTCTTATCAATAGCGTTCTTTCTGGTACACAAGTTTCTGTTCAGCGTGGTGTTGGCACTGTTGCAGCGGCAGCAATTGCAGCTTCTGTTAATCTGTTCCAAGTTGGCAATGCATTTGAAGAATCTTCGGTTCGTCCGCAATCGCTGATTATCAACCCGGTGCGTGTTACCAACTTCACGCAAATCTTTCGTAATACCTGGGCAATCTCGGATAGCGTTCGTGCTACGATGATGATTGCTGGCGAAACCAACGTTGCTGAATCTCGTCAAGATTGTGCAGCTTTCCATGCTGCCGACATTGAAAAGATGCTCTTCTTTGGGCAAAAGTCTCAAGGTAGCCGTAATGGTCAACCGTTCCGTACTGCGGATGGTTTGATCAATATTGTTTCCAACCTGGCTTATTATCCTTCGTACTACGCTGCAACTAACGTCAATACTGCTGGCGCAACGACGAACTATACTCAGCTCGAAGGTTTCCTGGATCCTTGCTTTAACCAAGCAACTGATCCGAAAGTTGCTAATGAACGAGTTCTGTTTGTTGGTGGTGCTGCCAAACGAGTGATCAATAACATTGGTCGCCTGAATGGTACGTACCAAATTGTTGATGGCCAAACTTCGTATGGTCTGCAATTCAACACGTTCAAGACTGCTCGTGGAACTTTCCGAATGATTGAGCATCCGCTCTTCAATTCGAATTCCTCGTGGTCTAAAATGGCTGTTGGTGTAGATCTTTCGACTTTCCGTCTTGCATATCTTGGTGATCGTAAAACCCAAAATAAGGAATTCAATCTTCCGGAAGCAGGGGATATGGATGTTGTTGACAATGGTATCGATGCTGTTGGTGGTACTCTGACTACGGAACTCACTTGCGTGGTTAAGAATCCTCCGGCGAATTCGGTTGTGTTTAACCTTACTGCTGCTGCGGCTGGTTAATCAGGAGAACTAAAGATGACCTTGATGGTAACTATTGCAGTTCCTCAAGGTCAATCATTTGGAGCAAAAGTCCAGGTGATTGACCAATATGGGGATGGTCCAGAAACTGTTGCTCAAGAGATTGAGCTTCAGCCTGGGCAATGTGTGCAACCTTATTTAACTTCGAGTCGTTCATTTAAGGTTGTTGAAATTCCTTTGAAACCGAAGGAGTTATAAAATGGCAGTGATTCAACTAAATCCTGTCGGCATGCAACCCACTGACGAAGGTTATATCTCTTCGATCAGCATTCGTTCCGCAGGTGGTACACAGGTTTTGACTCCTGATGGCAATAATCAGGTGACAATGTCTGCACAAGCTGCTACTCGTTTAACTGGTGGAATGGCTGCTCAGCTAGGTTCGTATGGGCAAGCAATTAAACTTGTGACGGGCTAGAATCCTCCTAGGGAAGTTTTTCTGGTAGGGGTTTCTTTCAAAAACTTCTACTTTAACCCTAGGAACTCAATTCATTATGACCACTCTCCACATTTACAAATCCACCATCCCGAATGTGAATTTCATTTTCGGTAATGGCAAGCCTGCAATTTTTCAACAAGGTCGTTATCATACGAATGTTGATTGGGAAATTGCTGCTCTTGATTATGAAATTGCTCAGGGCCATCCGCACATCTATAAAGATCCTGCAGAGCTGAAAGTTGAGTCGGAAATGTTAGATCCGATGAATGCTTTGAAAGCTAAGATGCGCGCAGAAATTCTTGCGGAAATGCAGGCTGCTTCTGCTCAAGCAAATGATCCTTCCAATGATCGTGGGACTTCTTCTCAAGATGCAGTTAAGCCTGCCTCTACGATTGATGTTGCTCCTGCCGCATTAGGTGGTTCTGGCGTTCAACTTGCTGCTCGTCTTGCCAATCTTACTGGAGCAAAGAAATGAAATTCTTTTTAGCCTCAGTGACTTTAGTCGCTTTTCTTGCAGGGTGTGCCTCTCTTCCTGGACTCACTGCTTCTAAGCGAGTTGTTTGTTTAGATGGCAAAGCTTATGTAATGTCGAAATTTGCTGGGCTGTTTAATCTTCTTGATGAACTTCCTGATGCAGATAAAGGCTGCCCTACTTCCACTCCTGTCCTGGTGAAATAAATGAACTTCTCCGAACTGTGCGCTGAAGTCTACACAATTACTCAGCGTCCTGACAAAGTAGCAGAGACTGAGTCGGCAGTCAAATCTGCTACTCTTAAAGCTCATCAATCCGATTTCTATTTCAAGGATATCTTTGAGAGTGGAATCGTATTCTCCACTTCTGAATTTGTTCAGAATTTAGATTATCGAGCTCTTCTTCCTCGCTGGCGTGCTATTAAATACTTGCGTAAGTATGATAACACTTCTGGAACTCCGGGCAAATTTTTAGATCTTATCCAGCCCGAAGAAGTTTTGGATCGATTTAAGATTCAGAAGCAGGATGTTTTTTATCTTGCGGGCGCCTACATCCAGATCAATTCCGCAACTCAAGAACAATACTATCTCTTTGGTTGTTATCTCCAACCAGATATCAATAAAGACACGTATGATTCTTGGATTGCATTAGATCATCCTTACGCAATTATTTTCGATGCAGCAGCTACAGTTTTCAAAACGATTGGAAAAGATGAAGAAGCTGCTGCATATCGAGGATTAGTTGGAGAACAAATGCTTCTCCTTAAAGCATCTAACATTCTTGGCGTAGGATATTAAATATGACTGCCTCCTTATTTGGAACCGGCAATTCTAATGTCAACGTAAATGTTAATGGGACTTTAGTCCCTCAAACTTTTGTTGCCACTGGAGGACAAACTCTCTTTAATCTCACAGGTTTCTCCTATGTAGTGGGAACTAACTCTCTTCTTGTCTTTGTGAATGGAGAGAAAAAGTCTATTTCTCGAGACTTTACTGAAACATCTTCTACTTCATTCACTCTTCTTGTTCCTGCTACTGTAGGGGATATTGTTGATGTAATCGGATTTCCTCAAACTAATCTCACTGCAGTAACTTCAGGTTCTGTAACTTTAGGCTCTGGATACAGTCTTGCACAATCTCTTGCAGACGGCCTCATTAATCTTAAAGCTCCTCCTTACAGCGCAAAAGGTGATGGAGTTACAGATGACACTGCTGCAATCAATGCTGCAATTAATGCGGCTGCTCTAAGTAAGAAGAATGTTTATGTTCCTCCTGGCGTATATAAACATACTTCCACAATCACTATTCCTTTAGATGTTTATCTCATTGGAGCAGGTGGATTAGATTCAAGTAGCATTGCAGCTAATCGTAGTGCATCTTGTTTCCTTAAGTCTTTCAGTGGTGGTCCTGGATTCTTATTCGCAGGAGATTCTTCTGGCACCGATGGAATTCAATATGATTCCGCTGGCGGAACTACTGGTGATGGAGTTCAAGTTACTGGATCTCGTTGGAGAGCTCCGACTATTGTCATCACAAATGCAGGACAAGATGGGCTTCGTTTAAGCGCTGATGCAGGATCTTTCAACACTAATCTTTGGCGAATTGGCTTCATTGGAGTATACAATGCAGGTCGTCATGGCTTACATGTAAATGATCCTACTGGATCTAATGATGCTTGCGGAGGAATTTGTCATCAAGCAGATATTCTAAATTGTCTTGGTAATGGCATTCAACACGACAACGGAGCTTGGAATACTTTTGTAGGCTCTGTTGTTCAGAATTGTATTGGAATTGGTTTTAACATTACTGGCAATAGCCGTGGTGTTGTTGCAGTCGGTGGAGACTTAGAAGGGAATGCTGGAGGAAATGGCAAACTTCAGCTTGGTTGTACTTCTTGTGTTGTTTTGGGAAGCTGGTTTGGTGGACCCACTTGGGAAGATCTTTCTGGCAATGCAGGGGGCAACTTCATTCTTCAGTATGATGTGAACATTTCACGTCAAACTATTCTAAATGAACTCAACCTTGTCAATGCAAATGCAGGCGCAATTCTAACTATTACTGGTTACGCAGAAGCAGCTCGTTTAGCTGTTGGTCGTTTGAGAATGTTTCTGCAAGGAGTTGCAGGAGGTGGAGTTGGAATCTCTACTCTTATTGATGGAGGCTCTTTAGCGGAAGCAATTCGTTGGGATGAGAAACAACGAACCCTTCATAAAGCAGCAACGCAAGAATCTGCGCTAACTCTTGCATATTCTGCAAGCATGACACCAGATGCAGCACTTGCAAATCATTATCTAATCTCTGCTAATAATGGAGCTGCCTTTACAATCAATGCTCCTTTAAATACTCCTGGAGCAAATTTAACTCAAGAGCTCACGCTTACCTTTAGAAATATTTCTGGGGGAGCCATGGGAGCAGCTACTTTTAATGCAATCTTTAAACTATCTGCTTGGACTAATCCTGCCACTGGATTCAATCGTAGCATTACATTCAAATGGATTGGTGGAAACTGGATCGAACGTAATCGTACTACGGTAGATGTTCCGAACTAACCGAAAGAACTACTATGTCTCAAGTAGTCTATCGTGCTAACCTTTCTGCAAAATCGTTTCCGTTCCTCTCTCAAAATTGGGGACGAACTGTAATTGTTCCTCAGTATGACAATACATTTTCTCGGGATCTTGCATCTTCAGAAGACGCTGATCGAGACATTGGCATTCCTCAGATTTTCTATTGTCATAATGTAATGCCTCACCAACAGGGATTCCAATCTGTTGGATATACTTCTGTCAATGCAGGAACTTTGATTCTTGGAGGAACCGCAAGAGTAGCAAAAGATATTTTTCTTGTGCGTGACGGAGCTGGAAACTCAATTTATCTTTGTTACGACACAAATGGAAACATGTACAAACTTGTAGGAGAGACTTGGATCTTTCTGCAAGACATGCTTTCTTCTGACATTACTTTTGCATATGTATCCGGAGTTACCTACATCTTCTCTTCCAAGAAAGGTTGTTGGAAATACGACTTCGGCACTGGACTTCTAGTCTCTGTAACTCTTACAGGACTTTCGATCGTAGATATTCTTGGAATTACTTACAGTGCAGGCTATCTAATCGCTTGGACTTTATCTTCTGTTGCTTGGTCATCTACTATTGATCCGACAGATTTTACTCCTTCCTTAGTTACAGGAGCCGGCGGTGGAGCTGTTGAATCTGCACGGGGTACAATTGTTGCTTGTGTTGCACACATTCAGGGTTTCATTGTTTATACTACAGCTAATGCTGTTGTGGCGGCCTTTTCTGGAAATACTCGTTTTCCTTTTAACTTCCGGGAAATTGTTGCATCTGGAGGATTAACTTCCCTGAACAACGTGACTTATGATGCCAACACTGGCAATCATTATGCTTACACAACTTCTGGCCTTCAGTTAATTTCAACCACTCAAACTCAGACGATTCTTCCAGAAGCCACGGACTTTATTTCTGGCAAACTCTTTGAAGATTACGACGAGAGTACAGATACTTTTTATTCCACTCCGCTCAGTGCAACAATGATGAAACGAGTGGCGATGATTTCTGATCGCTACTTAGTTATTTCATATGGAATGTTTTCTCTCACTCATGCACTTGTGTATGACTTGACAGACAAGCGTTGGGGAAAGTTACGCATTGAGCATGTTGCGTGTTTTGAGTATCAACTTTATTCTCCGGTTTTAATTGAAATTCCGCGCCAATCAATTGCGTTCTTAGGCAAAGATGGAACCATTCAGGTGGTGGATTTTTCTGTAAATTCAATTTCTTCCAACGGAGTGATTTGCTTAGGAAAGTATCAATTCATTCGTCAACGTCTTCTTCAGCTCGATGAAATTGAATGTGAGAACTTTATTATTGGATACAATCCAACTGTGCTTGTTCTCTCTGCATTAGACGGAAAGAATACAACTAAATCAGTTCCAGTTCCTTTAGCAAACAATAATCTATATCGTCGCTATGGATGCAGCGCAGTGGGTAAGAATCACTCTCTTGTGTTTCGAGGAGCGTTCTCTTTAGTTTCTCTTGTTCTTACATTTCACATTCACGGTAAGAACTAATCATGGCTCTTCCTAATCAGTTCTCTACCAATCTCGGTCTCTCAGTTCAACCTGAGATTCCTCAACAAAAATATCCTGAGATTTATCAGGAATTTTTTCGTATTAGAAATGCCCTCAAGATTCTTCAGTCCGCTTTAGATACTTATACGGGCGCGCTCTCGGAAGATCCTGCATATTGGAATCAAACCACAGCTTCCCAATTTGCACGGCTTCAAAACATTTCCAAGGTATATGCTCAGGCAACTGAAGATCTATCTCTTGGACAGTATGTTCAAATCTATGATGTTGCAGGAGTGCGTTCTGCTCGTAAAGCAAATGCCACAGATACAACTAAACCTTGCAGAGCATACTGTTCTGTAGTTGGTGGAGTGCTTGCAGGAAACTATGGAGAGTTTATTCTTGCAGGAGTGCATCCATATAATGCTGGCTTAACTGCTGGAGTTACTTATTATCTTGCTACCACAAGTGGATTGATTACTTCTGTGGCTCCAGCAACTTCTGGAAATATTCAACAACCTGTTGGATTTGGTCTTGATGCAAACAATATGTGGTTTATGCCTACGTTAAACTGGGCAGTTGTTCCTTGATCTGATAGCCCCACTATACAAATAGATCACCCCTGTCTTATCATACTAACATTCCAATATTGCGAAATCATCATGTCTGACACAGATTTTGAAGAGGAATCGACTCCTATGTCGTTGGATGATGATAGATCTTTTGTAGAAAAGAATGATTTTTTGAGGCTCGAAGGCAAGGTTGATAAATTAGTTAAAGCTCTTAATCGATTAATTCTTATCGAAGAGCGACAGTCTAATCAAACAACTGCGCAAAAAGATCTTGAAACTCGTCTTGCTGTTCTTCAGAAAGCATTTGATGAGTTAGATAAAAAAGTAGAAAGATGGATTAATCGAGGAATGGGAGCTTGGGCATTGGCAGGATGTGTATGGGCATTAGCTCAATTCTTCTCCTCCAAGGGCTTTATCATTTCTCAGATCGCTAAGTAATAGATTCGTTGAAAGGAATACCATGGCCGGCGAACAACTTCCTCAAGATAATTCTCTTTCCACTCTTACCAGTCTTCTTGGTATGGTGAAGGGAAAATCTTCTACCACCACCACTTCTTCCAATATTTCTGATGAAGGAGTTAATGCTCTTATTCAACAGATTCTTGGCGGATCCCAAGGTTTGGCTGCCGTAGCAGGTGGACAAAAGAGTGCTGGATTATATAATTCCACGGTTAATCAACAACTTACAAATGATTTAATTACTCGCACTGCTGGGGAAGTTGCAAAAACTAAAGCTGGAACGACTACTAAAACTACCTCGCCTCCTCAGATTTCTGGGGGAAATATCCTTTCTCTTCTCACCTCTTTAGGTGCAGGAAAGCTTATCACTGCTGGAGGAAAGAAAGTTGCTTCTTCTCCTTTAGGACAAACTGTCTCTGCTAATGCTTCTGCTCTTGGAGAAACTTTAATGGGCTCCACTTCCATTCCTCTTTCTGCTTTTGTTGAAGCAAACTCCACTGCTGATCCTCTCGGAGCTCTTATTACTTCCCAAGGTTGGAGTCCTGGCGCTGGTGCAGGAGTTAAAGGAGCTTTAGGAACTGGAGCTGGATTAGCAGGAGTTAGCGGAGCAGTTGATGCTACTGGTGCTTTAGTTGGTGCGACTGAAGTTGGGGATCTTTTAGCTGCTGCAAATGCAACTGCTGATCCTTTAGCAGCATTTGTTGGATCTTTAGGTTATGATGTTTCTGCTGCTGGAGCCGCTACTGCTGGAGCTGAATTAGTTGGTGCTACTGAGATTGGATCCGCTGCTGCAGGAGCTGCAGGAGTTGCTGAAGGAGCATCTTTCTTAGAAGCATTACCTGAGCTTGCAGCAGTTGTTGGTTGGGTTATTTGCACTGAACTTAACAAACAAGGTAAACTTTCTGATGAACTCTACGCGGCTTCGGGTAAGAGAGCACTTACGTTACCAAAAGAAGTTATCAACGGCTATCATTTCTGGGCAGTTCCTCTTACCCGCAAACTCCGTACGTCCCGATTCTTATCCAGCGTCTTTGCTTATCTTGCAAAATCCCGCTGTGAGTATTTACTCGGTAAGCCGCGAATCTGGGGTTGGTTAAGTGTTGCTCTTGGTGAACCGATTTGTGGAATGATTGGTCATAAGGTTGGTCGTCAAGATTGGGAGACTCTTTATGGCTAATCCCCAAGGTGTAGATGTTGCATCTTTGCTATCCAATACATCTGAGTATATTCAACAAGTTGGTCAAACTACTGCAAATCTTCAGGCAGTAGATGCTAAGGGTGCGGCCATTGCAAATGCATCTGCGGATCTATATAAAACTATTGGTGACTCTGCAATCATTATTGACTCTGCAAAACAAAATGCAGAACTTAATGTGCAGGCTGCCAAAGCAAAAGCTGCAAATGCTTTGGGCACTGATATCACTCAACAAACTGAACTCATTACTTCTCTTTCTCAGGAAGCTCTGACTCAACGAGCTACTAAATCGGAGCTTTATAAAACCATTCAGGAAAAACAATCTGTTGGATTATTTGATGATCCTCTTGGCTGGCTTCTGAATAAGTTCACGATCAATGATGACATTGCCAAATTCAATGCAGCTTCTATGGGAGAGAAGATTGCATTGGATGATATGAATGTGCTGAATCAAGCGACTCAATCAGCAATGGTTACTCAAGGAGCTTTGTTTGCTCCTATCACTCAGGCTTCTGTCAAAGCTTCTGCGGATAAACTTGCTTCTGAAGCGGCGATTAAGGCAAATGAGGAGAGGCTTAAAGGACTTGTTTACAATGCGGAATCTATCAAAGCCGCAATGAATGGGGATAAAGAGATTCTTAATGCTCGTTATTCTGCTTTTGGTGCAGAGAAGCAGCAGCAACAAGTTGAGATCTCTCTTGCTCATCTGGAACTTTCTCGTCAAGAGTTTAATTGGAAGAAGCTGGAGAAAGAGAAAGGTGAGGATGCTGATAAATATCTGATTGATAAGCTCAATGCTGGTGGCCGTGCTCGCATGGGAGAATCTTATGTTCCCATTCCTTATGGATCTGCAAAAGCAAATGGCATTCTACAACTTCTGAAGTCTAATTCTCCTGCAGGTAAACAGTTCCAAGAAGATTACATGATTGGTGATCAATCTCTTGCAATTGATCCTTCTGGAAATACTCGTGTACTTGCAACTTCTCCTGCTCGTGCAGTTGAGATTCTGCAAACTATGCCTGTGAAATTATCTCCTGCACAGGAACCTGTAAAAAAACTTCTTGATCAAGCTCTTCAGGATGTTGCTGCGACTCTTCAAACAAATCCGAAACTTGAAGGAGGGAAGAATAAGGCCGCAGTTGCAGAAGCAATCAATGCTCGTGCAAAAGAACTTCTTGCTGCACAAGCAAAGAATGTGAAGTTTGATGATCCTTCTAATGTCTTTGCGATTCCGAATGTTAAAACGTTAGTGGCTAATTCTCCTGTTGTAGCAAATCTTCCTGTTGTCCAGAAAGTACTTGCACCTGCCTTAGCTGCTGGAGCTTCTTTGGAAGATCCGAATCAAGTGTTTGCATTGACTGCTCAGGCATTAAGGGACAAAAAGATTTCTTATCCTGAGGCACTAGAAATCAATACGATCTATCATGTGGGGCAGAGTGCAAATATTGCTGCTCGTCAATTACCTTCTCTTGGATTTGCTCCGATTTATTCTTATAATGTGAAAGTGGATACAAATCCTAATGCTACCTTTGGAGCTTCTGAAGTCATTGATATGACTCGCGGTGATCAATTGGGACGGGCATTCAATAAGTATCTATCTAACACAGTTTCTCCTTTCACGCAAGGCTTTATGTCTCGCTAAGGAAACAATATGCCGAACTTTTTCACCGAAGACGAAACTGGAAATCCACAGTATCCTTCTACTTCAGAGGTTCCTACTTATCTGCTTGCTGCGGATAATCATAATCTTGGAAATACTCGTGGAGGATCTTGGCTCGAACCTGAAACTTGGGGAGAGAAGTTTGCCAATGGTGGAAAGATGATTGCTACTGGAATGCTTTCTGGTGCAAACTCTTTCTACAATTCAGGTGTGGCAGTTTCGAATTGGTTCGGCGCCGAAGCAGAAACTAACGACACCCGTGAATGGATCTCTTCTATTGATTCTGATCTGGGTTCATATTATGAGCAGAATCAAGAAGGAGCCGATCTTGTTGGATTCATTGCAGGTTCGTTACTTCCAGGTCTCGGTGGAATCAAGGTTCTGAATGCTGGACAGACTGCGCTTAAAGCAGCTTCTCGTACCGGACTGTTAGGTGAGAATCTTTCTCGTGCAACGGGACTTTTGATTCCTCAGACAGAAAGATACATTGCCACGGCCGCACGAGATATTGCAAACTCTCAAGCAACTTTCTCTGCGATTAATCAAGCTGGCATTAAAGCTCTTGCATCTGGTGTTTGGCAGAATACTCTTGAAGGCATTGCTTTCGAGACTGCTGTTCAAGCAACTATGTTTAAGAGTCCTATTTTGGAGAAACAAGATGGCTGGGACATTGCAAAAAATATTGCTATCGGTGGGGCGTTTCAAGGAATTATTGGAGGAGCATTTTCTGCCGCTTCCTCTCTCGGAAAGATTAAACGAGCCGTCGCAGGTATTGAACGTGAAGTTAAACCGTTTTCAGCTCGTACTCTTACTGAAGAAGGAACTTCTCCTGCAGAAAGAATTATCCTCTTCACTGAAGACAAAGCAGACGCAATCAAAAAGTTCGAAGCTTATGGTGCAGATTCCCCGTTAGGAGAGAATTTTGAGTCTATTGCTACTGCCCATACTGATAAGCTTCGTCGCATTGACAATGACATTCGTTCCGCTTTCCATGAGCTTGTTGGAAAAGGAAACACTGAATTAGGAAACATGTTAGCTGATGCGCATGTTGGTCTTGATCCTGATACTGCTCTGAAAAATCTTTTAGGCGCAGACGAGATTACTTCCCTCTCGAAAGTTTCTAAACTCGAAGCCGCTGCAACCAAGGCAGTGAAAGACGGAAAGCCGATTGATGACACTGTCTCTCAATCTTTTCTCAAGCTGACGGGTGAAGAAGCTGGAACTGTATTCTCCGACGAGCCGGTAATTAAGAATCTTGCAGATACCTTAGGAGCATCTGGAGGATTGAAGAGTGCTGTTCTTTCTGCTGTGAAGGAACGTGGATTCCGTTCTGGCCAGAATTGGTCTGTTCTTTCTATGACAGGAAAGAATTCTCATCTTGATGCTGAAGCTCGATATATCTGGGCTGATCAGGTGATGAAAGAGATTAAGCCTGGAACTGCTATTAATCAGTATGATCTTCCAGTTCTTGAGCGAGCTCTTAAGGATCGCACTCTGAGTATTAAACTTGTTGATGACAAGGGATCTGTTCTCAAGGATGGATTCTCTTCAGTTAAAGAACTTCAGGATCAAATCATCGCACTGAAGAAAGAAGCGACTGAACAACTTCTTCTCAAAACCGTTTACAAAGGTAAGGTTGAAACTGAATTCGGCACTGAAGCAATCTCTAAGATCACGAATGTCAAGCACGGCTGGACTGAAGGAACCACGCTAACTATTCCTGAAAAGGATATGTTCGCATGGCAAAAAGCAAATGAAGATTATCTTCAGATGCTCAATTCGCGCGGCCTTCGTACTCCTGCAAACGCTGATGCTGATGTTCGCTTCCTTCCTACTTACGCAAAAA
>Ga0213919_1000241_pt1 | contig 26902 bp, 34 predicted proteins | sample McNCre317MG_FD_161056 | JGI IMG/M metagenome (GOLD analysis project Ga0213919, IMG submission 161056) | Freshwater microbial communities from McNutts Creek, Athens, Georgia, United States - 3-17 MG | ecosystem: Environmental > Aquatic > Freshwater > Creek | place: USA: Georgia | collected... | reverse complement strand
CTTCCGATCTTGTGCATAATCTATTATTTCGTCTGCATTCTGCACATGTTGCCCGATAATTGTTTCTGTCGGTGTTTTTTTGGCACAACCAGCCAAAACCAACACCGCTATAAGCGTTGTAACCTTTCTCATTTGCTTTCCTTTTTTATGCTGTATTCTTTATCGCCTACCTTGACAGACATATTCGGCAGTTTGCGAAATATCTCAATCAGCCATAGGCATATTGCCGTCACAAAACCCGAACAGGCTACAATAGTCTGCCAGATGTTGTGTATATCGCTAATACCCAGATATAATATGCCCGCGATATTACAAATTATGCACAATGTGCCAAGCACACGTGCATAACTGTATTCGCCAGACGAATCTTGTAACCACTGAATTTTCATTTATTCGCCTTTGTTGGTTTATTGTATTTCTTTTCCCATTTGGCATATTCCGCATCCAAATAGGAATTACCACCCATGCCTTTGTATTTGTCGTGCAAAAATGTTATTGCAAAACGATTTGTGGGATCATGTTGCATCATCTGCAAACACTGCATTCTAGTCGTGTCCATTTTCAGTATTTTCTGGTCTTTCTGAATATCTTTCAGCATTCCAAATACCTTATAGCCATACAAGATTGCAGGTGTCACAGCAGATATAACACCCACCCAATCAAGCACACTCATGATCACACCTTATTTTACAAACAGTTTCACAAACGATAGAATTGACACTATCATACCTGCACCAGATGCCACATATACACCAGCATCTATGTCCCAGATAGCCAATACTGCCGTCACAGGGGCTATCAAATATTCAATCGTTTTGATTGTTTTATCTATGATTTCGGTTTTTGTCATTTTCTTTTTCTTTGCCATTTTATCTTTCCTTTGGTTCTTTCTGTGCTTGTTTACGTGTCTGCACAAAGTAGTCAGCAATCACTTTCATACTTTTGCGGATTGCATCTGCTTCCAGACGGTTTATCGTCAATAGGGCTGTCCGCAAATCACCATGTCTAATAATTGCTTCCTGCACCATCTTGCGTGCTGTGTCAAATTCAGATTTTGTTATAGCCATTTTTACCCCCTTATGCTGTTTTAACCCAAAGTTGCTTATCTGCTTCTTTGGTATAAACGATTTCGTTTGTTACAATACCTGCTTTCGGTTGTTCTGCTGAAATCATAACTTCGCATTTGCCACCGAATTTAATATCGTATGTCTTACCAACAACAAATTCCTGCTCTACCAAAGATTCCAACACAGCCCAACGACCATTTGTTTTAATCGCCATTGGTGCAGGTGCAGGTTCTGCTACTGGTGTTTCAACGATTTCTTCATCTTGTTCAGATGGTATAATTACTTCTTCTTCCATATCTAACTCCTATGCTATTGTTACTGTTATATTGTCATCAAGTTGTGCGTTTTCTACTTCGGTTATGGTAACCGCAACACCTGTTGTGTATTTCAATTCAACTTCAAGCCCACTCATACCTGCTTGCACGATGTCAAGTTGGTTATCGCCTGCTACCGTCTGCATTGTCTGTGGAACTGGGGCAACTTCGTCTTGTGCCGTTGCCAGCGGATACACTACGATTACAGGTGTTCCTGCTGTGTGTTGCCCAGCCAAGAAAGTTTTCCAATCAGATACTGTTGCGTAAGTTGCTCTCACTCTAAAATTCACATTTGAAGCACCCACCCAGATTGCGTCTTCTACCGCAGATGTTCCTAGAACCTGATAATGTGTGCAAACCATATCAGTTGAAGTTGATGGTAAAACTGTTGTGCTTGTTCCAAGCGATGTTTTTGATATAGACAATGATGTTGTGCTACCCTCTGTCCAATCTTCTGTTCCATCAAACACATATATTCCTACTTGGTGGTTGATTAAACCTGTCAAGATTTCTTGTGTATCTACATAGTTGTCTATCTTTAACAGATTCGCAACACCTACTGTGTCGTTGCTTGGTGTCAATTTCAGCACTTCGCCATCACCAAGTGGTGTTCCTGCAACAAATGTTCCTGTGCCTGCGTTTGTAAAGAAAGTGCCAGAAACCGTATCATACATACCAACAACACTATCAGAATTGCGTATTGCTGGTATAAAATCACGAACTAAAACACCTGCTTTCCATATTCTGCAATATGCTATGCTACCAACCATATTACCTGTAATACTACTGCCACTCAACATACCAAACAAATACATATTTCTGGTTGAAGCAAAAGTTGTCGTATCGTTGCTTTCTTCTTGTGTGCCATTAAAATAGTTTTTCACGCCGTCTTTAACAGCAATATTCCAGTTGGTCGTTGAAGAACCCAATGTTGAAGAAACTGAATTGCTTTGGAAATCAAATCTTGTTCTGCCAGACACATTTGCCCAGATACCAAAGGCGTTTCTATTATCACCAGATGAAAAATCTCTACCACCCAAAGCACAATATGCAGCACTTGTATTTGTTGGCTTATACTTGACTTCTGCTTTTATATCACTTGCAGCAAGTATTCCTGTGTCAATATACTGTGTTCCGCTTGCAGTGATAGAATCAACAAAGGTATAATCGCTACCCTGTGCTTCCAATACTTCAACCGCTTCTTGAATCATACCTGCTTCAACCGCCACCGCAGAGAACTGCATTACAAAGTATGCTTGTTTAGCAACAAACGAAATCATCATTCCGTCTGTAATGTCGCCCCTATACCAATCTGTCAGTTGAATACCTGCACCTGTCGGGGTTTCTTGTGGGCTTTGTCCATAACGTAAGATTGTTCCCAAATCCACCGTTTTCTTATGAATAACCAAAGTGTATTGTTTACCGATTGTCAAAGGTATCGCACAACCTGCACCCCTGTCGTTTGCATTATACCATTTTCCATCAGCAGAAATAAACACGCCCTGTCCTGCAACAGAAGTCGGGTTTGTAAAGATTGTCCAATCGCTTTTGTCCAGTATTTTCAAAGCACCGTTATTGCAGTAAATGTCCATTGGGTCGCTTGGTGTTGGTGTTGTTATAGCACCTGCTTCAAAACCACCGCCCTCTGAAACAATCGGCTCTATAAACGTTTGGCTAACCTTATCATACAAACCAACAACGTTATCTGAATTACGTATTACAGGAACGGCATCAAATGCCAATGAACCAGACACCCAAATCTTACAATAATACAACGCATTGTTATTATTCAGATTGTTTGTTGTTGTGGTATTACCAAAGATATAAAGGTTTTTGGTTGGTGCAGAAAATGTATATGTTCCTGTCTGTGTATCTTCTGTATTTGTTGTTAAATCTTTCACATAAATACTGTGATTGCCGTTTTTGTATTCATAACTTATAAGGTCAATATGGTCTTTAACTCTGACTATACCAGAAGCCACCGATTGACCGTTTTGCATACCATTTATGCTACCACTTGCCGAAGAACCAGATATGCCTGTAATATCGCCACTTGCTGTTGCTCGTGCTTGACAAGCATAGAAAGAACCAACGGTTGTTTGTCCTGACGCTTGTGCTTCATCACCAATCTTTACTTTTATTTCAATTTTAACATCGTCAACAGTTGGTTTAATTCCAGTATCAAACTTACCCTGTACGCCTGCTGTGCCTTTCTTTGTGGCATAATCAACCTGCGTGTATTCTAGTGGAATATCATAAGCCAATTTTGTTCCACCGTAGGCGTTTATGTAATGTATTCCATTTGCTACTGCTTCTGGTAATACGATTGGTGGAACACCACGAACCACCACATCAACCGCTGTCGCAATCGCACCCCACTGTAATACTTTCCTACGAAAGATTTGCACAGACAAATCGTCTATGTCGCCAATCTTTGCTGCACCAAACAGCAAATAATCCGTCAATGTTATTCCCATGCGGACACCCCTATTGTTTTTTAGTTTTGTTCAGATACTGATATTTTTACTGTTTCCTGTTGACCACGTGCTTTAACCCATAAATAAGCACCAGATTCTGGCTGATAAACACCAAAGTTTTCTTGTTCCAAATGTTCCCCATCATCTGCGTTTGCTGGTTCGCTTGCAGAATTGCATAAATACGCACCAAAGATATATGGCCCACGTGGTGTATCTACTTCAATTCCGTATTTCTTGCTTGTATCAAATGCAAATGCAGATTGTCCATCTACCTGCGCTTTGATTAAATCTTCCAACTTTGCCCATGCTGATGTTAAAGTCACTTTTCCAATATATGCCATTTTTAATCCTTTTTTGTTTTTAGTAGTTTTTTAATTGTCGCAAATATAACGTTCTCTTTGAACGTCTTGCGTTCTTCGTATTCAGCCCTTTTTCCAATATTAAAATTGGATACAGGTCTGATATAGCCCATGCTGCGCGAAAATACTTCGCATTCTTGTCGTTTTGCCATTTTTCCCTCTATTCGTTATACGGATACCGTTCTTTGATTTCTGCAACCTTTGCTGTTCTTTCTGCTATTAAATCAGCAATTTCTGCTTCAATCTCTGGTGTTTGTTCTTCATCACGCAATCTATTAATGTGACAGGTTATCGGGTCAGCTTCTTGTTGATATGCAGATTCGCGCATTTGTCTTATTTCTTCATCTGTTGGCGCGGGTGGTTCTGGCACGGCACAAATTTCATAATATCGGTTATTATTCTCATCATGTTTTTCCACAATCATAGCGTTGTTTTGGTTGCACCATATTGCCGCTTCCGGTGGATATGGTGTATAAAATTTCTGTCCAATATAAAATTTTTCGTTCATTTTTTTACTCCTTATGCCGCAAAACCCTTAACTTCCCAAGTCACAATGTTGTTTGATTGGCATTGGAAACTTGTGGTTGTTCGCGCTGTTACACTACTACGGCTACCACCACGAACTGTGGCTGTTGCGTTGTTGGTAAAATCAGCCGATGTTCCATCTGCGCCGATTGTTAATGTGTAATACGCATCACGCATCGCCACCGGAAGATTTATGGTTGTTGTTCCCCAACTACCAGTGCTTGCGCTATATCCGCCCTGTTCAACCCAACCAGATTTATATTTGCGATACCAAGTATAATTATTCTGTGCTGTTGGTGCTTGCCATTCAATAACAGCATCAGCACCAGAAACGGTGTCAACATTCCGCATATCTCTATCGGTCTTATCATTTAATGCTTCTGTTATTTGTCCAATATTTATATCTGACATCGCTTACTCCTTATGCTGCTATACCCTTAATTTCCCAAACCACATACGGGTTTGCAAAAGATGAGGTTGAATCATTTACTTGATAAGCAATTGCACTTGATGCTGCCGCACCTTTCAAATCTGTTAAAAAACCTGCATTGAATCTATCGTGCTTTGCTTGGCAATTCCAATTACACACACAAGACATCGCAATAGGGAAATCTACTGTTGCTTGGCTATATGTTCCACCAGAAACAGAAGCAGAATTTATAACCTTAAATCCCCCTTGCTCAACCCAGCCATCGGCATACTTACGATACCAAGTATAGTCATTCCCTGCGGTTGGTGCTTGAAATGCTATTACTTGATGCCCAACGTCAACCTTGCCATTAAACAATTCTGCGTTCAAACCAGCGGTATTTTGTATTGCCGTCTGTGTAAATTCGCCTACGTAGAAATACAGGTATTTATATTGGTCTGTGTCTTGCACAGGTGTTGAAACAATACCTGACGTTGTGCTGTCTGGTACCAATCCAAGTAGTTTATTTGCACTATTTGAACTAGTTGTAAAAGTTGTTACCTCTGTTCCAACAGCTTGTCCTGCTGTATTACCAGTTAATCCAAATGTGACAGGTGAGTCAGTTGGTTTATATCTTAAACCATATGCAGTACCACTACCTGTTGTTAAGGAAATACTAGTGCCGTTACCAACAACTGGTCTATCGCCATAATGTTCGTGCTTACTACGTGGCAACTTAAACCGCTTCAAGCCGTAATCTATGATGTAATACCAAGCCACACCTGTCGCTGTGTAAACATCGGCAACTTCGCTTTCGTGGAAATCCGTCACGATTTTATGCCCGTCTTCCGCTGGTATGTATTGAACTGTCACACCGCCAACGGTTTCTGTCGTGGGCGGAATATTGCTACCAGAAACAGAATCATAAACCACGCTATTTACGGTTATCTTTTCAACTGTTATGTCTAGCGTATCGGTAACATCTGTAATTTCGCCAACTTCTGTTGTCAATGCAGAATCAGAATAAGCCTTTTCCCCGACTTCTGGGTATGCTTTTTTGGTGTATATCGTTGTTCCGTTGTTTTCCCACGAATACCAATTAAACATATCGTTCCGCAGGTGTTTATATGCAGCCTGATACACCGCACCACTCTGCCAAGAGAAAGTGTCGGCACGCAACCACTGAACATCATTACGCAAACTGTCGGCCCATTTCCAATCAAACAGGTCTGGGTGGTATCCGCTACCGCCTGCGTCAATCTCTATTGTATCATCAGATGCTTGGTTTAATGTGAAACTACCTTTTGTGACACCGCCCTGTGTAATTGTAATTGTTGCATCGTTTACCGTTGGTATTGTCGGTTTGTTTAACAAATCTGTATAACTACCGGTTGTCGCTACTGTCGCCAAATCGCCCGGCTGAACCGCTGTATCTGCTTTCGTTCCTTGTGCAGATGTTGCATAATCGCTGCTTGCTGTATATGCCGCACTACCTAAACCTGTGACAGAAACATCAGCACTCGTTCCATTTGTGTTTACGCTTATTGTTCCGTTTGCTGTTCCCGATACCACCGCACGAACACCACTGTTTGTAAAGTTTGTTCCTGTTAAAGTTATTCCATCACTACCAGTATAGGTTGTGTCTGTCGCACTTATGGTTGTGCCAGTGATAGTTATATTTGTGCCTGCTGTCAGTGTATCTTGTTTGCTTGAAAGTTGCGATTTTAACGCAAATTCATCCGCACTATTCGTCACTGGAATAGCAATGTCGTATCCGTTGTTTATAACAGACATATATGCTTTACCTGACAAATACAGATTTTTCCATTTCTTTGATGTAGAACCAATATTATAAACATTGTTTTCTGCTGGTGTGAAACTGTCTTGGTATTCTAGACTTGCTATCAGCGTAACAGAATCATCATCATTTAATTTATAAAAACCAACACCATGCCAGTATGGTGCAATTGCACATTCAAATGATATGCTCGCACGCATTTTTAATACACCTGTCATGGTTGACGAACCGTCTGTGCTGACCTTTCCGTTTAACGCATTCTGCAAATCTGTTTGGTCTGACAACGTGCCAACAATATCCCCCCAACGTGCTACACTTTCACTCGCATACGGCAAATCGTTCCAGTATGTTAACCCATCGCCTATTTTTAATCTGTGCGTGTCTATTTCTGCACCTATTTCCCCACGTTGCAATAATGGATTCTTTGCTGCCCATTCACTCGCTGGAAATGATGGGTGTCTTAATCTGCGATAACGTCTGCTTGGGCCTTGTATTGTGCCGTATCTTGTCATCGGCTGTTCTGTGCAATCTATGTTGTGTCTTTGTGCCATTTTATAACTCACTATTTATCCATGCGTCAATATCGGCATCGTCAATGTCAATATCAACGGGGTCTGTTTCTTCTTCTGGTTCAATATGTGCTTGTCTGTCAATTTCTTGCCAGCACATGTCGCTTAATATCGCCCAGTGTTCTTGTTTTATTGGTGTTTGGTGTTTAGTCTTAAAATTGCCCAACACTTGCTTAATTACGCTGTCTATGAAAGGCAGATCTAAATAACCTTTCTTTTCAAACAGCGTCTTCATCAAAGACAATCGCAATGCAACAAAGATGTTGCTGTCGTCAATTGCTCTGGTGTCTTTATTGCCACAAAAAAACCGATTGTATCGGCATAGTATTTTGTCTTTCAAATCGGTTTGTGTGTGTGGACTTTCTGCATCTATGCGTTTTATATCAAAAGCCATGATTATTTCTTTTTGGTGTGTTTTTTAACGGCTTTCTCTATGTGTTCTTGAATAACCGCATCTTCAACTTTTTCTTTAACTTCAACATCATATGCCGCATCAGTATCTAAACCGTATGGCTTTATCTTACCGGCTTCTTGTGCTTCCGCCGTCTGCTTAATGTCAACGGTATCTGTCACATTTACTTTGGTGCTGACTTTAATTGTTTCGTCTTCGGTGTATTCATGTTTGTTTTCTTGTTCAACTGACATCTTGACGGGCTGTATAGCCACATCGTATGTAAAACTGCGTAACCTATTATCCATTTCGTAACCTCTTGTTGTTTATATGATAAAGGGGGTATTTAACCCCCAGTTTTATTTACCTTTTTTCTTTTTACCGCATGGCATGTCGCACTCCCTTTGTTGTGTTATTCTTCTTCCAACGCATATCCTAGTGCTTGTGATATAGGATACACAGGAACTTTGTTTGCATGCTTGCCTAACGCATTTATAACTGGTTGCAACTTATTGCCTGCAAGACCTGCAACTTGCCCTAATGCATATGCCGTTTCGCCAACCAAACGTGGCGATGTTGCAGGAAGCGCTAACAGTGTTGTTGGATGCGCCACTGCACCAGCACCAATTGCACCAACTCCCGCTAGTCTTAAAGCATCTCGTGGCATTTTTTCAACAACCTGACCACCTGCAACAGCATCTAAAATTCTGCCGTTAGAAATTTTATCAAGTAATTTGCCTAATTCTTGCTTTCCGCCTTGTGCTGCCGCAACAGATTGACGTGTAATACCCTGCAATTTGCGTAATTCTGTCGTTGGATCTTTGCTAGTTAATGCAGATTTTATACTGTCTATTAACCTTGTGTCCGCACGAAATGCCGCTCTTGCACCACCATATTCTGGGATTGCTTTTTCCATTGTTTCATTTAATGCGTTTTTAATTGGTGTTAATAACCGAACTGCGTTTTTCTCGCCTGCACGTGACAATGGTTCAATAATACCATCTATTGCTTTCTTTGCTTCTAATGCATTATCAAAAGTTAAACCACCATTGGCTTTTATATTTTGTGCTAATTTATGCACTTTGTTTATTGCGTTTGCTGCGGTATCATCAACACCGGCTGTAACACCAGATATAGAATCTGTTGCTGTTTTAAGTGCGTTCTCAAACTGTGTGTCTGATAACTTTAATGTTGCGCTATTTTCTGGTAACATTGACTTGTATTTTGCACTTGCGTTTCTTTCCAATGTCTTAACAGCATTATCAACATCATCTACGACATCATAAACACTTGAATTACCACGCATTGCATCTTTAAAAACTTGGCTGTTACGTATGCCAGCATCATAGGCACGTTCAACAGATTTTGCACCTGCGCCACTTGTTTTACCAACGAGTTCTGCAAGCAACTTACCAGCACCTTTAACTGTGTCTTTTGTAACTTGCCATGCTGGTGGCAAAGCACCACCAATTGCAGCGCCGTATTCAGCACCACGTAATGCACCTTTCAATCTGTCGTTTATATTGCCATTGGTTGTGCCAAAACCATATACTGCACCACCAGAACCGCCAGATATTGCACCAGCAACCGATTTACCTAATACCGTTGCCCATTTTTGCCCTATGCTTGGCGCTAATTTACTAGCAACCGCCGCACCTGCTTTTTCTGCACCTAATGCTTTACCAAGTATATTACCGCCTGCTTTCATAGAACCTGCGATTTCTAAACCTGTATTTATATACGGGTGTTCTTGCTGGAATTTTTGTTGCATTCTTTGTTCGCTATTCAAAGCACGATTGTAATAATCGCGCCAACCTGCTTCTTTTTCAACACCAGTATTATTATATTTTGAATCTGCCGGTATTATGTCTGCTCTGCCAGTAACCGCTTTGGTCAGTTTGTTTCCAACATACTGTGTAGAAGCATCAAATGCTGCATTTAATTTGTTGGCATTTACACCCAAAGAACCCCACGCACCACGTTCAACCGCTTGTGCAGCAGGATTAAGCACAGACGTGCCTGCACCTATAATATCAGCAGCAATACCGTATCCATCTCTCGGTGCTTGCTTTTGCTGTTCTGTTGCCTGTTCTGGTTGTGGGTTAGACGACAATGATGAAAAAATCTGTTGTGCATCTGCTTCTGTTGGTGCAGAATCGCCACTAACTATAACAGTGCGGCCATCTGGTGCAGTAAGTTTATATCTTGGCATTATTGTATCTCCTCAATAACATATTTTGGTTGTTGGTTTAACCCATATTTTGCTTCCAAATTTCTAATGGTGTTGCTTATAGACAAATCCAACAAATAGGGGTTGTATGCTTCACTTGCGGTTTTACCCATTGTTTGCAATTCGGTATCAGTAATAGAACCAGCACCTTTCAACGATTGGTATATGTTATTTAATTGGGTTTCGCGCAATGTTGTCAATTTATTACGCGCATCTGCTTCTTTCTTTGATGTTGCAAAACCATACCAAGCATTTGGGTTTTTCCATGTGCGATTTATACCACTAGCACCACGATAATTTGCAAGCGTTTTATCCACATCTACATTACCGTCTTTATCTTTAACAGTATAAGCATTATCAAAGTCGCCAACTAACTTGCGGTTTTCTTCTTTCAAAGCATACAATGCTTTCAAACTTTCCAGCGCTTTTGCCATTTCTTGCGTGCTTTTCGCATTTGGATCATTAACTTTCATTTGGCTGTCGGTTACCTTATCCGTCACATTCTGCTTGCTGGCTTCCATTTCCATTTCTGCCGCTTTAATTGCATCTTCACGTGCTTGTTCTGCCTTTGTGCGTTCATCGGCTTTCAATGCACTATAAACGTTGCCAAAATTACGCGCAAATGTAGAAAAACCGCTTGCAAATGGGTTTATTATCTCTTCGCCAAAACCACCTGTAAAACTGCGCGCTTCTGGCGTCTGTGCCAATGCGTTTGCTACTGCTTCCCATCTGCTCATTGCTGGTCTTTGTATGCCCAAAGCCGCTTTTACCGCAGCCAATTTTTCTGGATCATACACTACTTTCTGAACTTGATGTTCTCTCGTTGTAACTGGTTCTAATCTCTGTGGCAGTGCCAATTGAATACCACCTGCCTGTAATGCGTTTTGAACCGCTGTTGCGTTATTATCTACCATCTGTCACTCCTATTTGCCTGCTAATGTGCTACCAACTGTTGCACCTGCTGCTGTTCCAACGCCGGGTGCTAACAAAGAACCTAATGCTGCACCACCAATCGTGCCAACCGCACCTAAAACACCGCTTGTCAGTGCGTTCTTGCGCGCCATTTCGGTCTGGTATTTCTGCTGTTCGTTTTGGAACTGCTTATCGTATGTGTTGCTCAATCCTGCACCTGCTTGGCCTGCTACTAATGTTGGGTCTATCACTTGTCCGCCCAACATGCTTGCTTGATTCAAGATGTTGCTCTGATACTGCTGGCCGTTTGCTAATGCTTCGTTGCTCAACGCAGACAATGTGCGATTCTGGTTTTCATAAATATCGCCCAAATATTCGTTCCACGCATTGCTTCCAATTGGTAATCCGCGATTGGTTAATGAACTTTCGGCACGTTCTACCTGTCTGTCCAAATGTGGCTGTAAATACGTCATTTGTGCATTGTAATACGCATTTGCCGCCTGTGTTGGGTCGCCAGTATAAGAACCTAATGCCCTTAATTGCTGTTCTAATGCCAATTGGCTATTATCTGACAGTGTTTTATTTACCGTCATTTGCCCTGTTACAGGGTCAACATTTACACGATAACTGCCCAATGGACTTGATACATTTGCGTATTGTTGCAACCCTGCTGCTTGGTTTAATCTATTCTGCTCTGCTCTATCCGCAGATGCATTATATGTTGGCGCGTCTGGTTTGTGTCCCATTTTTTACCCCTTATGCTATACTGCCTAAATTGGTGTCTACTGATGTTTCTGGATGTAATGCACCGTATAACGCAAGTTTGATTTCGGCATCCAACTCACGTTCTTTGCGGTCTGCATCCTGTTTCATAATAGAAACCTTTGCTTTGTTAATTTCGGTATCACTTACAATCTTCGCAATTTCCGCATCTGCTCGCTTGTTTTCTAAAGCCAATGCTGTGCGGTCTTTCATGGATGTATTCTGTAATTCAGCACCCATTTTTTGTGCTTCCAACTGTAATTTCTGTGAATCTAATTGAATCTTGGCCTGTTCGTTTTGTGCCTTTACCATGTCTGGCGATGGTTGTTGTGGCTGCGCCATGCGTTCTTGGTATGCAACAATCGCTTTATCTATCGCTTCTTCCATTTGCTGTTCTACAAACGCACCAACTTTATAACCACGTATCATTGACATAATCGCTGGTTTTGCAATTATCGCCATTTCTGGTATCTGCTGAACCATAGTTGATACAGATGCCAACTGATTAAACACATTTGTCCATAATTCGCTGATGTTCGCTTTGTAATCACTATCATAATAACTACGCACATCTTCCAAAGATATGGTTAAACGTGTGTTCTTTAATCTGTCTGTCTTTAACAATTCCAGCGCAGCCATTACTAACTGTGGGTCTTGTTCTGCATATTCTATTGTGGAATATGCCAACAAAGACAAAGGTTCAAACGTCTGGCAGATTATTTCACACGCAATACGGATTGTGTCTTGAACAAAGTAAATCGCATCTTTTTGGTCATCCTGCAAACGCATTGTTCCAAAAGACCCTTTCAAACGGTTTGTGCCGTATGCTTCCTGTGCTTTGGTGTCGCCCTCTAACACATCATAAATACCCAAACCTTTCTGTATGTCTTGGATGTATTCATCACGAACGATTTTAAGACGTTCCAATGCGGTTGCTATATTATCTTGTGGTAACATCCAAACAACAGATTCAAGTGGCTTACCGTTTAATTTTTCGGTGTTTTTCAAGCCAATCAAACTGTTGTCGTTATCGGCATCAAACATCTTGCCAAAATCTGGAATACTCGCATCGTAACCACCTGCCACACGCAAAGCATCTTTTATCTTGGTTATTTTCTTGTTTATCGTGTCAACCGCTTCATACTGCGCCAAATATTGTGCATGACGTGATACTGGCACTGTGCTATCGGTAAATTCATCATAAGATAAAGGTCTTGCACATGGAAATTCAATATCATACGGATAATCGTATGTTGCTAGTATGCGTTTATATGTTGGGTGGAATATATACACTTTTCTATCCCATTTATCCCAGATTTCATATACAGATATCGTCTTATCTTGACGGTCTTTTTCGTCAATCAAACCTGTGGCCTGTATTTCTTCCAATTCATCATCGGTTAATACATCTGTCAAACGCAGATTTGGAAACTGTTTTTTAACATCTTCTTCTGTCATACGTTTTCTGCGCGCAACCCAGCCCACATCATCCCAATGTTTTGATTTTTGCCAGATAAAATCTTCATGTGATACAAAATCAAATGTCACATCTTCTTTCAAAAATCCGTCTTTGGTATAATATGGTGCATAAGACACCCAAACCACAGCCAAATTTGATAATTCAGCATCAAGTTTTGCGTAATTCCATGCACGTTTGAACTGTGGGCAATCAACCAACTTCGCTGTTGTGCGTTCCAATATCATGCTCGCAACACGTGCCACTTGGTCATTATCTCTATTTGTGCGATCAACCTGCACTTTTGGAATAAATGGCAATATGAATGGCAAACGAACCGATACATTACGATACAACAGGTTATAACCCTTGCAATCTGTATCTAAATCGGTTTTTTTGCGTGTATTGTCTGATAAAAATGCTTGGTTGCGATAACGTCTGGCGATATTTTTGGATGTTTTAATCCATTTTTTCCACTCTGGATTAGCAAAAGCCAATTCCAACTGTTTCTGCCAGTATTCTTGCTTTTTCTGTGCCATTGTCTAATACCTTTTGCTAAAATTATGCTGTCCTGCGCCATACATTTACACGATATGCAGGTGGTTGCACCGTTGTGGATGCGCCATAAATAGAAGATGAACGACTTGCATCAAATATACCGGGTTTTGCACTACCGCTACCATCATAATCTCTGTTGGTTGCACCATAAGATGAACCTAAATAAAACGCACCTGATGCGGATGGTGCTCTACCACCATTTCCGTATGAACCAGTAATGTTGGGCAAACCTGCTGCAATTGTGGTTGCGCCATTTGTTCCGTTACCACCCCATAATGCTCTATCTGTCGCAACTATTTCCCATGTGCCAAAGAATTGTGACATTGGGCATGTATTCTGTGTGCCAATAAATATTGCACCCACTGGATACATTGCTTTCAACACCTCAACCACGAACTCGGTTGTGGCTATCTTTGTGCTATTATCGGTTACTGTCGCAATTGTTGGTGCTGTTGGTGTTCCTGTAAATGTTGGCGATACCAAATTTGCTTTTAATGCCAACGCACTATCAACATAACCTTTGGTCGCTGCATCCCCAGATAATGTCGGTGTTGCCATACCTGTGATTTTATGGTTACCCATTGGCAAATCTGCTGTCGGAACTATTGAACCATCCTGTTCCAACTTTTTATTTACAGCCGTCAATAAGGTATCAAAGTTTTCATCAACATGAACACTATTCGCTTTAATGTTATTTTCACGATCACGTTCCATTGACTGTGGTAAAGTTATCACTCCCATTTTATGTCCTTTAATTAAATTGCTGTCTTGCTTGCGTTAAATAACAACATCAAATCAACGACTTGATGCTTCATGTTTTTAATATTTGCTGTTATGCGAACACTAAAATTGTGGCCTAAACCAGATGCTGAATATGTATCTGCTGTCGCTGTCATATCGCCATACGAACCAGCCCAATATTCTGTATCCCATTGCGCTGTTCCGGGTGTTGGATCATTTGGGTTGTCATCATCTGACCAATAAAACCCACTTTCGCCAATACTGTCTGGCAATTCACTTGTGTCAACCCAGTTATAATATGATTGGTTTTCAAAATCTTTATATACCGCAAAACCTAAATTTATCTTCGCACTACTCGCATGTCTGATTTGTATAAAGTTTATGCGTTTTAATAAATCAGAACCGCAGTTTGTATATGATGTCCATATTTCCAGTGGTATTGCATTTGTGTCAGCATCTGACGTGCCATACTGATACAAACCATCCGCCATACCAAACAGCAAATTACCATCTGCTACGCACATCGTAAATGCGTTTATGTTTGTGAACATAGACCATTTACCAGACGTGATATTCATAACCACTTGCACAAAGGTATTACCACCTTGTGGAATATTGAATAACACTATGTCTTCATTTGGCACCACCAACCCCATAAAACCCGGTTGCCTACTAAAATTACGTGCTTGATCTAATAACCATGTGTTTATGCGTTGGCTGAATATATACTGCTCATTCTGGTTTTCGCCATTTGCAAATATGCTGTGGGCTGATATAAAGCCCTTGTTCGTCATTATGATTAAATCGCCAGACCAGTTTATAAACGGTGTCTTACCCAAAGGATAACCTGTCTGATATATACCATTAAACGCAATATTTGTTGGGTCTGCTAAATCATTACCTGTATAAACTATCGCTTCGCCTTGATTGGTTATAAAGCCAATGTAAGCATTTAACGACATACCTGCATCACGTGATATGTTAAATGCACCAATTATGCTACCACCTTTCTTGGGTGTTCCTGCGGAATCGCCAATATCAAACTCCGCCATTGTGCCTTGAACATAACCAACCGGCAAATACCATGCAGACAAATCATTGCCATAACCTGCTGTAATCTGTGCGTTTAATACTGCTATCCAATCAAACACTTTGCTCGGTGCAGATGTTACAGCCCAATCTTGTATTGTTACTGTTTGCGTTGCTAAACCATAATTGGTTACAATTATCTGCTGTGCATTGTCCAGACCATTAACCATGATAATCTGGTGGTTCATATATACCCACCGCCACTCAGAACCAGAATATCCGCTATTTGATTGCTGTAATGCATATACACCGCCAATCTTTTCAAATACGTAAATTGTGTCATCACTGCACACAATAAGCATATTGTATTCCTGTATCGGAATAATCGTCTTGATTGGCTTTGTAAATACTATTGCATCGCCATTATCATACAAAGGCACATTGAAATACCCTTTGCGTGATTCCAACAGATTCTGCTTAATTACATAGTTTTTACACGATAATAAATGTCCTGCACCTTTATCTGCTAATGGGGCTTCGCTTGACCACCCCACTTGATAAAGTGGCATTGTTATTCTATCCGACATACCAATTCCCATCTGATAAGTTACTTGCGTTCTTTAATGCACCACCTGCTAAATCTATCTGTTGTGGTGCTTGCCCTTGTGCTTCATGTTGTTTCACAGTTTCTTCAAACTCTTTCTCAATTTCAGCCCAATTACCAATATCCTTATCTTTCAAATACCGATAAACCGTTCCCAATAACAATATCTGGTCTGGTATCAAACACGTGTCTGTGCTGTTATCAAACTTCGCTTTTTGCACACCGTCTGATGCAATCACTGGTAACATTGTGTAATACAAGAAGTTGATTTTTGTTCCGTCTGCTAAACCCGGAAAGATGTATATTGAACGATCACGTATGCAGAATATTCCAGTTGTGCCAACAGCCACAGACGATGCTTCCATTAACATCCACTGGTGCATATTTACCGCCTGCATAGGAACACGTTGATTCATATTCATCATAGTCGCAGTATCTACACCAGCGCAATCGGGTGCTAAATCTGCAAATGGATATTGATTCCAATCGCCTAAACATTTCCACATAACACCATCGCTGGCTGTATCCATGTTACCCGGTGTTAAATCCAAAGATACAGGGTCAACTGTTGACGTGCCTGCCACCATGCATTCATAACGATAATCGCCACTGTAAATAACATTACCCACTGAATAAAATATGCCAGAAGCCCATTGTAAATACGTTGTGAACGATACTTTACGCAACAATTCTGACAAACTGTTCTTGTGAACTATATCTTCCAATAACTCATTCAAAACACGTATGTTTTCTTGCACAATCAAATCGGTTGTGGCAAATGGATTTGGTATATTTCTATACAACCCCTCACGTGTTAATACTGAATCTAATATTTCTTTTACTGTCATTTTACATCCTTATCAAAAAAAGCCCATAAATAAGCACACTGAACAAATAGGTCTAATGTGTTTATTTATGGGGTTGTTTTAGTGTTCCGATCCTATCGGATTGACTTTTTGTGCGTTTTTAGTCATGGAACGCACAAACCATGTTATTTGCTCGTCAGATTATTCAGATACAACTGTGTAAGCAATATATGCTGGGGTTGTTCCCGGAACAATACCTTGTGCAATCACATAGATACCTGCACCCGCTGGGCAAGCAACCAAAGATTTGCAGGTTAAGTAACCAGTAGCAGAAGAACCTTTCAATTCGCCTGTTGCTGTTACATAAACTGTTCCTGCTGAAATGCTGGAAGAACCAGTATTTACTGCAAACACTGCGATACCATCACGATAGCAATCGTGTTGACCTGCTTTTGCACCGTATGCAGCCAATTCGTCTGCTGCAACGGGTTCTGTTAAGTTAATTGTTGTAAATGCCATTTTATAACTCCTATTACTTGATAGATTAAACTAAACCCCGATTGCTCGGGGTTATGTTATTACGAACCTACAACAACACCTTGAAATGCGCGGCCAGATGTGGTCATGTTACCTGCCCACAACCATGCTTCGCTGTAAAGGTCTTGGTTGATGCTGTTAACACGTTCTTTCTTTGCAGGATTTCTGCGAACGTGTGGGCGCAAATACAAGAAATCTGTATTCAAGAAATATGCATGATTCGCTGGGATTGAACCTTGCATTGTTGCTGCTGCGATACCTTGATCACAGAAGATTGGCAAACCGTTGATGGACAATTCCATAAATCCACCTTTGCCCTCTGTGCTTACAAAACGTTGTGTCGCTTGTAAGTTTGCAAAGTATGCTGTATAGAAAGCATTGTCAACAAATACTGCTTTTGGTGCATCGTTGTTACGTGTGCAACTTAAAATAGCAGTATTGAACACTTTTGGCATGTTATCTGTTGCCAATGTGCATGTTCCTTTGTAGTTCCTCCACCATGTGTTATCTGAATCAGATGGGTCAATTCCACCAACAATACCAGAAGATGGTGTATCAGAAACCAAATAACGCAAACCACCGATTTGTAATGCATCTGAACCGTCAGAATAAACGTCAGTTGCCAAACCGTTTTGTAATGTTTTTGCACCGTTTTTGATTTTGGCAGCAATCAAGTCAATCATTTTGGCTTTGCCTTCGTTTGCCATCAGTTCAGAACCGGTAACAACCATAGTAACTGCAACTTTCTTACGTGCAAATGATGCAGCAGTTGCAAATTTCTTGGATTCCAAATCCCATGCTTGTGCACCATCATAGCGGTTGTAAGCACCGTTTTCAGCCATTTCCAAGTTTTGTAAGATTTCGACACCGCCATCTTCCGTTTTGACGTTGCCAGATTTTTTCAATTCTTCCAGCAATTTGCTGTTCTTTGTGTAGTTATCTTTCAAGGAATCTGTGTAATTGTCAATAGATGTTGAATACAAATTCCCGAAATTTGGATTTCCTTTCATATCTAAACTCCTATGTGTAAAATCCACGTTAAACAATATGCGTTTTACCGCACGACTCTTACTGCGACTTGCTTTGTTTCATGCCAAATCAAACATGTTTTTCGGGTTTTTGTTTTATCTCGCTATTTACCGCTAGCGGAACGGTTGTTTTCAAAGTGTTGTTTTATTTTGTTGTTTTGCCATTCGTCAATCGTCATTGACCATATTTTTAATGGCTTTGGGTCTTGTCGCAACAGGCCAGTATTTGTAAAGCCAATGCCGCTGACAAATCTCTGTGCATCTACATTGTCACTTTCAATAAACGTGTTAACAATGCGACCAAAACTAAATAATGTGCTTAGCACTATGTATATTATCTCTGGATTGCATACCATCCTGTCCAGAATCACATGATCATACATAACTGTATTGCCGTTGGCAGTGATTAAACCGTAATATCTACCCTTATCAAACATTATCTTGCACTGTGGTAAAAACTCAATGTGCGATAAATATTTACGCATTATTGCCGCTGCTTCATAAAACAGCGGATTATCACTACCAACTATCTGCATTTGTAACCCTTGTTAAATCTTCATCATCCACCAATTCTTGACGATTGGCTTCAATGCCCTTGCGAATATCGCTTGCCATGTCTTGCAGGTATTTCGCTTGCTTTTCTGCTTGGGTAAATATGCGTTTTTCATCCCTGTCTTTGTAAATGCTTTCGCACATATACAGGAACGCCTTGCCACCATGCGAATATTCGTCATGGACAATGTTTTTTGTGTTTAACATGCCGTCTTTGTAATCATATCGCATGTTATATATGCAATCTATTCCACGTTGCAGGTCTTTGTCTATGTCTATAATCGGTATCATAGAACGTGCAATATCTATCTGTTCCTGCTCTAATAAACGTGGTAATGTCACACAACTGAAACCCAAATTTCGCATTCTGGCAACACGTGTGTTACCGTATGCCCATTCCATATTTGCACCGTCATGCGGAAAAAACACAGTATCATAGCGATAATCTTTGCTTTTTAACTGCTCTACCCAATACGGCAATGCTTTCAACGTGTCTTCCATGTAATTTATTACACGAACCCTGCCGTCAATCCACTGATAAAACCATATCGCTGTTGCATCTGTATGCCCAATATCCCACGCAGTATAAACAGGATAGCGATTGTCATATTTAATGCTTTTGCGTATATTTTCTGGGTATTTTGCAAACTCTGTCGCTAATACCGCACCACGTGCTTCTTCGCCAAACTCGCCATACAAGAATCGTGTCTGCTCGTGTGCAGGCAATTCTTTCAAACTGTCAATATAATCATCAGGCAGATATTCCAAATTGTCCAACGGGTTTAACCGCACATTTGCGTAAATGCTTTGGTTTAACTTCTTATCTGGGTCAAGTGGCGATTGAAACAAAAAGTGTTCTTTGTATGTCCAATGCCCTTTGTGTGGCGGATTCTCTATCACTATTTCCAACAGTTTAATAAACTTGTTTGGGTCGTTATATCTGGCCACTTTCTGTGCAAGACGTGTGCGCAGTTTCTGCAATGCTTCATAATTGACTTCTGATGCTTCGTCAATCAGTATTGTTGCATATTCTGTTCCAAGCAACTTTTCAACTTCTTGCTCGTTTCCAATGGCTCTAAAATGCAATTCAGAACCATTTGGCAATGTGAATATGTTAACACTGTTATTCATGCCACCAGCGCACCAATGCTCAAATAATTGCGGATAATATAACCGCAACATCTTTGGCATAGTGTCCAGTATAATGGCATTACGCAAAGCAGTAAATGTATCACGTGCAATCAAATGGCGACTACCCGGATAATAAACAGCTCGCTTTAACACCTTACGCAAAGAACGAAACGTCTTGGAACTACGTGAACCGCCATAAATTAACAACCGTCTAGCATCAGTATCATGCTTAAACATGTCATTAAACAGGGCAATTCTGCGTTGTTTATCTGCTTCTTGCTCTGGGGTTAATGTAATCATATTTCATCATCCCCCGATTCCACAACAAACCGAAACCCACCAAGCATTGTTTGCTTGTTTTCGCCCTTTGCAGCATCCAAAACCAACTTTGCAGATTCTTTATCGCCCTTTAATGCTTTATTGGCATGAACCGCAAATAATATATCAGCAACCGTTGCATCGCTAATTGGCACAGCACCGTAATCATAATCAGCAACGTCTGTAACCTGTTGTTCAAGCACAGCACGTGCAATTTCCGCTAATTCTCGCTTCTTTCTTCTTGCTTCGCCTGATGCAATACCACCTTTCCTGCTGTTTTCTCTTACTTCACTCGGACTTCGCATAGAGTTTGGGATAAGGTTTTGTTCGTTTGCCATAATCCCACCTTTGTTCTATTTTAATCATCCAAACCCATAGCACGCAGGGTTTCACGAACAGATTGTTCTGGTGTTAATGGTTCGTGTTTTACTGGTGCTTGCTCTACTGGGTTGCTCGCTGTCGGACTTACAACCTTTGCCATCTTCTGTTCTGCTAATGATGGCTGTTGTGGCTGTGGCGCGACAACTTGCGGTTGTTTATTCAAATAATCAAATATTTCCGCTGCTTTGTTTATTATCGCTATGTCAGACGCCTCTGGATCAGCATTGCGTTCCATTGTTATCTGATGCAAGAATCTATCACGTATTTCAGCATTATCTAACAGTGCTTTAATGCCCGGTGTATTATTCACATAATCTTGCACAATATCGTCTGTTGTTTCTTCTGGTTGTGCATATTTCGCCTGTCTGGCTTCATATTTTGCCTTTGCAATCGTGTTATAATCTGCTTCTGGTATATTACGTGGTGTTGCATCCGTCTGTAATTGAATACCATATGTCTTTGCAATGGTATTTATAACTGTCACAGGGTCTTCAAAACGAATATGTCCATTGGCTATCATGTATGATGCCATCATTGTCGGGTTATCTGTCAGTTTTTGCATAGTATCTACACAATTACGCACAACTTCATTTTCTGGAATATTGGCTGCTTGTGCAACTTCACTAATATAACCCTGCACTGGACTTAATGTCTTGCGCATTTGGCGAACACGATATTCCGCTTCTGACGCACGTGTATAATTGCGTTCGTTTTCATTGGATAAACGTGTCAATTCCGCTTTTGTATCATCATCAAGGTCTTTCCAATGATTATCAGCAAATTCACGTCTTAATTGCTTTGGTGCATCGCTTTCAACGGGTTTTTCTTCTTCTGCCGGCTTTTCGTCTTTCTTTTCTTCCGGCTTTGCTTCTTCCGGCTTCGTTTCGGCTGGCTTTTCTTCTGCCTTTGGCTCGGTTTCCGCTGGTTGTTCAACCTTTATTTCTGTTTCTTGTGTTTCTGGTGTTGTTTCCGCAGATTCTTCCGCTGCAAATGCCTGTTCTACAATATCGTTTATTTCGTTCATGCTGTAACCTTTTTTACTTGTTTTCTATTTCAGATATGCGCTTATCTAAACTGTCTAACTTTTCAGCAAACATGTTTAACGCATCCAAAATCTTGTCGTCTTTGCTCTTTGGTGCTGGCTCGGGTGTTGTTTCTGTTATGCCATCCAAAGAATTAAGTTTGATAATGTCTTCCGCATTTAACTTAATGCTAAAATCACTAACCGTTGGCCAGTATTCTGGGTGGTCAATCGGCAACCGTATGCGGCCTTGAAATATCTCTATCTTGTCCCGGAACTGTTGCACATTCATCATTTCTGCACGTGTGTATTCGTGACGATGAATTGGCTGTCTTTCTAAAAACTCTTGCCAAATCTTCCTGTAACGGATTTTATGGTTTTCAGTAACCTGCACATCCATCCAATCCGCACGACCAGTATCCGTATTGTTTATTTTCATGAAAGGCAAAATGTTATAAACATCTTTGTCTTTGTTATACACACACCGCCAATAGAACAACGGATGCATGTCAATTCCACCCCTGACTCTGATGTCATCAGAATCAAAGTATTGTGTATCATCTGCCATATTGTGTAACCTGTTTATTCGTCATATTTCAGCAACAAACGTTCTGCTGCTGGCTTTTTTAACTTAATCGGGTATTTACGGCCATGTAACCGCATCGCAAATCTAAATTTACCCGTCAAATCTTGCTTTATCTTGGTCTTATCATATAATCCACGAACTAACCTGTCGATGTCTTCGTCTTGACTACGTTGTCGCAAATGGTCAATATTGCCATTGTGTCGCATTAAATCGTCAACAGACACATCTTCATCTAACAATGCTTGGTTCGTTTCAAACAGATATTCCCTTAATTCTTGGTCTGTCATTTACGCACCATTAAAACATTGTCATCAAAGATAAATGTAATGCCATCGCCAACATATGCGGTCTTTTTTATAAAACCCACAATGTCGCCAACATTATATTCCTTTCCGCATTTATCGCCTTTGGCAATAACCTTTGCGAATTGCAAATCAGATACATCAAACGCATCCGCATCTGGTAATATCTCTATCTGCACCAAATCTCTTAAAACCTTATATTGCATGGCATGTCCTTTTGATTAAAATTGCCTGTTCTACCGCTGTCTTAAACACTTGATATACCAAATTAACCGGTTCAATAACCGTATCTGGCACGTATTTAATACCAACAGCATTGCGTATAACCTGCCATACCTTGTGCTTGGTAGGCGCAAAATCTGCTAATGCCTGCCCAGCACCCTTAACGTAACCATCAAATCCTTGTATAACTGCCAAAATTGCGTCTTCCAAACGGTCTTTTAATTCTACCATCTGCGATGTCGTTTCAGCACCTACATATATCTTTGCAATCTTGCTTTCCAAACGCGCCAAACGTTCTTTGCACCATGCTTTTTCACTACCAGATAACGTCTTGCTTTCGTTTTCAATCGCTTTGCATAATGTTTTTATTTCGCTGTTGTCGCTGTATTCAAATGTGGCCATACGTCTGGTAATGTGTGCTTTTTTGATATGCGGTGCTAATACTGTCAAATCCGCCACCAAATCAGAACGTTTATTCCCAATCGCAGTAAATGTCACATTGCAAAATTGCCCTGTGCCGTTCAAATGGTTTGCAACCAATGACGACAATGCCTGTTCATCACATTGTCCAATGCATAAAAACGGCTTTCCGGCCTTTATCGCTTCACTTGCTACTTCCGCTATGTCTTTCAGCGAAATATATTCTTTTACCAACACAACCGGGTCAATCATTTCAACACCAGTTTTTGTGTTCACAAATGCTTGGTTAGTGTATCCACTGTCCAGAACATAACCTTTAATCTGTTCACTGGTTATGCCGTCTTGATCACGTTCTTCAACAATGTAATGTCCGTCTTTACCATTGCGACCAACAACATCTGCAACCACAGATGATATATTTGTATCGCCATTACTGGACACCATTGCCAAATTATAAAGTGATTTGTAATCTATCTTTTTAACAGCAACCTTGTCCAAATGCTCTTTTAATGCTTTTTCTTGCAACTGCAACGCATACAGGTCTTTCAATGAATAATCTATCAAATGTGCCAACAATACAGCCACAGATGTCGTGCCGTCACCGACTTCCCGAACTTGACGTTTGCAAACCTGTCGAACAAAGTTAGCACCAGCAGACATATCTTTTATGTTCTGCGATACCTTATAACCGTCTTTGGTTAAAACGGTTTCTGCTTTATGCGTATTTGGGTTTTCGTTGGTAATTGCTACCAACTTGCCATTTGGGCCAAGTGTTGAACCGATAACCCGAACAGCATCTTTGATTTGCTTTATAATTTGTTTTTGCATGATGTAACCTTTCTTTTGTATGTGGGCTGACATCGGTTACATAACATCAGCCCAAACGGGTGGGTAACTCGTAAGCCCTCTATACAATAAGGAGATGAAAATGTGCGTGTGACTCGTTGAGATTACCCATAAAAAAAGACCCAAGAAAACTCTTGGGCTTTTCCGTAACATATTTATTGGAGGCAATACGTTGCAGAAAAAAACTGAAATGTAACCTTTTATAACAGCACTTTTGCTATTATATTGTTTAGTATAAACATTTTTTCCATTTTTGCAACAACTAAAATTATCCGATTCAATTATTTTAATATTTCAGATAATTCTTGTGGTTCGCCAACACATACCACAAATGGCATAGATTGTATTTTTGCCAGACGTGCAAACTGCAATAAATCTTCTGGCTGTGCAACCACAACTTCCGCATCCGGACATTGTGTTTTTAGCATTTCACACTTTTGGCAGTTATGCATAGATATAATTACTTTACGCATTTGTTTCCTCTTTCTGTTTCTGTGCTATAATAGCACTGGTTATTTCCTGTTGTAAATTAAAAAATTCTTCATCTTCCATGCCATAACATTTACAGTGTGGACATTGTATCGTATTTTCAACTAATGCCGCATAATTTGCATTAAACGGCAATAAACAACGCGGACATCGAACTATTATTACCTTGCTCATTCTTCAACCTCTTGTTCTGGCGGCAAATCAAAACCTATGCAACTTGTATTTACTGGTTGCGGTTGTGGTGGCAACTTTGCTTTTTTGTAATCAAAATACAAATCAAGCCACTGTCGCAACAACCAATAAACAAGAAAAGCAATAACTTCCATTATTTATCCTTTACCATGTGCGTGCTTTGTGCGGGTATGATTCTTCGCAAATCAACATCTTATCCATCAACCGTTTTTCCAATCTGCGTTCACGTTGCCTCCACATAACATATTCTTTGTTTCTTTTATACCATTCCCGGTTTTGCTGGCGATGTCTTTCTTTCGCCAACTCGGGATTGTTTTTCAGGTTGTATCTAGGCATATATTCCCACCTTTGCTTTGTATAATTCAAACAGACCCTTTGCAAACTCGTATGTAAACTGATTCCACGCAAACCCACACTCGTCTGATATATCATGTGCCTTTGGCAACGGGTGCAGACCACACAGCACAATCGCCATGATTGGTATTCGCATATCTACGTTGCTTATGTTCTTGAATCCGTTTTTAATCTGTGCTTTTAACCACCCGTTGCGTTCCAATGTTGGTATATCGCCACAGCCACCAACCTTGCCGATGTTCCAAATGCACCCTACTTCGCCCGCAAAGTATTTTTCACGAATCTTATTCACATACCACATCTGGCGACCTGCTGTCCACAATTCGCCATTTATCTGCCGTTTCTGAAACAAGCCCTCTTTGAACCAACCCTCGAACTCTGGATATTTAATGTATTTCATTTTACATCCTTTATTTTGTGGGCTTTGATATACTGTGACAATGAACACTGGGCTTTATTCCATGTGTCTATGCACTGGTGTCTGGTAATGCCCAAGTAATCATACACCCCCTGCATTTTATGCCCCTCTTGTTTGTGTGGACACTGTGCATAGAACAAATCACCCGGCAAGCATACGATTGTCGGCTGCTTACCGCAATATGCACAAGGTTCTATTTTTTCCTTTCTTTCCATTTTCGCCTCCCTAGTTTAACGGATTGTTTGCCAAACGCAGTGCTTCATCCACAGATGAAATGATTGCTGCGTTATGGCCATGCGCATGTAGCCAATCCTGCATGTCTTTTTGTTCTGCACCGATTTTTGCTTTCGGCGTCTTTTTCAATTCCAGAAACCATACCTTATTGCGAACAATACACAGGTCAGGCTGACCCTTGGTATATCCACGTGCTTTCAGATCAGCCAGGAACGCAAACCTGCGAGTATCGTCCCGGCGGAAATATCCAACTCCAGTTGCCGCATCGAGAACGAAGACCTTAAACCCAACCCGGCGAAAGAGTTCGACAACCTGTTTCTGTAAATCGTGTTCTGATAGTTTCATGGCTAATCCTTTGGTATCTGGCTAAAAATCCACGCAATCACGTCAACCGTCCAGCCGTTGCCGATTGCTTTATAACGTTGAGAATCTGAAATATCACGTGTCCACCCAGCAGGTAAAGTCTGTAAGCGTTCACATTCCACGGGAGTTAATTTACGAACAATGTAGTCGCCATCGGGCAAATCAACCTTGTATAAACCTGTCTTTGCGCCGGAGCCACCACAATTAGCCTGCAAACAAACAGACTTGCCACGCACAGAATAAATACGGTTAGCTTGTCCTTTGCCAAGACCAGGCAACGTGCCGATACGCACAGGTTCGGCAATCAACGGATTATTTCCACCGCCACAACCCATACTTGCTGTCAAGCACTGTGTCTTTTCGGTGTCGTCTGACATAATCTTGCCCTTGGTGCCATATTTACGGAAATAATTATCAATATTCACTGCGACCATAGAATCATACGAAACAGAAGTGAGAGAATTGGCTTTTCCATCGTCTTTCGTTTCAAGTCGCTTAAAG
>Ga0213919_1000239_pt1 | contig 26985 bp, 31 predicted proteins | sample McNCre317MG_FD_161056 | JGI IMG/M metagenome (GOLD analysis project Ga0213919, IMG submission 161056) | Freshwater microbial communities from McNutts Creek, Athens, Georgia, United States - 3-17 MG | ecosystem: Environmental > Aquatic > Freshwater > Creek | place: USA: Georgia | collected... | reverse complement strand
GTTGAGCGGCAAGACCGTGCAAATGGTGCCCGGCGGCTTGACCCGCGTGGCGCTGAAAGAAGGCTCACTGGTGGTGAACTCGTCTCAAGGCGGCGGCACCAAAGACACATGGATTCTTGAGGTTTAATAATGCTGAGCCGTACCGCTGACCACCTGTTTTGGATGTCCCGCTATACCGAACGGGCCGAGAACACCGCACGCCTGCTGGACGTGAACTACCAAACCTCTTTGCTGCCACAATCTGCTGAAGTGGCGCTGCTGGGCTGGGAAGGCTTGCTGTCCATCAGCGAGTTGCTGCCCGCCTACCAAGCGCGTCACGGCGACATCACGCCACAGCGCGTGATGGAGTTCATGGTGAAGGATGAAAACAACCCGTCCTCCATCATCTCGTGTTTGCGCGCTGCGCGTGAAAACGCACGTGCCGTGCGAGGCAGCCTCACCACCGAAGTATGGGAAACACAAAACCAAACGTGGTTGGAGCTAAACCGCATCTTGAAGAGCGGTTTGTTAGAGAGCGACCCCGGTGAGTTTTTTGAATGGGTCAAATTCCGCTCGCACCTCTCACGCGGCGTGACCGTGGGCACCATGCTGATGGACGAAGCCTTGCACTTCATGCGCTTGGGCACGTTCTTAGAGCGCGCCGACAACACCGCACGTTTGGTGGATGTGAAGTTTCACGCCGTGCATGGCGACTTGTTTGCCGATGGCACAGAGAAAACCGAGCAGCACGACTTCTACCACTGGAGCGCAATTTTGCGCAGCGTGTCGGGCTTTGAGATTTACCGCAAGGTCTACCGCGATGTGATTCATCCCGAGCGCGTGGCCGAGTTGCTGATCTTGCGCGCCGACATGCCGCGCTCGCTGCATGCGTGCTTGAACGAAGTGGTGAACAACATCTCCATGGTGTCAGACGACCGTTCCCTAGAGAGCTATCGCCGTGCAGGCAAGCTGTGCGCCGAGATGGAATTCAGCCGCATTGAAGAAATCTTGGCCAATGGTTTGCACGCCTACCTCACGCAGTTCTTGGACCGCGTGAATGAAATTGGCGCGAGCATCAGTCGGGAGTTTTTGGTCCCGAATTGATTCGGGGATTAACCGCCGCGACGCATCATGTCGAAGAACTCGACGTTGGATTTGGTCGCCTTCATGCTCTTCAAGACCATTTCCATGGATTCGATTTCGTCCATGTTGTACATGAACTGACGCAGGATGCGGGTCTTTGACAAGATCTCGGGCGGCAGCAACAGCTCTTCACGGCGTGTGCCGCTGCGGTTGAGTTGAATGGCAGGGAACACGCGCTTTTCGTACAAGCGGCGGTCGAGGTGAATTTCGCAGTTACCCGTGCCTTTGAATTCTTCAAAGATCACTTCGTCCATGCGGCTGCCGGTGTCGACCAAAGCGGTGGCGATGATGGTGAGTGAGCCACCTTCTTCCACTTTGCGGGCCGCGCCAAAGAAGCGCTTGGGGCGTTGCAAGGCGTTGGAGTCCACGCCGCCGGACAACACTTTGCCCGACGAGGGCACCACGTTGTTGTAAGCGCGGGCGAGGCGGGTGATGGAGTCGAGCAAGATGACCACATCTTTTTTCAGTTCCACCAAACGCTTGGCACGTTCGATCACCATTTCGGCCACGTGCACGTGGCGTGCGGCGGGTTCGTCAAAGGTGGATGCAATCACTTCGGCTTTCACCGAGCGTTGCATTTCGGTCACTTCTTCGGGGCGCTCGTCCACCAACAACACCATCATGTGGGCGTCGGGGTAGTTGGCCGCGATGGCGTGGGCGATGTGCTGCATCATCACGGTCTTGCCGCTCTTGGGCGGGGCGACGACCAAGGCGCGTTGGCCTTTGCCGATGGGCGCGATGATGTCGATGATGCGACCGGTGATGTTTTCTTCGCCCTTGATTTCGCGTTCCAACTTCATCTGTTCGCGGGGGAACAGCGGGGTCAAGTTCTCGAACATGACCTTGTGCTTGTTGTTCTCAGGCAGGTCATCGTTGACTTTGTCGAGCTTGGTCAGTGCAAAGTAGCGCTCGCCATCTTTGGGGATGCGCACTTCGCCTTCAATCATGTCGCCGGTGTGCAGGTTGAAGCGGCGCACTTGGCTGGGGCTGATGTAGATGTCGTCCGTCGAGGCGGTGTAGCTGGTGTCGGGGCTGCGCAAGAAGCCAAAGCCGTCGGGCAAGATTTCCAAAACGCCATCGGCAAACACTTGTTCACCAGCGCGGGCGCGCTTTTTGATGATGGCAAACATCAGCTCTTGCTTGCGCATGCGGCCTGTGTTTTCGATTTCGAGTTCTTCGGCTTGTTTCAGCACTTCAGACACATGCAGTGCCTTGAGTTCGTTCAGATGCATCTTGGGACTCCAGTAAGGGAGTTCGTTAAAAAATAGGGGGGGAGGTCGGAGCGAGGTGAGACATACCTCTGGACCGGAATTCAAGCCCTGATGGGGAGCCGAGTAGCCTCATGGGCCGCAAGGTGAATTCGGATTTAATTATGACAGGAAAAAAGCCCGCAGACCAAATAATCTGCGGGCTTTCTGGATTAACGTTTTTGGCAGTTTTTAAGCCAATTGTTGGTCAATGAAGGCGGTCAATTGGGCTTTGCTCATGGCGCCCACTTTGGTGGCAGCCAGTTGGCCACTTTTGAACACCATCAAGGTGGGGATGCCACGGATGCCCAGCTTGCCGGGGATGTCGCGGTTTTCGTCCACGTTCATCTTGGCGATTTGCAGCTTGCCTTCGTAGGCGGTCGCCACTTCGTCCAAGATGGGGGCAATCATTTTGCAAGGACCGCACCATTCGGCCCAATAGTCCACCAACACGGGTTTGTCAGCTTGCAGAACGTCTGCTTCAAAGCTGGAGTCGGTGATGTGTTTGATCAAATCGCTGGCCATGGTTTATTTCCTCTTTCAATTGGCGATAGAGCTACAGTTGGGGCATTGTGGCAGAAACCAAGTACCCCCATGAAAACTCTCACCATTGATGTTGTCTCCGATGTTGTCTGTCCCTGGTGCTATGTGGGAAAACGACGTTTAGAACGTGCTTTGGCACTTTTGGCAGTTCAGCACCCCGATGTGGACCCCGAAGTGCGCTGGCACACCTTCCAGCTCAACCCCGACATGGCCCCCGAAGGCATGGCCCGCGCGGACTATGTGCGCAACAAGTTTGGCGACGAAGGCAGTGCCATTTACGAACGTGTGGCTGGCGTGGGCAAAGAAGTGGGTATTCCATTTGCGTTTGATCGCATTGTTCGACAGCCCAACACGGTCGTGGCGCACAGCTTGATTGCGGTGTCTGAGCCCGGCATGGTGCAAGACGCGATGGTGGAAGCCTTTTTTAAGGCTTATTTTCTGGACGGCCTAGACCTGACACAAGCCTCGGTGTTGCTAGACATTGCCGAGTCAGCGGGGATGGATCGCGCGGTGGCCGAACAGCATTTGCAAAACTCGGCGCTGCACAGTCAAACCCTCGACAGCGACAAAGCCGCGCGTGAAATGGGCATCACCGGTGTGCCGTTTTTCATCTTCAACCGCCAAGTGGGTTTGTCGGGTGCGCACGAGGCCGAAACCCTGTTGCAAGGCATGGTCGAGGCGATGAACGCCGCCACAGACGATTAATCTTTTTCGATCAACGGGGTTTGAAGGGGCTGAGCCGCTGCCGCCACGCGGTAGATGAGGTGGTAAACCAAGCCCACGAAGACGCTACCGCCCACAAGGTTGCCCAAAATCACGGGCACCAAGTTGCCCAACATGCCCGCCACGCTCAGGGCATTGCCGGCTACGCCAAGGGCGTTACCAGCAGTCACTGGCTCAAAGTATTGAATGATGAGTGCGAGCTGCATGACATACATATTGGCAATGCTGTGTTCAAACCCCGCAGCCACAAAGGCGGTGATCGGGAAGACGATGGCAATCACTTTGTCCATCACGCTGCGGCCCGCCATGGCCATCCACACCGCCATGCACACCAACACGTTGCACAGCACACCTCTGAAAAACGCTTCGTGCCAGGCTAGATTTTGTTTGGCCAGTGCAATTTTCAAAACGGTTGTACCAATGGCTCCGCCATTCATGTGCGTGTGACCGCTCAGGTACACCAGCAGTGCCAACCCAGTGGTACCCACAAAGTTGGCCGCGCACACCCAGAGCCAGTTACGCAGCACTTCGCGCGTGGTGATTTGCCCATCCGCCCACGCCATGGCCAGCAAGTTGTTGCCTGTGAACAGCTCAGCCCCTGCAATCACCACCAAGATCAAACCTAAGCAAAACACAAAGCCGCCCAGCAGCTGGCTGACGGCAAAGCTGAGGCTGGCATCGGACTTGACGATGATGAAAAGCAAGCCGCCCAAGCCAATAAATGCCCCCGCCAACAAGCCCAGCATGACCAAGGGCAGGGTGGCCATGTGCGCTTTGGCGACGCCCACGGTTTCTACTTTGGCGGCGATTTCTTTGGGGGCATAGGCATCAGAGCCAAACAGTTCGGGCATAAGCGTTGTGGCGAGTGTTGATTTGCTGAATTTACTACTTCAACTGGCAGAATTGACATACTCTTTGTTTTTTCGGAGCCTATGTATGTCTCAGTCATCTTCCAACATGGTTCGCGCCTTGGTGTTGCGCGAGCTAGAGGCCGGCAAACGTGACGATGGGCTGTGGCTGCAAGCCATGTCTGAATCGAAGATGGACTCAACCAAAGCACAGGTGCGCTACTTAGAGTTGCGCACGCAAGCCATGCAAGGTGATGTGAAGGGTTTGCTGATCAAGCAAATTCGTGGTGCAGTGGCTCAAGACAGTGGCGTGCGTCTAAGCAACGCCAGCTTGGCTGATTACCTGTCGGCCAAAACCCTCAACAAATAACGTTGCGCAGTTTGGGCGGCATGTCTATCGCGGGGTAACGCTTGGCCGGCTTGACTTGCGTCCGTTGGAGCGACAGCATGAGGTCAGCTTGTGCCGAAGGGTCTGGCAACTTGAATTCATACCCCAAGCCAATTTGTGTCGCAGCAGCTTTGCGTTGCAGCAACTGAGAAACCATCATGTGGATGTAGGTGTCTTTGGCGCTGTCTGACCAGGCTTCCCACTCTTCGCGGAAGGTCTTGATGTGGGCACGCAAAAACTTGCCCAACTCAGCACTTTCGACCTCGTGCTGGATGGTTTCGTAGGCCTTGTCGATGAAAGGCTGAATGGCATCGGGGGCTCGAGTTTCTGCAGGTGCAGACGCCTTTTCGGGCGCTTCGGGAGCGCTCGGTGCAGGATCTTGGGGTGCTTCTGTGATTTCTTCGGCCATCCCACCGTATCGGCACGGGTTGAGCTTTTCTTTAGCGGATAAAGAAAAAAATTAGGTGACGGGCCCGACCCTCAGCACTGGCTCCACAGTTAGGGCTGCTCGGTTCCCCGCCTGACCCAGTTGGCCGCTTCACCATGTGAGGAGGCCCGTCGAACTCAATTGTAGGACACAAGCGAGTTTTTCAAGCCCGCCTCATCAAGCTTCTTGCTTTTTTGGGGGCTTGGCTTCTTTGATGAGGTTGTGATGGTTCGATGCGGCGCTCCACGACTGGTTCGCCAATTCGACTGTGCGCTTAGACGCTACTTGTGCAGAGTCAATCACATGGTTACTCATTTCCAACGCCGATTTGAATGCGGTCAGCATCAAAGCCGAGCTGGCCAAGGAGTCATTGGGCAGGTGGTCAATGGACGAGCTCAACGATTCGCTGCTTTCAATCAATTGTTTTTGGAGCGCTGTCATGAAGGCCAGGTGTTCTTGATAGCCCATTGAGTTCGTTTTCAGCGCGAATTCAATCCAATCGTTGGCGGTGGCCGCCATGTGCTCGGAGGTCATCTGCATGGCCGCTGTTGAGTTTTTGGTTTGAAAAATATCGAGGCAACGTGCTTGCGCTTTTTCCATCATTTTGGTGTTTTCTTTGACCGCCAGCTCCATGAATTTCTTCATGTAGTTGGACAAAGAGTTGGTGTAAAGCGAGCTTGATTGCGCCAGTAAATTGAGATGAGGCATGGATTGATCTTTCATATAGCTACCCTGTTGGTGAAGTCGGCAAACCGATGGTGTGGATGGAATGAGTCATATGTTGACTCATTCACAGTGTCTGATTTAGGCGCGAAAAAATGCGTTCGCTAAGCCACATACCTCGGCTTGCTCAGTCGTCGTATCGCACGAAAACATATGAGCCGGGGGCTTTGGCGATGGGGTCAAGTGCTTCGCGCTGATGCGCAGGGATTGAGCCACTGCTGTGCACCACAAGCCACGCATGCCATGCCGGCCACCAAGACCCGTTGACAGACCTGGCCATGTGTTGCCAAGTTTGCGGGGACTCGATGCGTAAATCCAAAGGCATGGTGTGGTGTTGGAAGCTGCGATCAGTCGCGCCTGGGGGCGAGAGAATGCCTGCGTTATGCCCGCCACTGGCCAGAATGAACGTCACTTCCGATTGGGTGAGTCGGCTCACCTCATAGGCCGATTGCCAAGGCGTGACATGGTCTTTCACGGTGCCTACGGCAAACACTGGCACACGAATGTCTGACAACGAAATTGGTACGTCATCCACTTCGTATTGACCCAGTGCGAGTGCGTTGTGTAGGTAGAACTTGTGCAGATATTCGCTGTGCATGGAGGCGGGCATGCGGGTGACGTCGGCATTCCAGAACATCAAATCGTTCATCACATCGGGTTGTCCCAACCAGTACTCGCGGATGCGTGCAGACCAAAATAAATCACGTGCTTTCAAGAATTGAAAACACGCAGCCATTTGCCGACCGCTTAAGAAACCTTGTTCCGCCATGATGTCTTCAAGCAAAGAAACTTGAGGCTCGTCTATGAACACGCCCAACTCGCCAGGGTTGCTGAAATCCAGCTGTGATGCCAGCAACGTCATTGACGCCACAGGTGCAATCTTTTCTGCCCCTTGGATTGCGCCAGGTCGTGACAGCGCAGCAACCGCCAGTCCCAACAACGTGCCGCCCAAGCAATACCCTACGGTATGAATCGGTACGCCTTGGGTGCGCTCGGTGACGACTGCCAAATTGTTGAGAACCCCAAGCTCTAAGTAGTCCCGCATATCGAGTAGCGCATCTGATGCATCGGGGTTGCGCCAAGACAAGATGAACACCGTGTGGCCTTGATCGACCAAATACTTCACCATCGAGTTCATCGGCGAGAGGTCAAGGATGTAGTACTTCATGATCCACGAAGGAACGATGAAGATGGGTTCACGTTGGACCCGCTGCGTGCTGGGCGTGTACTGAATCAATTCAGCCAGATGGTTGCGATGGATCACTTGACCGGGTGTGCAGGCCACATCTGTGCCAATGCGAAATTGCGTTTCCTTTTTCAAACGCGGTAAGCCTTGGTGGTCTCGCCAGTCATCCATGGCGTGAGCCATGCCGTGTGCCACGCTTGCACCCTGTGTGTCGAACATGGTTTTTAAGATCGTCGGGTTCAGCGCGGGTGAATTGCTAGGCGACAGCATGTCCAGCCATTGACGGATGAAAAAGTGCATCACGTCTTGGTGGTGATGCTCCATCCCACGCAACTGGGTCACTTTGCTCCACCAAGACTCCACCATGTGGTGCATGTCTTTGGCACCTGAGAAGGGCCACGTTTGCCAGTTGGCATCGGCATAGCGTGGGTCGTCGGAGGTGATGTCCTTTTGAGCGGCATGGGCCTCAATGGTTTGACGCCAAGTTTCTAAGGTATGGCACATCAAGAGGTTGGGTGAGGTGGCCATGTGGTAGGCCCAATCCGTGCTCGCCAGTGCCAGCGAGATGGGGGAGAGCCCACCCGTCAGCGCAGCCAGCGAGACCTCAATTTGACGGTCAAGCGCGAATGCCAAATCAGACGTAGCGCGATCTGGTGAATCACAAATTTTGGTTCGGTTGGTCACATGCGCATTTCGTGAATAAAAGAGTCAGAAAAGTCTAGCGAGAGAGTTCCCGACGCATCTGTGCGGTGCCTCACCCATCAGGCGATCACGTTTATCACTTTTACGTGTGACGGCGCACAGTGGGATTGGCGCACCCTTCGTACATTGAATCCGTATCAGTTTTATGTGATTCAGTATGAGCAAAACATTTGATCCATCCGTCCAGCAACTGCCGACTTGTCGCAACTGCCACAACCTGCTGGCGTCTGACAGCTCGCAAACTGGGTTTCGGTGCGGGTTGGTTTATTTCAGTCTTCCCCCGAGGGAGCGAAAGCCAATTCAATACAGAAATTACCCCGAAGTGGTGGCCGAATCTATATGTCCTGCGTGGCGTGTGAAGGTCTGATGATTTGTTGTGACGAATCGTTTTGACTTTGTCATCGTGGGTGGTGGCCTGGCCGGTGTCACGGCTGCCGAGACGCTGAGGAACGAAGGCGCCCAAGGACGAATTCTTTTGCTCACGCAAGAGGCGTATTTGCCCTACCAACGGCCGCCGCTGTCGAAAAAGTTGCTGCTTCGCGCAGAGCCGCCAGAGCCTAGCTTGATCTTGTCGGCTGCCAAATTTCAAGAGCTGTCGATTGATGTGCGCTTGGGTGCCTTGGTGACCTCGGTGCAACCCCTGAACCAAACGTTGCGCACGCTCACGCATGAGTTGATCCATTACAAAAAACTACTCATCGCCACAGGTGTGAAACCGACCCGCTTGGCCATTCCGGGTGAGTATTTGCAGGGGGTGTATCACTTGCGTACCTTGCTGGATGCGCAAGCCATTTGGCGCACCATGCAACACGCGCGGCATGCCGTGGTGATTGGTGGCAGCTTGATGGGGCTAGAGGTGGCTGCAACGCTGCGTCAAAAAGGGCTAGAGGTGACTTTGATAGAACGGGACAGTGTTTTAGAAAAACTCAGCACCCCCGAAATTTCAATTCACTTTCAAAAAAACTTAGAGGCGCAGGGCATTCAAGTCTTGGTCAACGACGTGCCTGCGTCATTTCAAGGGGCAACTGTGGTCGAGTCGGTGACCACCGCTGCAGGAAAAACCGTTGTCTGCGATTTGGTGGTGGTGGCTGCGGGCGTAGAACCCGACATCCATTTCTTGAAAACCAGTGGCCTCAAGTTGGACAACGGCGTGCGTGTGGATCGTTTTCTTTGCACCAACAATCCCCATGTTTTTGCCGCAGGCGATGTGGCCAACTTTCAGGATGACGTCTTCAATTGTCAGCACCGCGTTGAGCATTGGGACAACGCCGTCAAACAGGGGCGTGTGGCGGCCCGCAACATGCTTGGACAGAAGTTGCCTTATGTCGAAGTGAGCTACTTTTACAGCCATGTGTTTGACCAGAGTTTCACCTTGTTGGGTGTGGTGAACCAGCATGCTGAAAAAATTGAACGGGGCTCATTGGCCGAAGGGTCATACGCCTCGTTCTTTTTGAAAAACGACATCCCCCGAGGCTTGTTTGCATTGGGGCGACCGACGGACGAAATCAAGGTGACGGAAACATTGATCAAGCACCGTGTCAACCTTCATGCGCTCAAGCATGACCTGTCCAATCCTGATTTTCGTTTGAACCACATTCCGAACCAGACCATCTTCATCTTGCAAGGTGGCGGTGCGTTTGGTGCTTTTGAATGCGGTGCCGTCAGCGCTTTAGATGCCGCGGGCGTGCGGCCCGATATCGTCGCGGGCATTTCTATTGGTGCGTTCAATGGCGCCATCATGGCGGGCAATCCGCATGACCCGGCTTCAGCGTTGAAAGCATTTTGGCGAGACCTCGCTTTGGTGTTGCCTGAGGTGCCAGAAGAGAGTTTGCGGCGTTTTTTGCCTCTCAGCACGCCGTGTGGTTTGGTGTGCCTCAGTTTTTCAAACCACGCTGGCTCATGTCGATGCTCAAGTCCGAGAACACGCCTGCTCGGTGGCCAAGTTTCTACGACTTGACGCCAGCCAAAGCGTTGCTCACGCGGTACGTTGATTTCAGCCAACTCAAAAGCAGCCCCATTCGTTTGCTGATTCAAGCCGTGGATGTGCAGACCGGTGAGCTGGCGATGTTTGACAGCTACATCGATGACATCACGCCTGCGCATGTGCTGGCCAGTGGGAGCTTCCCCCCCGCGTTTTCTTGGACATCGATCAAAGGTAAAAAATATTGGGACGCGGGCATCGTCAGCAACTCACCGTTAGAGGATGTGTTGGCACGCTGTGGCTCTGCAGGCAAACGCGTGTTCATCATCGATTTGTTCCCCGGTAAACGCACCTTGTTGCCGCAAAACTTGTTGGATGTGATGGGGCGGCGCGATGAAATTGTGTATGCCGAGCGCATCCATACGGATTTACGGATGAGCAATTTGGTGCGTGAGTACCAACGCCTGGTCGAAGAAATTGTTCACGAATTGCCCGCTGACGCGGCCAAGCGCATTCAGCATCAACCGCGATTCATTCAGCTGATGGGCGGCGAAGCGCCCATGGCCATCACCCGCATCGTGCGTGAGCACAGTGGCCATGTGCCGTTTGCCAAGGGTTATGACTTTTCCCTCAAAACCATTGAACAATTAATTCACGCCGGTTACCGCATGGCTAAAAAAGCCATTGGCTTGTGATTTAACTGTCTTTGGCTTCGGGGTTGCGAACCATCAGCACGGGTACGGGGGCGAGTCGTGTGACTTGTTCGGCACCGCTGCCCAGCAAGAACCGACCAATGCCACGGCGTCCGTGCGTGCCCAACACAATCAAATCGGCCCCCCAAGACAAGGCTTCATCGGCCACCGTGTCGCCGAGTCGTGCGCCTGCAAAATCAATCAGCTTGGTGTCGCCTTCAACGCCCATGGATTTCATGAACTCAAGGCCTTCGGCCAAAATTTTGGCACCGTACTCGCGTGCATATCCCACCATCTCGCCCGCGTATTCATGGCTGGAGACATAAGCCAATTCGTCAATGGCGTGAATCAATCGCACTTGGCTTTTTCGCTCAAGAGCCAATTGAAGTGCTGTCGCGACCGCCTTTTTTGAGGTGTCGCTGCCGTCTGTGGGAACTAAGATTTTTTTAAACATGGTCATGGTGATCTCCAAATAAATGTTGAGTGCATCTAAATGCCACTCGGTGCATGTCGATGGGTGAGGGACTTTTGGGGCTTGGGTAACTTGTGGTGGGTTTACCTGAGGATCACCGTTAAGGAGTTGGACTTTGGTTGGCATGAGCAGTGCGCATTCAGCGTCATCCAGGCGTAGCCGCCGTGGTTTTCCAGAGCTTTGGCAGCAGGTCATACAGCGGCGTTGGTTCGCGATGCAACAACTGGATGGCCGATTGACTGTTGAAGTGCGGTGTTTTTCCTGTGACATCCGCATTGGCCAATTGCCGCATCCAAAGCATGTCGATTTGGCCGTCGGGTTGGGTGCGTGCAAAGATCAAATTCAACATGCGCTTGGCTTCTAAGCTTCCCAAACGCTCTGCCATTTTGTAGAGCCGAACAGCTTCGTTGTAATTGGCAGGAATGCCTTCGCCGCGGTGGTATTTCTGCGCTTGCTTGAACAGTGTTTGTGCATCCGCAGGCGTGGCAGGCTTGGACTTCTTGGCTTGCTCTGCCGCGCGTTGCTGTGTTTGCCGGTCTCGGATGAGCTTGGCGTTATCGGCTGCGATTTGCGAGTGCACGGCGGCACGGTCAAAGTAGGTCAGTGCTTTGTCTGTGTGGTTCAGTGAGGCGCTTTCGATGCCCAATTCGATGAGCGCATTCACATCCCCTGAATTCGCGGCCGACACCAGTAAATGCCGATTCGACAACATGCCGTTTTTGCCATTGATAGGCGAGAGCTGTAGTTTTGAAACCCACGTCAAGTAGTGGGCACGTGGTGCGTCAATTTTTTCCAGCACACGAATCCACTTCTTCGCCTCACTCGGATCTGGAAAATGCCCACAACCCTGCAGCTCGCACCACGCCAACCCGGCGCTGGCCATGGGGTCACCTTTGTCGTAGCTGATTTCAAACCAATGGCGCGCCTGTGCGGCATCGGCGCGAACACCTGTGCCGTGCAAGTACAGCAAACCTAAGATCCATGCGGCACGTGCTGCCACCGCATCCTCATGCACGGATGCATGTGTGGTTTGTGTCGCCATGATTTGGAGTTGTTCCAGCTCTTTGGCTTGCTCGGGAGAGAGGGGCCTGAGGTAGCGCGTTTGTAAATCAGGCGTGCCGGCTTCTTGCTTGGGCTCCAGCAGCGGAGCGACGTCGGGCAAGGACTGGCTCAGCAGCTGTGCGTTCTTGCTCGGCGACTGCGCTTGGCTCGTTGCCGCAACCAAGATGGCACTCAAGAAGTACAGGCGGGCTTTCATACGGTATTACCCACGCTTGCCAGGTTCGGCGATGCGTCGGGGGGCAACGCGCCATTCCATCGTGCTTGATGTGAACTGTCCTTTAGGCAGTGCTTCGGTGTAATGCTTGGCAATGTCTTTCAAGCCTTGGATGCCCGGCATCGGGGTGAATGCTTCGGTGCGCATGGCTTCCGGCAAACGTTGTGTCACGTCATCGTCGGTCGCGACGCACAGCACGCCTTCTGTGCCTGGTGATGCGGTTTCAATCATGTAGCCAGGGTTGGGGCTCATCCAATCGGGCAGGCGAATGGCTTGGTTGGCACTGACTTGTGATTGATTCGACATGGGGTTCGGTATCAAGCGAATCACGCCGCCCGTTGCGTTGGACAAATAGCAAGCCAAGTGAGAGGCCCGTGACACGGTGGCTGAGACAAACACTTGTTCCCCAACTTCAAATTGCGAGCGACCCATCATCACGTTTTCAATTTGCAGGTTGATGGTGCGTGGCCCTTCATTCTTGCCATATGCCTTGCCCGAGCTCGTGGCCACTTGTTTGCTGTTGCGCATGTCCACAGGGTCGGGGGTCGTGGGCGACCAGCCGTAGCGCATCAAATTGCCGTCCATATCGAGTGAGACAAAATCACGCAGCGCCCGTTCGTAGGTGTTGAAGTCCACCGCACCCGTGACGACCATGCCGTTGTCCGATTGGAAGCGAGCCAGTGCGGCGCGGAACGCGGACACATTGTTTGCCTCCGACATAGCGGTTTCACTCAGGTAGCCTTTGGAAATCAAGGAGCGTTTGACCAAGTTTTGGTGAACGCCCAAGGTGCCTTCGTCATACCAATCGCGAAGTTGACGCTGAAAGTTGGGGTGTGTTTGCTCCATCGTCAAACATTGCCAATACGGGACACGTGCCCATTTGCCAGTGAGTTCGATGACGGCAAGTTCTACCAAGGTACGAATCGCAGCACCCGAGCCTTGCGCATAGTCTTTGCCAACGTTGAATTGCCAGCCGTATTCGCTGATGCGGCCCGCCAAATCTAAACCTTGACCGCCGCTGCCAATGACCACTTCGTTGGCTGAGTCCATGCCAGGAATGAGCGTGCGGGTGCGAAAGTCACCCAAATGCAACTCCAACCCGATCACCGTGGCATTGCGGTTTTTGCTGTAACCGGTATCAAGACGTGAAGCCGATGTGCCGACTTCCATGCGGTTGCTCAGTACGTTTTGATCGACAAAGGACACGGCGCCCGACAGATAAAGAGAAGGGCGCTGCAATTGAATTTGGTTGTTGTTGAGCAAGATGTTGGTCAGGTTTTGCACCGTGTCTTGACGTATCAAATCAACTTCATAGTCAACATACCTGAAGGCATTGCTGAGGCGCGACATTTGCAGCAATGCGGTCACCACCATTTCTTTGGCGGCAACGGGCGCACGTGTGGAATAGTCCGGAATTTGTTTGCTGGTGATCAATGTGGTTGGTACTTGCGCGTCTCTGAGCAATCTGTCCATGCACTGCAAGGAGTCTGAAAAACTCGACATGGACCGCACAGGGCGAACCGTGGGTCTGTTGGCTGCGTTGCCATAACTTTGAAACGCAGCGTCTTTGCGAACATCGGGCGGTGTGCTGCAAGCCGTCAAGGACAGCGCTAGAAAGCACAGCAATGCTTTTTTCGTTGCTTGCAGTGAAGACCGGGCGTAGAGGGCGTGTGTATGAAAAATCATGAGATTGACGTATCCAAGTTTTTATAAAAGATGCTTTAGGTGTCAACGACAGATGTTCACGAGATCGCCTTTTAAGACAACGATTTGAGGATCTGTTTTGGGGCCGTAGCGGCCTGCTGCTGGGCTGGTGTTGCTGGCAAGATCTTGTGTGCAGACTTTTCGTAAACCATTGGTGGCAACGGTGTTGACGATGTTTTCATCTGTTTGAATGCCAGCGGTGTCCGCAGAATAGGCTTTGGCTAGCAACCGTGTGACTTTGGCGTCCATCCATGAGGGCATTTCTTGGTTGTTGTTTTGTGCGGCAGATGGTGCAACGGGGTTCAGTGGCAACATGTCACGCGTCACTTTTTGGTTCAACGTCACAGGATCTTCGCCAGGAACTGGCTGTGCGCCAGCGTGCAAAACAAGCGATGTCAACGTGAGCCCAAGCACAGACTTGAATATTTCAAATGTTTTCATGATCAACCTATCCCCCAAGTCAAAAAAAGCAAGGTAATGACCTCGTGGTGCAAACGACCCTAGGCATCACCTTGCAGGCACTAACTCAACTTATTGGCAAGTCAAGCAGTTGCTGTTGGAAGACAAGTTCTGCAAAGCCTTGCCGCCCCAGCTGGCCTTGTTGATCACAGCAGAGTCTTTGATGTAAGCCACTTGGACCGTGGCTGTGCGCAAACCGTCTTCACCCACGTTGGATGCGATGTTTTGGTTGGCTTGGCCGCCCATGGCGCTGTTGGCAATCAAAGAATTTTTGGCCATCACCAACTGCGTTTCGGTCACATTCGATGCAAACGAACCAACGTTAGATGCCAAGTTTTGTTGTGCCTTGCCGTTGAAGCCAGAAGCTTTGTTGATGACAGCGGTGTTCACCAAGACAGTGGCTTGCAATGTGGGGGTGCTTTGTTGTTGGTTGCCGCCACCGTTGCCATTGCCGTTACCGTTGCCATTACCGTTGTCAGCGAAAGCAAATGCAGAAGCGGTGGTTGCAATGATGGCCAAGGCGATAGAAGAGAGTTTTTTCATGATGATTTCCTTTGAAACAAAGTCGTAAAGTTTTGCCAAATATCTGTTGATACTGGCTGCTTAGACGAAACTTGAAAGTTGCCTTCTTCGTTTTGTCTGCGGTGAGTTTCTAAAAATCAATCCATCCAAACAATCCACTTGATTGGGTATAACTTGTTGCATATAGACACGACCGTCGCCTTGTGACTTGTGCAATAAAAAAGGCACCCGACTCTGTCGGGTGCCTTTGAGGTCAGGTTGAGTTTGGGGGTTCAGGAGGTGCGCTTATCGTCTCTCGCAGAGCGGGCATATTCAGCCGCCTTGTTGGACATCATCACGGCTTGTGCGGCGAACGATGCGGCTTTTTTTGAAGCGTCTGCTGCCACCGATGAGCCCTGTGCGGATGCGTCTTCTGCATGGTGCGCCACTGCAAGTGCCGCCGCCGCAGCAGCAGAGGCGGCAGAGGCGGCACTTTGTATGGCGGACTCTGCGGCTGAAGTCGCTGCACGCGATGCGGCTTCGGCGGCTTCAATCATGGGGATCGATGCCGCTTGTTTGGCAACGTCCAAACATTTTTCTGAACAGATGGCTGAAAACTCGGCAGCTTTGGCGGCTTGTTCGGCCGACTCGGTGGCGTGTTGCGTGAGCCCGCGCAACATCAACAAGGTGTCCGCATAACGACGATGGGTGTCTAGGTAGCTTTGCTTGAGCTCCCGAAATTCGTCGCGCATGACCGCCACTTCTTTTCTCAAAATATCGACTTCGTCTGTCATTTTCTTACCCTCGTTGTCCGGGGTTGATTTGATAAGTGTCATATCGTAGCGTTTCAAAGGCTTGATTTGTATGCACTATTTTGACGTTGCTGTGGCCGATTCCTTTTTCAGAGATTCTTTCTCTAAAACGTGCGTTACCCCTGTCATCAAGAGTTGTGAGAGCAAGCCAAGCCATGTGTCTTTTTGTGCAAGCCAACGCCAAGGACGGCTCGCCGCCAATCCAGCACCGGCGATGACGGCCAGCCCCAGCATCCAGCCTGGGTGCTTTTGTGTCGTTGCTTCCAACAAACTTTTCGCGTGTTGCAATGCCGAGGTGTCTGTTGGCAGTTTGGCAGAGCGCTTCAGCACGCGTTCAGCAATGGCGATCAAGAGTAGCCCGGCCAATACATTGGGGCTTGCGGATGTCTTGGTGTGAGTGGTGTCTGTTGTGTCGGCTTGCGACGGTGTGACTGGATGTGCCTTGAGCCAGTTGGCAATTTCTTGTCGCGTGTGCGCGAGTTGCGCGCTAGGGTCTTGCTCAGTTGACATGGGTGTCGAGCAGCGCCATGTCTGCTGCAATTTGACCCTGTAAGGCATCCCACAAGGGATACGGTGGCTGTTGCCGCAACGCAAGCCATGTCAAGACAAACCCCGCAAAGGGCAGGGCAGGCACCAAGACAAAAATCCACGCATGGATCAATGCGGCGTTTGGCGTTGTGCCCCACATCATCAGCGCGATACCTAGGAAGCCGAGAAACATCACCGCGCATGCGACCAATGCCACCCACAAACACAGCCGGTAGCGCAGGTAGGCTGCCGCAAGCTCTGCTTCGTCACGCATCAACGCCGCATAGCCCTGCATGTGTTGGGCGAACAATTGCGGTCGAGCTAGCAACAAGCCCCACACCGCAGCCATGAAATCAGGGGCATTCATTTTTGTGTTTGTCTCCTCCAAGAGCACGCAAGGGTCAGCGCTTGTTGCGATGACCGATCCAGTTGCCCAAAAACACAAGGGCTGCGCCAACGCCTGCTGCAATCAGCAAAGCTTTGGCGGGTTCGTGTTGCACATAGCCCAGTGTTGATTCCCGAGCCTTCAAGGCTTGCGTACGAATTTGTTCGGACTGTTGATGCAGTGCCTGCGAGCTGCGCTGCATGAGGTCGGCCGTTTCTGCCTTCAATTCATCGATGGTCTTATTGATTTTTGCGACATATTCTTCCGAGTGGCACGATTCTGTGTGGGATGACGGGCTGCTTGTGCTGGGTTTTGCGGTGTTATCTGTAAGTGCGGGAGGGGTGGGGGAGGGCATACACAGGTTCCTTTTCAAAGATGAATTGATCTTGGAATACAGAAATGCACCCAAGGGCGATTATTTTTAGTGATGTCATTGAATATATTTGTTCGATCACACACATATACATTCATCCTCGCCCTAATGGTTCTCTGCCATATGAATAACGGTTTTGAGGGATTACTTTGACGGCCTTCCTTCTTTATCTTCTCTCCCCCCTTTGTTGAATTGCCTTGGGTTGTTCAAGGTGTTTGTAGAGGTAAAAAGGTATCGAAAAGTGGCTATTCAACTCGTTCTTGCTGATCCTCATCCAGTTGTTTTGGATGGGTTGCTTCATATATTTCAAAATATGGATGGTTTTTCGGTTAAATCTTGTGCGCTGGATGCTGAATCTGCACTCAGGGCCGTCATCGAATTTCAGCCAGATATATTAATCACAGAGTTAATTTTGCAAAATAAAACAGGTTTGGTATTGATTGAAGAAATACAAAAAAAAGCCCTGAAAACACATGCGGTTGTGTTTACAGGGGCTTGCACACGTGATGTCTGTAAAGCCATTGACTTGGGGGTGCAAGGGATGGTGTCAAAGGACAAGCCTAAGCAAGTCTTGGCCCAATGTATCCAAAGCGTTTACGCCGGTAAGAAGTGGCTGGACAAAGACCTGACCATCGATACGTTGACGCACTTATTGGATAAAAAAACTATCCATGCGTCCTTGCCAGACGTGCTGACCGCCCGAGAAATGGTGGTGGCCAAAATGGTCAGCGAGGGCCTTCCGAATAAAAAAATTGCACAGCACCTCTACATCACCGAAGGCACGACCAAATTGCATTTGCATCACATTTACCAAAAACTCAATTGCTCTGGACGGGTTGCTTTGGCGTTGCATATGCAAAGTCACGGTTTGGCATAACCCATTCGATATACCTCCTTTTGTGTGCTGTCGCGCGCTCTGATTTGATATATGTGCCTATATTCAAATTTTTATGTGAAGGGGAATGCATGCCAATTCGTGTTTTTGTTGCATACAACCAAAAAGTAATTGCCGAAGGCGTTGCTGCCATGCTGAGAACAAACCCAGAGATTGAGGTCGTGGGGGTGTGCGATAGCCACAATTTCGATTTGTCTCAATTGGAAACCTTGATGCCAGATGTCACGGTCATTGGCAGCAGTGCCGTGGATAAAAATGGTACCGGCTTATATGCACTGATTGCATCACATTCGGCGACCAACCATTTTGTTGTTATTTCCAGCGGCATTTCACGTCTATCCATCAGTGATGCCCTGAAGGCTGGGGCAAAGGCGCATATTTCAATGAACAGTGAGATTGCTGATTTGATGGCCGCTATTCGGTTGGCAGCTGTTGGGTCGTGTTATTTGTGTGAAGGGTCTATGCATGAGCTCACCCGTGATGTGGAGGAGCCGTTGTCGCAAGCCATTAGCGTCAGACGTGAGTTGGGGCATCGTGAAACGCAAGTGTTGCGCTTGGTTGCGGTGGGTCGAAGCTCGAAAGAAATCGCGCGAAATCTAGATATTTCGCCCAGCACGGTGGAGGTGCACCGTCGCAACATCATGCGTAAATTGGGCTTGCACAAAGTGGCCGACCTCACACGCTTTGCCATTCGTCACCAAATGGTGGTTGTTTGAACGGGCGCCACAGCATGACACGACTTAACGCCCAAGCGCCGCATTTGACGGCCTCTGTCGTCATGCAAAAAAATGAGCAGTTGGATGATGCGTCCTTAGACGCATTGATGACCGAAGGCTTGGCAGTATTGGCAAAAGCCATTAGTGTCTTTACCAATGGCTACACCTCGGAGGTTTCGTATGAGGTGGAGGTTTTAGTTCAAGAAGATGCGATTGTTTTGAAGGGGCGTGTTGTGCCAGAGCCCGCCCCAACGCCTAAGATTCATTTAAGTATTGAAGAAATGCAAGCCTTATTTGAAATCAATGCGTAGGGCGTGGTTAAAAGCTTAGCTGACTAACCTAGATAGTAATTGTGATGGAATAAGTTTTTCATATTCATCTTTGACAATGCTGTAGCATTCGCAGGCATGGCGGGTTAGTTTATTACGGTCCAATATGGATATATGGCCGCGTGTGTATTTAATAAGCCCATCATTTTGTAATTTCTTTGCGGCATGGCTAATACCTTCGCGTCGTACGCCCAAGGTTTTGGCAATTAATTCGTGGGTGAAGGTTAATTCATTGCCTGGAATTCTGTCTAAATTTTGAAGAATTGTTTTGCAAAGCTGCTGGTCAATCGAGTGACGCCTGTTGCAAACGGCAGTCTGCGATGCGTAGCTCATCATGGCTTGCATATATCGCAAAATCAAACGCCTAAATGGACTTGAGTTATTGAACTCGTCTAGGAGAAAATCAGTTTTTATTCGGTAAGCCGACCCGCAGCCAATGACAACAGCCTTGCTGTTGGTTGACTGCGTCCCCATGAAGGTGGAGACCCCGCATAAACCCTCATTGCCTATTTGTGCAAACTCTGCTGAGGCACCATCTTGAAAGTCATACTGAAGCGAAATGATGCAATTAACAGGAAAGTAAACATACTGTATGTTGGAGCCACTTTCATAAAGAGTTTGGTCAACTTTTAAATGAACCATTTCAAACTTGGGTTGCCATCTTTCCCACTCTGCAGAAGGTAAGGCTGCAAGCAACCGGTTGCTGGCTTTAATTGGATACATGACGCGTGAGTCCACAAATACCGCCTTTTTCAATTAACCGTTTTGAACTGAACTGAAAAAATTGTAGACTCTCAAAAAGATAAGTATTGTGCGTTTGCGAACACTACTTGCACATTACTTATTCTTACAAAATGTAATTTCTGGTGAAATTAATACCTTGTGAATATTTTGAGTTTATTGTGCTTTGTCAAAGCTATTAGATTTCCATTCGAGTGCTTATGTTTTATTTCTAAAGTTTCTTTTTGGTGAGTTATTTGTATTTGTGTGGCTTCACACATAGTGATATTTTTGCAAAAAGATTATCAATTTATTCATTATGTGCTTTATCGAACAGATCGAGTTTTATATTTATTTTTAAATCCCATTCGTTGGTTTTATTTTTATCTTTTAAATCCACGCAAGTGGGGAATGGGAAATTTCATGTCTTCAAAAAATGTGTATCTCAATTATTTGATTCAAAGCAAAGCCGAGCCTATGGATGCCATGCTCTCGTATGTCTCGCCTGCCTGCGTTCAGTTGTTGAGCGCCATCGCGGTGGCAGATTTTCAAGGTCAGCCCCTGACCATTTCTCAAATCATGGCGATGATTCACCTCGCCAGTCCTGGCACGATCCATCGCCGTGTGGAATCCTTGCGCCAAAAAGGACTCATTGATTTGATCTACAAAGGCAACAATCGACGGACCAAATACATTGTTCCTACCGCGGCTGCCAATGCTTATTTTGAAAAAATGGGCGATTTGTTGCTCAAAACCTTATCGACTGACCCTTTGCGCGATGTATCTCACGACCACACGCATGAGTTAGCTTGTGCTGCATAAATTCTGTCGTTTGTTGAGGGTTTGGGGCCGAACGGGTTAGTTCGCTGGTTTCTCGCAGAGGAGGCATGCGCTCGCTTTAGAATCAACGGCTTATGTCCTACCTCGTGCTCGCCCGCAAGTACCGCCCAAAAACCTTCACAGAGATGGTGGGGCAAGAGCACGTTGTGCAAGCGCTGACCAACGCGCTGACCACGCAACGCCTGCATCACGCCTATCTGTTCACGGGCACACGCGGCGTGGGTAAAACCACCGTGTCACGCGTGCTGGCCAAGTCGCTCAATTGCCAAGGCGTAGACGGCACAGGGGGGATCACTGCCAATCCGTGCGGTGTGTGCCAAGCCTGTACCGACATTGATGCAGGCCGCTTTGTCGACTACACCGAGTTGGACGCGGCTTCCAACCGTGGCGTGGATGAAGTGCAAAGCTTGCTGGAGCAAGCCGTTTACAAGCCTGTGCAAGGCCGCTTCAAAGTCTTCATGATTGACGAGGTGCACATGCTCACCAACACCGCGTTCAACGCGATGTTGAAGACGCTCGAAGAGCCGCCTGAATATTTGAAATTTGTGCTCGCCACGACCGACCCACAAAAAGTCCCGGTCACCGTGCTGTCACGCTGCTTGCAGTTCAACCTGCGCCCCATGGCTCCCGAAACTGTGTTGGAGCACTTGGGCCATGTGTTGGGCCAAGAAAACATTGCTTCTGAACCACAAGCCTTGCGCCTGTTGGCTCGTGCCGCGCGCGGCTCCATGCGTGATGCGCTGAGCTTGACCGACCAAGCCATTGCCTATGGCGGCGGCCAGTTGCAAGAAGCCGCTGTGCGCCAAATGTTGGGCAGTGCCGACCGCTCACATGTGTTCCGTTTGATTGAGGCCTTGGCCCATGGCGACGGCAAATCGGTGGTCGAAACCTCGGAAGCTTTACGCCTCAATGGCCTCAGTGCTGCCGCCACGCTTGAGGACATGTCGATGGTGTTGCAACGCATGGCTGTGTTGCAAGCCGTGCCCGACATGGCAGAAGCCGATGCCTCAGACCCAGAAGCCGCCGAGATGGCGCGTTTGGCTGGCGTGATGCCACCCGACGAAACCCAGCTGCTGTACAGCCTGAGTTTGCATGGCCGTCAAGAACTGGGCTTGGCCCCAGACGAATACGCTGCACTCACCATGGTGTTGCTGCGCTTGCTGGCGTTCAAACCACAAGCTCTGAATGCAGCTTCGGCCCCGGCTGAAAAAAAAACTCTAATTAATCCACAACGCGCTGCTTCGGCACCTGCAGCTGTGGCCTCTGTGCCAGTTGCGCATGAAGTCAAGCCAGTCGTCCCACCTGTTGCTCAGCCAGTAGCTCAAGCGCCTGCTGCACCCGTGCAACCTGCCGAAGTCCCCGTGCAAGCCTTGCCCGTGCGCGACATGCAACCACGTGAAGTTGCGCCTTGGGAAGATGACCCTGGCTACGACCCCGATGGCAGCGACAGCCCCAGCTATGACCACGACTCGGACGCCGCCGTGGTGGCCATGCCTGTGCGCCAGCAAGCCGAGCCCAGCGCTGCGCTTGAGCCGCAAATGCCCACCACCGACGTGCCGCACATCGAGGCCACACCCGAAGGTGAGTTTTGGCACAAGTTGGTGATGGAAATGTCTGCCGCCGAAACCATCAATGCTTTGGTCCGCGAGTTAGGTTTGCAGTCGCAGTTGGTGGCGCGTGATACCGACACTTGGATGCTGCGCGTGGAGCGTGAGTCGCTCAACAGCACCACCAGCCGCGAGCGTTTGCAAAAAGCACTCGAAACCGCCGGCTACCCTGTGCGCCTCACCGTCGAAGTGGGCCGCGTGCAAGACAGTCCCGCCAAACGCAATGCTGCCGCCGCTGCGCAGCGCCAAGCAGGGGCCGAGGTCATCATCCTCAACGACCCCTATGTTCAAAGTTTGATGCGGGACTACGGCGCCAAAATCGTGCCGGGCAGCATCAAGCCGCTTTAAGCTCAACCGCTTTATTTTTTAGTTTGTAAAAGGGAAACACATGTTCAACAAAGGACAACTCTCGGGCCTGATGAAGCAAGCCCAAGCCATGCAAGAAAACCTGAAAAAGGCCCAAGAAGAGCTGGCCTTCGTGGAAGTCACGGGCGAATCAGGTTCTGGCTTGGTCAAGGTTTTGATGACCTGCAAACACGAGGTCAAACGCATCACCATCGACCCCAGCTTGCTGGCCGACGACAAAGACATGCTTGAAGACTTGGTGGCTGCCGCCTTCAACGACGCTGTGCGCAAAGCCGCTGAAACCAGCGAAGCCAAGATGAGCAAGCTCACCGCTGGCTTGCCACCTGGCCTGAAGCTGCCGTTCTAAATGAGCGACACGTCTGTGCTGGAAGGCCTGGTTCAGGCCCTGCGCCGTTTGCCCGGCGTGGGGGTGAAATCGGCCTCGCGCATGGCGTACCACTTGCTGCAACACGACCGCGAGGGGGCTGAGCTGATCTCTCAGGCTCTGCACCAAGCGGCCAGCCTTGTGCAGCACTGCGAGCGTTGCCACACCTTCACCACTCAAACCGTGTGTGACACCTGTTTGGACGATGGCCGCGACACCACGCGTTTGTGTGTGGTGGAAACGCCCGCCGACCAATCGGCGGTGGAGCGCACAGCCGCTTACAAAGGCCTGTACTTTGTGTTGATGGGGCGCATCAGCCCCTTGGATGGTTTTGGCCCCAAAGACATTGGCTTGCAAAAGCTGATCGAGCGCGCCAGTGATGGCGCGGTGAAAGAAGTCATCTTGGCCACCAACTTCACCGCCGAAGGTGAGGCCACAGCCCATGTGCTGGGTGAGGCCTTGAAGAAACGCGGTGTGCAAGTCACACGCCTAGCCCGTGGCGTGCCGGTGGGCAGCGAGCTGGAGTATGTGGATTTGGGCACCATTGCCCATGCCTTGGTGGACAGGCGCGACGCTTAAAACAGCTTTATTTCTTGGCGACCTTGGTGTCGCCTTTTTTATCGCCTTTGCTGGCGACTTGTTTCTTGCCAGAGCCTTTGCTTTCTTTGGCAGACGCCAGCTTTGTGCCTTTGGCGTGCTTGCCACCTTTGCCAGACGCTTTGCGCTTGGCCACGGCTTCGGGGGACAAATCAAGCTTGCCGTTGTCCGCCACTTGGGCGGTCACGTCACCCAATACGTTGGCATGGCGGGGCACCAGCAGAGCTGAACCCGCTTTGATGAGCATGCGTGGTGGGATATTGTTGATGGCGCGAAAGTCCGCCTCGCTCATGTTCACGTGTTTGGCTGCATCGGCGACTTTCATGGTGGAAGGCGCAATCCAGGCTGTCCATGTGGCCATGCGGCCCAAGGTGGAGGCTTCGTAGTTGCGTTGGAACACTTCGGCGTTGTCCCAAGGCAGCAAGATGTTGGGCGAGCCAGCGGCCAGCAATACGGGGCGGTGTGCCGAGGGGTTCAAGGCTTTGAAGTCTTGTTCCGAGATGTCAGCCAGCTTGGCTGCGACGCTCACATCCATGTCGCGTGGCAGGGGCACGCTTTGAAAGTAGGGGTGGTTGGGAATGCTGGGCAGCACCACGCTGTACTGCGGCGGGTTGCCCACAATGTTTTTCATGGCCTGCAGCTTGGGCACATACATGCGCGTTTCCATCGGCATGTTCAGGTCGGTGTAGCTGGTGGGCAAGCCCGCGCGTTTGTTGCGCGCAATGGCTTTGCCCACATTGCCTTCGCCCCAGTTGTAGGCGGCCAAGGCCAAGTGCCAGTCGCCAAACATTTTGTGCAGGCGTTCGAGGTAGTCGAGTGCCGCGCGGGTGGAGGCTTGCACATCGCGGCGGTCGTCGCGGAAGACGCTTTGTTTCAGGTCAAAGCTTTTGCCCGTGGCGGGCATGAACTGCCACATGCCGCTGGCACGTGCGCTAGACACCGCTTGTGGGTTGAACGCGCTCTCAATGAAAGGCAACAAGGCCAACTCGGTGGGCATGTTGCGCGCTTCGAGTTCTTCAACGATGTGGAACAGGTATTTGCTTGAGCGCTCGCTCATGCGCTGCAGGTAGTCGGGTTTGTTGGCGTACCACTGGGTGCGGTCGTTGACCAAGTCGCTTTCCAGGTCGGGCATTTGGTAGCCCTTGCGGATGCGCTCCCACAAGTCGTTGGGCAAGTTCAGTTGCGCCACGCCATCGCGTTTGGCATTGCCTTTGGTAATCGGGCTCAAACCACCGGAGCCAGTAGCGCCTTGTTCGGCCAAGTTGGCGCAACCCGTTAGCAGGGCGAGGCTAAGGCTAAATACAGCGAGTAAAAATTTCATTTGAAATCGTTCTTCCATTCACGAAGGGCTGCAAACACAGCCACGTCGTCAGTTTGTTCGAGCGCTGAGAATTCAGCGTGCTGTGCAACGGCATGTCGCACACGGGGATGTCGAGCCCGTAAAAACGGGTTGATTTGCAATTCGGTGCCCAGCTGGGCGGGCAGGGTGGGGGTTCCCTGGGCTCTGAGCTGCTGGCACTGCGCCATGTAGGTCTGCAAATCTGTGTTGCCAGGTTCTACGGCGAGGGCGAATCGCAAGTTGGAAAGAGTGTACTCGTGGGCGCAGCACACCCGCGTTGTTGGGGGTAATGCCGCCAAGCTGTCCAGAGAAGCCAGCATTTGTGCGGGCGTGCCCTCAAAAATGCGCCCGCAGCCGCCTGAAAACAAGGTGTCGCCGCAAAACAGAACGGGGCTGTGCGGGGCATTTGGCAGAAAGTACGCCACATGGCCCGCGGTGTGGCCCGGTACATCCAAGACCGCCACCGTTTGGCTCAGCAATTCAAGATGGTCGCCGTGCATGACGGGGGTGAAAGGGGCAGGCACCTCTTCGCGGGCAGGGCCAAACACTTGGGCGCCTGTGGCGAGGTGGAGTTCGCGCACGCCGCCCACGTGGTCAGCGTGGTGGTGGGTGACTAGAATCGCGGCCAATGTCAGACCGTGGTCGGCCAGCGCTTGCAACACAGGTGCAGCGTCACCGGGGTCGACCACCACGGCCCGTTGGTCTTGTTGCCACAACCACAGGTAGTTGTCTGAGAACGCAGGCAGTGCAATCAGCTTCATGTCATCTACATCTTTAAAAAACGATAGTTTGCCTGACTGGCTGGCGTCTCCCGCCGGGCAGTACTTGCGTACGTGGGAACAAACCTATTTAGACCGCGCGGTGGCCGATATATTTGGTTTTCATGCCTTGCAATTGGGCTTTCCTGCGCTGGATGCCTTGCAAGCCAACCGCATGCCGCACCGCTGGCTGGGCTGCGACACGCACCCCGAGCCTTGGCCCTTGGGCCGCGATGTGCTGCTCACCAACTACGAAGCCTTGCCTTTTCCCAGTGCCAGCTTGGACTTACTGGTGTTGCCCCACACGCTTGAGCTGAGCTACGACCCACACGCCACGCTGCGTGAGGTCGAGCGCGTCTTGGTGCCTGAGGGGCGGGTGGTGATTTGTGGCTTCAACCCCAACAGCCTCTGGGGCCTGAGCAAGAGCTGCAAACGTGGCTTTTCGGAGGTGGGCGAGTTCATTGGCCAGCGCCGTTTGCGCGATTGGCTGCAGCTGTTGAGTTTTGAGGTGGAGTCCACCAGTTTTGGTTGCTACCGCCCAGCGGTGAAAACCGAGCGTTGGCTCAAACGCTGGGATTGGATGGACGAGGCGGGCGTGCGCTGGTGGCCCATCTTGGGTTCGGTCTACGGCATGGTGGCGGTCAAGCGCGTGCAGGGCATGCGTTTGATGTCACCCGCATGGAAAAAAGCGGTGCCGCGTGCGGCCACGGTGGTGACGACAGCCTCCAACACAGCATCCAAAGGAATGGAATGAACACGGTAGAGATTTACACAGACGGCGCTTGCAAAGGCAACCCAGGCCCTGGCGGTTGGGGCGCGTTGCTGCGCTCGCCTTCGGGCCAGGAAAAAGAGTTGTTTGGTGGCGAGCTAGACACCACCAACAACCGCATGGAATTGATGGCCGTCATTGAAGCCCTTCGCGCTTTGAAGCGCCCCTGCGTGGTGGCTTTGTATTTAGACAGCGAGTACGTGCGCAAAGGCATCACCGAGTGGATTCACGGCTGGAAAGCCCGCAGCTGGCGGACGGCTGCCAAGCAACCCGTGAAGAATGCCGATTTGTGGCAGCAGCTCGATGCCTTGACCCATCAAGGTGACCACGACATCGTGTGGCACTGGGTCAAGGGCCATGCCGGCCATGTGGACAACGAGCGGGCCGATGGCTTGGCTAACCGAGGTGTGGAATTAGCCTTGTCGGGTAGGTGACAGATTTTGTGAAGCTGTTGTAAAGGTTTCCTTTGACGTGTCCTCTGAGGGGCATATTGCGGCTTAAAGCGGGTGTAACTGGTACATTGCTTGTTGTTGTCAAAATACGCAAAGAAAACGTTTGCTTGCTATGAAATACCCGTCTAAAAAAGTCACGAAAAAAAGTTTAATCTGGGTCGCTGCGGTGCTTGTAGTGATCGGTGGCGCTACCAAGTATTT
>Ga0213919_1000234_pt1 | contig 27364 bp, 32 predicted proteins | sample McNCre317MG_FD_161056 | JGI IMG/M metagenome (GOLD analysis project Ga0213919, IMG submission 161056) | Freshwater microbial communities from McNutts Creek, Athens, Georgia, United States - 3-17 MG | ecosystem: Environmental > Aquatic > Freshwater > Creek | place: USA: Georgia | collected... | reverse complement strand
CTTTACTTAAAGGAGTATCTATATGAATAAGAAGATTTTTGACGCTATTGTATTTGAGTACCAGGAATCCGGCGATTACGTAGCGCTACGTAATAAACTTATGACTAAAAAACAACGCAACGCCCTCATGCGCGACCGCAACCGTAAGCTGGCCACCGGCGGGGATGCTTACTACCACAAACAAAGCGCGCACACAATAATTAGATGGTTGATCTGTGCGGCTGGGATCTCTTTTATTATTTGCGGTGTACTGGAGGTAATTAAATATGTCAACTAAATCAACTATAGTGCTATCAGATGACAATGAGCACGTGTACTATGATTGCTACGATGATACTATAAATATCGAGGTAGACGTAAAAAATATTGTAGAGCATGGGGTATGCGACGACGGGTATTATATATCTATAAAAGCCTCATCGGATTTAGGTAAGCAGCTGCTTGAGTTGGCACATAAGGGGGGAGTGTTATGATTAAAACTATGATAGCGTGGATGATACTATGATCCACATTGACTATGAGACCTACAGCGAGGTCGGGTATTATACGGGGCCTGACGGAAAACCGCATCCTATACGTAAAGGAAAATCCGGTATAGAAATAGTGGGCTCCGCGGTTTACGCCGAGCACCCAAGCACTCGTATACTCTCCCTCGCTTACAAAATTAATGACGGCCCCACGCAGCTATGGATTGAAGGGATGCCAGAGCCGAAGGACCTGTGGGATGCAATAGCTCGCAGGGAAAAAGTAGCTGCATGGAATAGCCCCTTTGAATACGGTATATCACGAGGGCGTATACCATTAGGTCAATTTGTCGATCCGTCGGTGCTCGCTCGCGTTTACGGACTTCCTGGGTCACTGGAGAAAGCCGGGGCGGTACTTAAATTGACGCATGAAAAATTAAAGGACGGTAAGCGGCTTATAAATAAGTTTAGTGTACCACAACAGGGTAAAAAAGAAAGGGACTGGGTTCTATCACAGGTTAATAATATAATACGTATATCTCCATCGCCACTAAGGAAATTTAAACTAGGGGATAAAGTAAACTTCCCGGGGTATAGATTTCCTCATATTATTGGGTATAAAAGTACACGCGATGGTTGCATAGCTTTTCTAAAATCGCGTACGATACCGCCCGGATTTGAGGTAGTCATAGACCCACCCGAACCTTTTCGGGTGATAGGTCGTAACGACCCACGCCTCGACCCAATAGACGGGCCGAAATTTTACGAATATAATATACGCGACGTTGACGCTGAAGTAGAGGCAATGTCTAAACTCCCCCCGCTCATACCGTTCGAGCAAAAAGTGTGGGAGCTTGACCAGCGCATAAATGACCGTGGTGTGTATATTGACGTACCGGCATTACAGCGGCTTATAGATATTTACGAGCGCGAGACCGTTAAGTACGTTAAGGAGCTGCAGGATATAACCGGTGGCGCGGTAAATACTGGTAGTGAGGTTGCTAAAATGCTTGACTGGCTTAAACTCGGCCTCGCGAACCTTGACGCGGAGAACGTCGAGCGCGCGCTTGCATTACCCGGTATTACACCATCGCAGCGTAGGGTACTGGAATTGCGGCAAATACTATCATTATCCTCATGTAAAAAATTGTACTCTATATCGGATCGCCTTTGCATGGACAACCGCATCCGTTGGATACTGCAGTACTACGGGGCGGATCGTACCGGGCGCTGGGCTGGCCGTGGCCCGCAGCCACAAAACCTACCCGGCGGTGATCCTGATCTTGCGGATGCTTTTCTATCCGGCGGGCCGCCGGGGCCTGACATAATGGAAAGTATTTCCGGGGCTTTACGCGGATTATTTATACCCGCGCCTGGATACGATTTTATATGCTCGGATTACAGCGCAATTGAGGCGGTTGTACTTGCGTGCCTTGCCGGAGAGCAATGGCGTATCGACGTATTTAAAACGCATGGTAAGATTTACGAGATGTCGGCGAGTAAAATTACGGGGATACCATTTGAAGAGTTTTTGCGCGTGAAGCGGGAGACCAATGAGCACCACCCGATGCGCAAGAAGGTTGGAAAAGTCGCCGAGCTCGCCAGCGGCTACCAAGGGGGCTATGGGGCGTGGATGCAATTTGGGGCGGATAAATACCTAAGCGAGCAGGAGATTCGCGACGGCATTAAAGCGTGGCGTGCAGCATCTCCGGCTATCGTACAATTCTGGTATAAAATTGAGGACTGCGCGAAACTTGCGGTACAATACCCGGGTAATTGCTTTGAGTATCAAGGTATTAAATTTCAGGTGCAAAATGACATACTGCACTTGAGGCTATTGAGCGGGCGCATACTTTACTACCACAACCCAAGGCTGCATCAGGAGTTGACGCCGTGGGGTAAAGAAGTTAGCAAGCTTACGTTTATGGGTAATAGCATGACAGGCTGGGAGCGTATAGATACTTACGGCGGTAAGTTGACAGAAAATATCGTACAGGCTACCGCGCGGGACATACTCGCGAATGCATTATTAAATCTTGACTCGGCGGGATACCCTATAGTACTCCACGTCCATGACGAAATATGTTGCGAGGTTCCAGAGGGCTGGGGGACGATTGACGAAATGGAGAAACTAATGGGCGCGCTGCCCGAATGGTGTAAAGACTGGCCGATACGTGCGGCTGGCGGATGGCGCGGTAAACGTTATAAAAAGGAGTTATAGCATGGGACTAAGGGAAGACGTTGACAGGGTGGAGGAATTTATTTACGGGGATTCTGGACGGCGGGCGGTACAAGAATCGTGGGAACGCGTTGTAGAGTCTATACCTATAATACCGCCCGCTGCGCCAATTGACACGCGCTCCGAGTACCGCTGCGAGTGCGGCGAGACGTGGAAAAGTGGTAGCGGGAGAGATCAGTATTGCGTTAAGTGCGGGGAGAAAATGAAATGTCACGAAAATTAATTGGAGAAAGAGCAATGACTATTTCGGAGCGTACTTCTAAATTGTACAATAAGATAAAAAACGACCCTATTAAGTACGCAAAACTAAAAGAGAAACGGGCTATAGCGTATAGGGAGTCATTATATGATCCTGTAAAGCAGAAAAATAAAGCTGACGAGATATTAAGAAAGGTAGGAATCTGAATTTGCGGCTTCGCGCCGCATTTTTTATTTCCACGCACGTTTGAACGCTGCGTATTTACCAGTCCCTCGATATGATGACCATTTGTCCGCCGAGCCGGTGGATGTGTAAGTTGAATAATTGTTGAAAACAAAATTAGGATCAGTGTAATTATCCCACATAGTAGAGCACCACTTAATAGATTTATTGTCTGTATATAGCCTAAAATCATCCATCAAGCAAACGATTGGGTAAGCAGCTATACCGAGTTGATATGTTGTTGATGCCGTTATCTCTGTACCAAATGGTGTTGTAAAAGTTATAGCGCTCGTTCTGTCAACTCCATCTATCACCATTTTCCATCGATCTGGTTGAGTTGCACCTGAACCATTATATATAAAGTGGATTAAATGCCAGTCGTTGAGAGTACAGTAGTCGTAAAAAGTAGGACATGTTGCGTAACCACCAGCAAAACCAAAAGAAATACTCGCAGGAGTTGGTTGTAATAATATCGATCCTCCGGCACCAGAATTTATTGTAAAAATGCACCTATTGTTTCCTAATTTTGTGTCAATTTTAATCCACATTTCAAGAGTAAACTTTGTTGCATTTGCCAATGTTGCCAATGTACCGGTTACCCCGGCGCCAGAATTAAATTTCCAGGCTTTACTATTGCCATAAGCCCCAGCAGAATCTCTTCCGAAAGTCCCTGTGATAGACAACCCGGTAGTGTTTCCGCATATGTCAACCGGATTTCCCGCGCTGCTATCAAAAGCAAATCGCACAGCACAACTGCTATTCGTGAATGCAGTTTTATTACTTGTATCCGCCATTGCTCCGGTATAAAAAGTATACTTTGAGCTGGTGTCTGTTGATACGGTGCCGTCAACAAAAACAGAACCATTATTAGAACCTATTGATTCAGACCATTTAGGCAGCTTACTTCCGTTATAGTATCCTGAAACGCTGTAATTATCTTGTTGTCCTGTAAGTTTTGATAAATTTAACCAAACGGGGAAGTGCGCAAAATTTGAATCGGCTAATGATCTATTTACAGTGTAAGAATAGGCATTTGTTGAATTAGTAATTAACGCTAGTTTTGATAAAGCGCCTGATATTGTTAAAGGATATTTTACGTTTTTACTATCAGAATTAGTTATTGACAGAGTACAAGCACCTTGCTTATTTGGAACAAGTACATTTATGTAATCATCTGCTTGCGATATGACCTTACAATTAGTGATAATTCCTGAGTTCTTAAATCCGAAACCGTTTAATTGGATCACTTGATTAACTTTTACGATACTGTCAGATCCTCTATTAATTGCAATGTTCGAACCAAAAAACTGACGCAAGGAAAGAACTTGTATTTTTGAACTATCACTTTTCTGCTTTACATATCTCATTAAAGTATCAAACTGGTTTACGCCAATTCCACCCGCGCCAGCATACGCATCACTGACAGAATGGAATAGAAATATGTAAACCCTCTGTTTATCAGTTCTGGTGTGTATCGAATCAATGCCGGCTTTATATTGTGCTACTGTACCTGCCACTCTGTCGATCCACATTATAGTATCTGTATACAAATTAAAATTTCTAGTGTTACCAATATTTGTATAAAAAGGTGTCCCGTTTATTGTGCGGGAAAACGATACCACGGTATCAATATACCCGTTAACAGTTGCATCATAAGCACCTCCGGGGAGAGCGAAAAGATCATTGCCGTAAAAATGATTAATACTAAGAAATGTTTTGTTATTATTGATCTCAGCGAGTACTTGATCTTTTGTTTTGCTTGTCAGCGTCAAGTGAGTAAATCCGTGATTGACTATATCGTGTCCATGCGATTGAACGTACTTTAGTTGCTGGATGGTCATTGATGATAAATTTGCGTCGACAGTATATGTTGGACCACCTACGAAAGAACCGTTAGTAAAAAACGATGCTTTAAAACCCATTGAATCAAGTTTAGGGACAACATTAACATAGTTATCAACAAAAGCGTCATCAAAGGTAAGGATAACAACTGGTTTTTGCAGTGTATCAATTACATATTTATTATAATACTGTAAAGGGCTACCACTCACCACCCCGCACAAGAGCAGTATTAATAATATTGTTTTTTTCATTTATTTATCAACCTCATTTTTTGTTCCAAAATACTTTACGCCACCAAGGGCTCCTATGCCGGATACAATAAAAGCGCTTATCTCTACGGGTCCCCCGGACTTTACATACACCATATACCCCGCAAGCGCCAATATATAAAACGCCCCTACAACGAATACAAGCCGCGTGCTGCTCTTGACTCCTGGGGATTCCTCGGTGTATCCTACCCGCTGCGGTAGCTCGTTATTGCGTTCCATTTTAAAACCTCCAACCATAAGTGAGCGTACACCCTATAAAATACGCGGGCCTAGATACGTTATTTATATCTATCCCCACGCCAGCGCTCGGCCCTAACGTAAATCCGAGCCGCTTAGAACGCAATTGTACCGTATCGGTCCGCACGCGCTCTATAGTGCGTATGTGCTCCCTTTTATCAACCCACTCAGCTTCCAGAGCTAGATCTCGCGGAATACCTAACGCGCTACATCCGTTAACCGCGATAATTGAACTATCGCTTAACAGCAGGGGAAACGTAACGCAATCGACCGTGATAACCGAATCCCTCACTCGCACCGTGTCAGTTTTAGTATAATACTTTACTTGTTTAACAGGTATTCGTATTGTGTCACGTTGTACCCGTACAATAGTATCGTGTACTGTAATAGTCTCCGCCGGACGGGGTTTTGTGGACTCATACCGGGTTTTCTTAGATGCCCCGATTATTAACCCTATAAGAAAGCATAAAATTACCAAAAAAGCGACCGTTCGTATATTCATTTTTTTATCTCCCAGCGCTTGACGGCTTCCTCAGCTTGCCGCTGCTGCTCAATTGTGGTTATTTGTTTTAAGAGCTCTACAGCGTACTGCATCTTGCAGTCAATACGGCTGTCGATGTATTCAGCGATCTGGTTAGTTGCTGCCGTCCATCCTAAACTTACAACCGCCGCCACAGCCACAATACTCCCGGCCCAGCTACCTAATACCATAAGCGTAACTTTTTTCCTTGGTGTCATTCCGCGCCTCCTAAAATCATATCGGCGACCCTGCGCGTCCAGCCTATGCCGTAACGCTCCCAGCCGCTGCAGTGTGTGTATCTATAAATGCGTTCTGCTGCAAATTTAATAACCGTACCAGGGCGCTTACAAGCTTCAATAGTCTGAGGCCCGATAACTCCGTCTATCTCTACATCAAGGCATTTCTGAAGCATCCTGGCGGCCGTGCTGGCGCCCTGATTTACTGCGGAGTCAAAAACTATAAGCGCTACGGGGTACGGCATCTTATCACAGTTACATTTGTCCCAATAATCGCGGCGGTATATTTCTCGGGCCCCCGATGGTGTTAGATTCTTTATGTCAAGATTCGGATACGCGGATTTACTTATGCCGTAGTTAGTCTCCCCCCCTCTGTCATGGGGGTCATTACTATACCCGCCCTCCCAGCGAAAAACACGAGTAACCGCTTTGTAAAACATAAGCTGCTCCTTAGTTTTTACCTGATAACTGCCATTTTCTTTGAGTAATAACGATGCGGACACGTAGAAACGCGTCTTTATTATTTCCGGTGAGCCCGATAAGTATAATCCGAAACATTGGGTTAACATAGGGTTGTAAGTATTTTTTATTTAAAGCGTATCCTAGATCAACAGTAGTATCGAGTTGCGTTTCTGGAAATGAATCTACCCCAAATCCTAGCCATGTACTATTAGTAACCCAGCGCCCAGACGTAGCGCGTAAAGAATCCAGAAAATGCGGCGGACCTATATGCGCGGTAGTAACTACGCCAAGATAATTTTTATACGGGCTCCCATACTGTATTGCGTATTTTACTGCTATACTATCGGATGTGTACCCCGCCGATGTGGTATCGTTAATTAACACGGTCACGTCAACGTTCTCGTAGTCAATCATCGATGCCCACGCGCTCGTATACGTGGAATCCGCACGAAAGTTTGTTACATCGTACTCCAAGGTACGCATGTTAAGCTGAGCAGATACAAGCACGGTGAGCCCGATAAGTAACGTTAAAAACCTATGCATACTTTTCCTCGCTTGGTTAAAAGTAAGGGGCCAAAGGCGCCCCCAATCACTTAAAAGGAGATTCAATTATTACTAATATACGTAAAAATACCCGCGGTGTCTATAAGTATTTTAATTAAAATGTAATACCCCTTTAGCCAACCCCGCACCGGTGCGGCTCTCAGTGATATGGCATATCTCGTAAAAGTGCTTGTCCGTTGCAAAGGGGGCCGTGGGTACGTTTTCAGCAAACGCTTGCCCAGACACGTACCCGGCATCACCGGTAACAAAACCACGGCCGAATTGCCCGCGCGTAGTGTTTCCTATAAAGTAAACGTCCGCAACCCCGGACACAACAATCCAAGCTTCGGCCCCATCGGCAATACCTGACTCATAAAAAACACCCACGGGGTTAGGCACGTCCACAACTATTTTACTCACCGCATTATCATAGCTTGACGATACAGTGACAACTTCCCCCTTCACGGACGCACCCCCAGTACGGTTAGTCATTAACACCGCAATACCCCCTTCCGCTGTCAGTTTAACTTTTTGAGAGTTTATGGGGCCATCGACATCGAGTTTTACAGTAGGTACTTTTCCTATACCCACATTAGGTGACCCCGTATATACGGGGGTGATAACTAATGCCGGACTAGCGGCGGGGGCCCCGCATCTAATCTCTAATACTCCGCTGTTTATACCGTTTGCGTATTTAATTATTTTTGCGTAATCGAGATTACTATACGCACCGTTTGCCCTCATATCAATAGCCGCTTCACCCCCATCATTATGAGCTGATGTTCCGTTACTTCCGAAAAGATTTAAATTAGCGGGGTTTATCATATCGGGATCATAACCCGTATTAGGTCCTTCTGATCCACGCACGGTTATACCGCCGTAAGTTTCAACCCCGGCCTGTATAAACGCCCCCCCGCTCCCGTGGTAAGTATCTCCATTTATCACAAGCCTGTCATTGATATAACTATCCCCGTTTTTATTGAGTAGGACATTTATTTCCGCTCCGTTTTTAACAGCTACCGTACTGTCAAGGTGGTAAGTTCCGTCCTGTCGCTGTTCCAAGCATTTTACCACACTAGATGCGCCGATTAACGCGTACGGAGTATAAATATTTACGAATATATTATTAAAAAATGTATTGCTGTTAGATGAGCCTATCTCAATAATTCCGCCGCCTTGAGTTCTGGAATAATATTGTATGTCACCCGGGTATACTACTTCATTGCTACTTACGGTAATATTCGAGGTGTCAACTATCCGTAAGGCTTGCGAATTTAAGTAATTCTCGCTAGACTGGTATGGACATCTCTGAAGAAATTGATTTCCAGATACAAATCCGGTGGTGAACGCATTTCCGTCAAGCATCAAGCATGCGTTATTTACTATATATTGCTCGATGTTATTGCCTTCAATAGCGAGTATTCCCGTACAATTCCCCACCCTTACGGATGCACCACCGCCGGCATTATTTAGCGGCATTCTAACAACATTGTTTTTTATTGATACGTTAGAAGCAACTGAAACATTTATTGTTCCCCTTATCACCACGTTATTCTCAATGGATATATCGATACCGCGTTCCCATGCTGAATTAGGCTCATAGTCAAGTCCATACTGCATATAACCGTCGGAGGTAGTAATTACGTTCCCGCTCATTAAAACGTCACTACCATTAATAACTGCGATTCCGCCCCAATACCTATTTATTGTTCCCGGATTGTGAACAACACAATTAAGTATTCGAATATTTTTCGCACCCGTTACGTTTACACCTATTGAGCACATGGCGGCTATCGTGTTGTATGCACGGATATTTTTAATTGTTATATTTGAACCGCCTATTTGTATGGCTGAGGCATTGTAGTCGTTTATAAAGGCATTTGCTTTATTACCATCAATTACAAAATCGGAAAATGTTATATTGTTTTGCGCTGTCGCTAAATTGATTGACGTATTATTACGGTTAAAAAGCGCGCTGTTTGCACCATCCCCGAGTTTAATTACCGTGGCCTCGCCAAGCCCTTGATACGATACGTTACTTACGGGTATGACAGAACCCTGTAGCCATACGCCCACACCATACTTAACTACACCCCCGTGTGCTGAAAGTGCGTTTGTTGCTTTTTGTATAGCCGTAGTATTAGTTTGATATGAAGAGGCCGTGGAAGCGCCGAACCACTCGGGACGACTAGATCCGCTTTTAATAGTTACGCTTCCATCCCCGTCAAATATCTTCCAATCCGGCATACCCGTTACAGTAACATTAGATACCGTATGCCCTGCGGTTACTGTTATTTTCCCGTTGTCAACAAACGTAAGCGCTACGCCGGAAGCGTCTACAGAGGCGTCAATTACCCACTCAACCGGAACTATAATCTCCCTCCCAGCCATAGACGTAAAGTATGCCTGCACGTCGGTGGGTACGGCTCCGACAAGCGTCGAGTTTATTCTACGATAATTCATTGTATCCTCCTGTAATTTATAACGCCGTCCTCACTATAGATAAGTAAAGAATCCGATCCGTAATATAGTAAGCTATCTACTTCATTTTGTAAATATCCTGTAATTGATACCGTATTTCCCACTTTACTTTCTGATATACCCGTAATTACAAACTGGTAATCTTTATCCCCTAAATAGCTAAGATGCGCAAAACTTACTATAATAATCCTGCCGATTTTTAATGAGTATCCGAGTTCATAAGGCACCGTAATCGACAGTTTTTTCATTCGCATCATTTTTATTATATTATCAAGACGTAATAAAGCCCCCCGATAATCAATGATAAATTCATTGTCTCTCCACTCGGTATCCATATCCTCGACCCGGCGCACCAACGGCCACAACTCTGACCGACATTTATCCCAATAAATAAAGCCCGAGCCCGCTGAAAATCCAACAGCATACGCCGGATTATATGTTCCGCGCTGCACGTTGTCGAGGTATACGGAGGATTTATACGTGGATGTAGCGTAATCATAATTATAATTTACACGGGGATTTACACATATTTTTGACGTGTCCGGGTATTCCAAGGCGTCAACCGCCTGAGTATCGCCTATGACATACGTCGGTATAGTTACGTCGCTGGAAGTGGCAAAAAGATACTTTACGCATTCGTAGCCATCAACGTCAGTATACTGCAATAAATTAAACTGTTTACATATTTTGTCAACCATATCTTTAGTGCTTATTTGCTCGTTTACAAGCAGCCTTATATGTATAGCTCTTACAGTGTCAAGAGTAACACTATCAAAAGAGCCCTCGACACCTACGCCCGTACGTATCCGCGCCGACGCCGAGGGAACGCCCGTAGCATTGTCCCCCCAATCCTGGCATCGCAGAACGTACCTTAAAAAATCAACAGGGTTTCCATAGCCCGCGTCAATGCTCATACGAATACCCCAGTTAGCGAGTTCTCATGCTTAAATATAGCTGCTATTTCGTAAAGTAAAATTTCGTCATTCGCCGGGGTTCCGGGCCCGCGCAGGAAAAATAATCCAACTTTAAGTATTTTGCGGTACTTTTCTACAGTGTCAACCCCTTGCAGTTTAGTAGACTCTAAACCGGTAAAGCGCGTCTGGGGTGCAGTATCCGGCGTTTTCCACTGCCAATCCGTCGGATAAAAAAAGTCATCATGCAACGCGGACGTAAGATAAAATTCGGGAACGGTATTTATGTACACCGGACCCGATGAGCTATCCAGTGGCATATTAAAATGCTTTACCGCGGCTCCATACGCTTGTTTCGTTAAGCACACAATCCCGCTAGGGGTTGCAAGTCCAACCGGGCATGTACTTTTAATAGCAAGCGCAAGGTGTACGGATTTAAATTTAAAATCGTCCGCAATAATCGGAAGATCAAACTGTATTCCTACAAGCGAGTTACCGTAATTCGTAAAAGTATTACGGTAATATCCGTACGTTGCTACATTGTGATCAAATATCCCCCCGCTATTACCAAAATCATTAGTAACCAACCCGCTCGATACTGGCCCACCTTCACTAAATACACCCGGTGTAAACGGCGTCTGCTCCGCGTAGAGATCGTTCATATTTTTATACGGATCCCCACTCACCCCAGCGTCTCCCGCTTCGTAAACCCACTCACGCAAATTTATCTCATAATTAGCCCCGGATATATTGTTCCCGATAAGCGCTAAATTTCTACATGGTGCCCCCGTATACGTGGCTATAACATCGTCGTCAATCGGATAATCCACCGACACGTCAATAGTACCGTTGGTGTTAAGCACGCAGTCGTAACCGAAATTCCCAAAAGGTACTACCTCACCGTCAACCTGGCTGTATAGCCTGTCAACTGTTCCGGTTAATGCATTCTTAGACAATGTAAACGAATGATCAAAATTTACAAACTTTACGTAGGTACATAAATCTACCACAAGACCCTCAGTATAGGCTCCATCAATTTCAATCTCTACGTACCCCCCGCCTGTATAGTTCCCCATGTACGGGATTATCGCCGGATTAGATATACTAACTGAGTCGACCTCAACCCCTGTTATTGATTCTATACTGGTAATTTTACGATACTCCCCCCGGCTCTCGGTGCTTGACGATTCTACATACATCCACCAGCCTACTAAGTTGCTTATGTTACTCGGTACGCCGGTTTTAAAAAATACCTGGTACGTACGTTGCTTTACGCTCGACGTAATAGTATCATACCCGCCGATTAGCATAAAGGCGTCCTGGCCACCCGTAGTATAGATGGTTTTAACCGAGTTACGGGTAGTACCGCAGTAAACAGTATCGGCCGGTTTCTGACCGATAAGAAGTTGCTCACCAACCGAAAGTAGCTGCGCGTTACGAGCGAATTTATTAGCACTTATAGTCCCCGTGCATATCGTATCGGTGTAATTAAGGCCTTCTATTTTTCCGTCAAGTTTTAACTCGCTTGACGTAAGTACACCGGAGGCATTAAAAATATTTAAAGATAAACGCGCATTTAATCCTAGTATCTCTATGTCATACTCGCGCAAAAATTCTATTATTTTATCATGGTTGCCTAATGTAATAGTGACACTGTTTGTATTTACAACGGGGGAGTCCGGCTCACAGTCCCGTGCTAGCTCAGATAATTCCATAATTAAAGGGGCGTACGCAGTAGCGAGAGCTCCGTCAATAGTAGTCACCCCACTTGATGCAAGTTTAGACTCACACCACAGCAGCATAGGGGGGTTAGTTTGTACTATATCGTCAACGTAAAAACCCAGATCAGGGGCGTCGCTTTTATCTACGCTATCACCGTCGCAGGTTATTTTTAAACTATAAATTGCTCTCATACTACAAGCGCCAATCGTAAACGTATTGACAAATTATTACGATAATTATGCACTACCTCTATCGGGTTGCTGATACATTTAACACGCCATCCGTAAAACCATTGAGTAAATCCCGTGCTCGTGAATTGATATTTTTGCATGGGTATTTTACGCCCGAATAACCAGTAATCCGGGTCCCGAGTACCCGGAACTGGCTCCGGCATGTTGGTATTATATGGCATAAGTACATAAAAATAATTCGCTCCCTTATTAAGCAAATATAATAAAATTTGGCCGATTTTGCTAACACTTCCGCGTATTTCTATGTCCGCGGTGATCCCCGCGTTAATCTGATCCGGGTTTTTATACAGCATGCCGTACGTTGCGCCGCTTTGTGTAAGGGATACATTATAATATTCCGGTAAACTAAGCCCCGGCGGCTGGTCAATCTCACGGATACCACCAACTATGCCCGCCCCTATCGTGTTGCCATCCCACATAGCTACCGTTCCCTCGTCCGGTATTGATCCGGGAGTAAATGCTGGTATAGCGGCGTCATAACGCATAGATAGTGTGTTGTCTGTATATTTCCACGGGGATTTAAGCACCCCGGTATACTGGTGTTGTAGCACGCGAACCGAGTACGAGGCGTCTGTAAATACCGGTGTAAACGGATAAAAACCATGATTCGTACCGAGCGCCAATGTTACCGCGCTTTCATAGTCAACTGCTATCGCCGCCTGCATTGTTTCATCAAGCATAATACGTGGTATCTCATTTGTAAAATACACCTCGCCTATATCGTATCCTTTATAGTTATCCCCCACTAGATCCCATTTAATACCTGTATGGACGCGGGATACGTAACCGTACGCGGGTTGATTTAAGCTTACCCCGTTAAGGGTCATTTTTGGGGCTGGCATTTAGGATACCCCCATTGCTTTAGCTATCTGCTTTATAAGATAATCTGATTTACCCCCACGGATCTCGCGCACGAGCTGCTGACTCGCTGTACCCTGCCCGCCATTTATGGTTACGTTAAGCACCGTACTGGACTTATTAGCGTTACTAATCATTTGTGTTGTTTGATGATGATTGTAAACTTGCGTTCCCCGTGGCATATTTACAAGCTCCGGGCCCATCTCACCGACGAGCGCCATTCCCCCAGACGATGTACCCCCGGATACAAATTGCTGCTTACGGATCTCGTTGACACGTAGCAAACCCGCCGCCACCGTCGCACCGGCAGCCACAAGACCGAGTGCATAGCCCACATATGGTATTGACGCGAGGGAGTTAAACGCTTTCTGCGCCCCGCTGTATGTGTCAATTACGGTAGTGGCTATCATAATAGTTTTATATGCTACTGCTGCGGCTTTATTTTTTGCCCCAGCTTCTTTGAGTACCCCTGTTAATACGTCGAGCTGCTCTCGGCCGTTTGCGATATACATCTGTTGCTGCTGGGCTTTTAGTTCCTTGTTATACTGGTACTCCTCGCGCTCTTTATTCTTCATCTGGTCATATGCGGCACTCTGAGCGTCAATTATAGTACGGTAAGTTACTTTTGATAATGCAACACGTTCTTTTTCTCGTTTTTCCTGAGCAGTTTTTTCATCCTTAAATAGTTTCTGCTTCTTTTCCCATGCCGCCTTTGCATCTTCCTCGGATTCTTTTTTATGCATCAGGGCTGCTTGACGCTCAAGGCTCATTAACTTGTCATCTGATTTTTTATCTGCTTTACTATCGCTACCACCCCCTGTAATAATCGGGGGAGGGTCAACCCCAGCTGACTTTTTATTAAATTCCTTTAAGTCAGCATTAAGATTCTTTAAGGCTGCTTGATAGGATACAAGTGTCTCCTCATCAAACAAGCCGGATTGATGCGCTTTAAATGCCTCCTGCGCACCTATAATGCTTTCGTACTCTTTTTTAAGCGCGATCATATCCTGCAACTCGCGGGTAATGGCGTCCTGTTTTGCCATTTCTTCCTTAAATTTTTTCTCCCCACCAAGCATCCAGCCCCACGCGGTCGCGGTCTCCGATGCAAGTCCTATTATTTTTGTCAATTCCCCCGCGAGCATTTCAAGCGCAGGCATGGCCTGATTTACACCTTCTGCGATGGATACCCTCAGCCTGTTACTAAGCATGTCCAGGTTGTCACCCATTTTATCAAGGTTTTTTATAGCGCTTCCGCTTAACACCTGCCCGAGGTCACCGGCGGCCTTACGCATGTTGTCTATCTCTTCGGAACCCCCACGCAGCATAGGCACAAGGTCTCGCCCGCCTTTTCCGAGCAGGTCCACCGCAAGCGCAGACTGCTGCGCCGGGTCTTTAAGATCCGCAAGTTTTTTAATCGTTTCCTCAACGATAATATTCGAGTCCTTAAAATTTCCCTTTGCATCACGTACGCTTACCCCGAGAGTGTCAAAACCCTCGGATAATTTTTTATTACCGTTAAATGCTTTATACGCATTTTCTGTCAACCGTGTTAATCCGGCGGTCATTGCCTCTTGAGAGGCCCCGGACTGCTTCGCGGCGTACCCGTATTCCTGCAATACCGTTGTGGATACATTGGCCTGCTTTGCCTGCTTATCAAGTGCGTCAGCCATGTTTAAAGAGTCAAGTACAGCAGACTTTACCACACCGCTCACTGCAGCGTACGCGGCTTTGGCTACGTTAAGCGTCGCAGCCATGTTAACCATCACGGTATTGAGCCCTACAGTGCTTTTTTTCAGGTCTTCAGTTGACATAGAAGCATTCTTAAAATGCTCCATGCCGCTTTCGGTTATAGCAAGTTGTATCTCTACTTTACTTGACATTTTTCTTGTCCTCTTGAATCTTTACGGATAGTAATAGCTCAAACGCCTCGACAAGTAACCGTGTCGACGTCATGCGCGAACCGGTAGGCCACGAGCTGGAGGCTGTTATATAATCGAAAAAATAAGGGATTAATCTATGGATAATCGGAGAGCATAATATTTTGTAAGGGCACCTGTATATTTTAAACAACTTTTCCCCCTTACACAATTTACATTTTGTATCACCTTCACACGTGCAGCTTATCCTGGTTACGTGCTTTGATTTAAGGGGTTTTTTACACCCCCTCGATCTCTTTTTTTTACACGTTGCGCAGCGGTAATAATTTTCATATGCTTTAATCTTATCAAAATACCACCGCCCGGCAACTATTAAATTTTTTTTTCCTCATCAGTAAGGATGTTTATTTTGTTGATTGACGCTATAAACTGATTTATAAATGACATACCAAAATGCGAGGATGACGCATTTACTTCATCAAACGTAACAGCCACCCCTGTTTCCGGATGCGTGTAACCTTTTACAAAAAAGTCAAAAAGCCCACGCGATGCCTTAATACGGTCGAAGTTACTCTCGGCTTTATCCGCTGCCTCTACCTGCCCAAAATAAAATATTTCATTCTCGCCAGTGAGCGGCCTCACGTTAAGCTCCACACCGTCAATAGTAAATTTTCTTGTCTCTTTTTCGCTCATTGGGATGTACATAAAACTAAACTCCTTTTAAAAGTGGGGGCGGGTACGTAAGGCGCGTTACCACCTACACGTACCTCTAAGTCCCCGATTTATTAAGTCAAATCGCTGTTAAACGTAATAATAACTGTATTGTCAACGTATTTACCGGTCACGTCATGACTGACAAGATCACCCGTTGCGCTGTCTTTTACAGTGAGTAGCTGCGCCTTTGTTGTCGTAATATTAACGCGCTGGCCGACGATTGAACCGAAAGTAATAGAAAGTGTACCCGGTGTTATGCTACTCCTGATGCGCGTCAGCGGCTGCGCGCTTAATCCAGTATCCGCAAGCACGGTAAAATTAAATTTGCTTTCCTGATCGGTCATTTCTGGGGCTCCGAAACCTAACCCCGTCATAACCGGCTTATGGGTAATTTTATTTGTAAACTCAAGATCCGCCTTTACCAGTGGCCATGTTGTATCAAGCACGGTAGTTACCACGTCATTACTAGAATAATACGGTATTTTTGTCTGAGTCGGTTTTGTAACCGCTCCGGTTGACTCATATGCCACCGATCCCGCGCCCCCTGCGATACCCTGGCCCGTAAATTCGAGCATCGGAACTTTGCCCGATTCGAGCATAATTTTAATGATCGTCATCATGACTGAATTTATGCTATAGATACGTGCGTTACTTCCCTGGCAATCATATTTACACATTGATAAATCCACCTGATTGATAGAGCGGGTGTAAATAAACTTACTCCCGCCCACAGGTGCAGTATCCTCCGTAGCAGTAAACCCAGCGGCTTTAAGCAGTAAATCACACTGAGGTGCAACAGCCACACCCCCCGATACGAGGGGGATTTTACCCTTACAGGTTGCGTTAAGATTCCCCACTACCTCGGGCTCATTCGTGAACAAACCCGAAAGAATAGGTACGTTATCCATAAGTTGATTGTGCTCGGTGTCAAGATCGCTAAACTGCACATAGTCGGTTGCCGGGTTAATTACAACAGCCGTTCCCAGGACGCTCTGCGCCTTAGCGCTTCCAAAACTTAGCCTTTTATTCATTTTTACCGCCTTTACAAATAGGGGTTATATTGATTGCATACTCTCGATATTTTAAGTTGCGTAACATGCGCCTCAAGTATCTCATCACCATCCATAAACAGCGCTGGGTGTGAGGTCTCCACCTTTACATACTCGCATAGGCCCCCAAGGGACGGGCTTGTCATAATTGCTTTACGTATATCAGCCCCGACGTTGCGATACCTGTAAATATAGCTATTGGTTTCGTTCTCATCGTTTAGCCCATCCGTGTAAACTAATATTACGTCAAGGTTCGATAGATCATAATTAAATCCCTCGCTCTCAGGAACCGTCTCATCATAATATACTAAAATTGCCGGGTAACTGCTAATTTTTAATACTTTTTTAGGTATAAAAACATTAGCTACGTTAATTTCGTAATGATTAACCGTAGTTATCGTACGTAGCAACGTCATTAACGCATCTATTATTTGCCAGTCCCTACATTCAGCCAATTTCCGCCACCTTTGCTTCTTTTTTCTCTACCGCAATAGTAGCACGGTCAAGCACACTATCGGCTTTTTTAGTTATCTTACCAACCACTGCACCCCACGCCGCATCAAAATTAAACTGCGAGCGTACGGTAATCTGTTTAGTTCCAGTAAACATTATACGCCCCGTATCCTTACTAATATAATAAATATTTCCATGCTTAAATATGGTTTTTAACGAATCCGAACTTAACATATTATTAAAAAGCGCCATCGGTTTTTTAGTACCCGCTGGTAAATCTCTGTAATTCGGTACTATCATATACCCGGATGTATTTCTCGTAAACCCGGATTCCATCTGTTCCATGATTTCATGGATTTTCTTTTTGTTATTATAAATTATTCCGGCGCGCATAGCCATACCGTTAGGTGAGATCTCATAACGCGCTACAGAATTAATAAATTTCGTGCTCCAGTGCCCGCTGCGTGTTGCCCCTTTACTAGCGAGTAAATTACGCAGATACCCATTCTTTTTCTTATTTCCTATAAAAGTTTTTCCCGCAAAGTTAAGATAAGCACGCATGTAACGCATGTAGATAGCAGGTGCCCTTTTCATCATTTCAAGCACCTCGTTGTCGCCAATAATGCGCCCCTGAAATTTCATGCGAGCCCCAAGGTAAAACTTTTAGATAACGGGCAGTACCTTATTTTTTCCGCTACATGCAAGGTTACAGTAACGCCCTTCTCGTCAATTAAAGTCACCATGTCACCGCCATTTCTGGCGGCAACTGGTGACGGAACGTCTTCAGAACCTACCTCAATGTCAATGGTATACTGGTGGATAGCGTTATTCATACCCTGCACGGAAAACGACTGCTTACCGTTACGGTTAACAATAGCCTGGACGGGTGACCCGTTATAGATCACCGTTTCGTCCATGCCTGAACCTATCCAGTTGCTCTTAAAGTCAAATGACATTTAGATCCTGTACGCCACACATGCGGCGGTCGACACGTCAGAAAATACAACACGGAACGTTGCGCTAGTTGCAGGCTGCACGGTTGCAAGACCCACAACAGTAAACGTACCCGACGCAGTAAGAGTTTGCACGTGCGTATTAGCCGCAAGGTTGACAATTGTCAACTCAAAGCTTGACCCGACAACGGCGCGCGGACAAATCGCAAGCAGGTCCGCTGCAGCGGGCAACGTGATTGCTCTTGCTGCTCCTGGAGTCTGCGATACAATACCGTTTTTAACCTGCGCAGCGGTCAATGTTACAGCTGAATCTGCAATTGACGCAACGGAATAAACCTCCATAACGCGTCCAGCGTAAACATCCGCCCCCTGGAAATTTCCGTTTCCACCATCAACCGTATTTATCAATACGTCAACAGTTACCGTTCCAGCGGTTGTACCGGTTCCGGCAGTCACCGCCACACCGAGCAGAAAGCCTGCTGTCGGGCGTGTAAGTACCGCGCGGCCTGCCGCGGAATCATAAAAAACCAACGCCCCAACCGTTACTGCGATTGAGTTCGCCGGAGCGATACGATACAAACCGCAGCGGCGGTATGCATTCTGCACGTTTGCCCCGGCGGATGCTTGCGGAATCAAGACACCAAAACCATTTACATAAATGGGGGTATCTTTTGTCGTCGCAGACGTGGAAGTGTAAAGAATTACCTCCCCCTCCTGCTTTAATTCAACTTTACCAATCATATTTTACCTCCTGGGGGTATTTAACCCCCGAGCTAAGATTTTTAATTACTTGCCATCGTTCTGGATCAATCCGCGGAAATCCTGGAAGGTAAATCCGTAATCGAAAGAGATCTCATACGCGATACCCTGAGCCTCACCCACACCGCTCGCCTCGCTACGGAATGACGGTGAACGTGCGCCTGACAAATAGATAACGGTTGCGGTCGGGAAGAGATTCTTATCCGCAAATCCGTACCAAGTATTCGCAGCGCTACCAGCAGTCAACAGGCTCTGCAGGTATGGGTCAGAAATAACCTCAATACCGTTATACGGGTTATAAACGTTATTGTTTGACTTCGCTGGATCAAAAGCGCTCCTGACAACCTGTAAAGCCGCGATACGCTGATTAGTACCACAAAGTATCTGACGGATACCACCGAATACAAAAGAGTCCTTGTCTGCGGCATTTGCTTTTGGCATTTTCTGCAATGCAAGATACTGTTCCGCAACGTCAAGAGATGCAACAGACACAACACCGGAGCTGGTTTTAAGGTTACTGTGGTCAGCGTGGAAAAGCGCCTTGCTATCCTCGGTAAGAGTCGGGCCGACGAGCGCATTGCTACAAAGCAAGTCGTAAAAATCCCGGTTCATACGGCCGTAAACAGCAGTACTCATACGACGCGGGAACTGAGCAAGAACTCCGGTGTCGTTGTCAACGATAAGTCGACGCGTAAGAGTAACGACTTTACCTTTTGTTGATACTGATCCGCTTTCCTTTTTATCAGAAAAACCCCCGGCCTCAAATGCTGCACCTTCAGGTAAATCCCCGATATCAGAGAAACTCGACAGTTTTGTGTATGACTTTGTACGAAAATCTGGTGTCATATCCTCCATACAGACCTGATCGAATGTTGCTCCGACTTCCGACGGGGTCAGGACAAGCGCTTTGTTCATGGTGTCCGCAAGGATGGCAGGGAGGTCCGCGCTACCTACGGAATTTTTAGCTCTCCGAAGTCCCTCATCTGCAAGCTGAGTCGGACTCATATTGATAACCGTAGCCGGATTCATACCATCCTTGATAAGGCAGGAACGTACGAGGCCGTGGATATCAACAGGTCCAGGATTCTTGCGGATATCTGCCTTAATTGCGGGGTCCTTTTCAGATCCAACCGCAACGGCAAGAGAATTTACCGCATGATTGCGAAACTTCTCGGTCTCGTCAACTGCTACTGTAACGTCCGGAGTAGCCGGTGGCGTAGCCGCCTGCATCTCACGTACCTTATTTGTAATTTTTTCGCTTGCCTGATCCAGAGTTTCCCCTGAATCAATAAGCGACTGAATAAAATCGGTTGGAAGCTTCAGGAGCCCGCAGTGATTACTAATTGCTTTGATACGATTGCGCTCATAATTAAGCAGCTCGTCGCGCTCGACGGTCGACTTTGCGGATGCAGTAATCGCCGCACCGCAATGATTGCAGAAAGCCGCGCCCTCTGCGTGCGTTTTACCGCATTTAGGACAAGTTAACATATCGCCCCCCTTATTTACCGCTGGTGCGGCGGGTTTGGTTTGGTTTAAAAAAGTTGCCTTAAGATTTTCAGGCAGTCTCGTTGCACTATTCGTTTCTGGTTCATCATTCTCGCTATTATCAAGTATTTCGTCAATGAATCCATACTTTAGGGCATCCTCAGCGGTCAACCATGTTTCAACGGTCATAAGTTCGTCAAGTTTCTTTTTGCTGAGATTTACACCCCTATCTCTGTACAGAGTTATAATAGTTTCTTTGATCCGGTCGAGTTCGTCCGCCGCTTTACGTAGATCAACCGAACCCCCAGCGATCATAACCGCCGGGTTATGTATCATAATGTAGCTGTTCTTATGCGCTTTACGTTTCGTTCCAGCAAGAGCAATCACCGACGCGATACTTGCGGCCACACCGTCAACAATCATTGTTTTATTGGCGGCTTTGTGGTCATTGATCAAATTGTAAATTGCGAATCCTACGAAAACCTCGCCACCGTACGAATTTATACGTATGGTCAAGTCGTCAATCTCTCCGAGACCGTCAAGGGCATTCTTAAAATCCTCAGTTTGCACGCCCCACATACCGATATCATTATATAAAGCGATCTCAGCCGCCTTATCTGTGGTCTTTTTGGCGTTAAACCATGTCTTTTTACTGTGATTAAATATTTTCATTTGTGACTCCGGTTGACTGTTTTTTATCAATATTTTCCGGTAAAAACATACTTAAACCCCTATTTTCCATCTCTTTTCTCTCATTTTCGAGCTGTTTTAGCACCGATTGCCAGTGTTTACCAGTTCGGCTACATATCTCCTGATACGTGATCTGCCCCGTTTTATATGCTAATACCGTCGCCTCAATATCTTTAAGCGGATCTACCCACTCCTGGCCATCCATTGGCAGATGAAAACACTGGTTGAATATCCACGGGTCCCGGTTATACTCGGTCATGGTAACGCCCGCACTTGCGAGTCGCCCTGTCAATACCTCGCTGTATACAAATTGCTCCCATCGACGTTGACAGCGGGCTTTCACAAACCATTTATACAGCGTACGGAAGCCCAGGTTGTCATTTATAGTATTCATACGCGCACTGGAAAAATTTGCGCCGCTTAAATCGGATGTAAATAACTGGTAGCTGAATCCGAGACCGATGGCTATACGCTGCATTGACATTTCGACAAGCGCTTTAAACGTATCTTTAATCGGGTCGCTGATACTTATCGGCTCCGGCTTATCATTTGTCCCGACAAACCCCTGAAAGTCAAGCTCAAGATACTGTTCGCCGCTGTCGTCATCGGTTGCAAGTAGGCCATTAAGCCCTCCGATGTCACGTGGGGATACTTTATAACCCAGGCGCGCACCGATACGGGATTGTTTTAGTTTATCGTCAAAAAGCTGCTGGTCATCCCATATTTGTGGTAGTACCGGTGTCAACCAGGGGAGTCCGAGGTACTGCTCGGCTTCAATCGGGTAGAAACATAGCTGCATGTTGTCCGGTGTATACGTATTTCCGTCGGTAAAGTAAAATTTCTGCGGTTCCCCATACGCATTTACAGCAATTCCGTGTATAATTTGCTCTTTTTTAAGCTGGTCTTGGTACGCCCCAAACAGCGTATCTTTACTAAAATCGAGTCTATATGGCTTTAAAGTCTGAAAAGCGTAGGGGCTTAAAGACCCTTTACGGCTTGCGACGCGGTTAAAAAGCGCGCTGCCGTATGTTACTATCGTTCTAAAATCAAGCTGCTGGCCCTGGTAGTCCGTTAAATCCTGCGTGCCATTGCGTATACTTTGGTCATTAAAGCGCTCCCAATCCGCCGCGAGTATTTTATTTACTGATTCTATCGCCTCACCGTTGGCATCACGTACAGTCGGATACGGGCGGTTGCCCTGGCCGACTACAAAATACGATAAAACGTCAACCGCTCGCTTAGCAATTGCAGACGTACGGTAAGCAAGCTCGCTGCGGCCACATAGCCCGGAGAAATCCTGCCTAATCATTTCTATTGCTGAATTTATGCTGCTTGACCAGTCGGCATTTAGTACGCCGCTTGACGCGCCTGGAAAATACTGCAGGGCTTTCTGTACCCCCGCGCGCTCTCCGCGCTTAAAGCCTGCCTGCAGGATACGTTGATCCCGCTCGCGCTTAGATACACGCGACGGTAATTTATTAAACATGTGCGTAGCGTAATACGCCGCAAATTTCATGTCGTCAATTAGTTTCATTTACTCGGCTTTCGTAAAATCAACGTAATATTGCGCGCCAACCACAATCTCTTTTTCCGCTTCTTTGTTTACAAAACCTATTTTTATATCCCCGTAGGGGGTATATTTAAAAAACTCCTCGTTTTCTTTGCTCCCACTTACAACGGGGCGCATTGTTACTTCTACGCCTTGCATGTTTTCAGTTTTAGATGTGCATGTAAATTTCGCTCTCATACTGTTCTCCCTTTAAAACCAACGCGGATAAAAGGCCCGTTAGGGGCGCTTTTGGCTTCGATAAGCTCTGCTGCTGCGATAAGTTCGGACGGGGAAAAGTTCTCGTACTCCCGATCCCGTACTTTTACGCGCTTTTTCGTCAGTTCACTTGCCGCTTCGAGCATCTCTTCAGGTGTTGCCATAGTGCCCTCCTACCTGTAATATATTAAAAATTATAGCGCGTGGGGAAAATATTTAATTTTTTATGCAAAATAATTAAAATAAATGTTGATTTATTGTTGTTGTTGGTGTATATTTAGAGTAGATAGAGACCTTAAACAACTTAACAAAGGGGAATCTTATGGGGATATCCGAATTAATCGGTAAAACGATTACCAAAATAACTGGCAACTCCGAAAACTCAGAATCAATAATTTTTACATGCAGCGACGGGACTTTCTACGAAATGTATCATTACTCGGATTGCTGCGAATCGGTTATGGTGGATAAAATAGACGGGGATCTTGCCCACCTTATCGGATCACCCATACTACTAGCGGAAAAAACAAACCCCGAGACTGGGATACTCGGAAAAGTACCGGTAAACGAGGAGTCCTTCACATGGACGGATTTTACAATAGAGACCTCTCTCGGGAAAGTAGTATTCGAATGGCTTGGATGTTCAAACGGATATTACGGGGAAGAGCCGGATTTTAAAAAGAAGGAATTCAATATCGTAGATCCAGCATAACACAACCGGCCTACGGGCCGGTATCCTACGCCCTGCTAAACACCAATATCTTACCCCCGCACCCGATGTCAATACAGTCCCGATACTTATACCCCTGCTGCTGCATGCGGTCAATTTTTGCGTTAAAGCTCGCAGCCGCGGCCGTTGCGTTAAGCTCCGGCGTCCACGGTATACTCGTAGTCTCCGGTAATTCTACTGCTTTTTTATTGCTGTTCATATCCTGCTCCTCATCGCCCGGTTAAAATACCCCCCAGAGCGCGCGGGCGCGACCGCAGGTCGGGGTTGTGGTGTATGTGTAGGCGCTGCATGTACCCGCGCCCGGTTAGCTGTTAACGTCTCGCATGCGGCGGCGCTGGTGAGTATCGCATCCAGCCCCAGCTTTTTACCTGCGGCCTCGTTTAAATTTAAACAATCCCGGTAGTGGTCATCTCCCCCGTGTACCCACCGACTCCCTACCGTTCCGTCGGGAGATATTTTTTTTACCCGGTACTGTCGCACTACCTGCCGCATAAAGTCAAGCGACGAATCACTTGGTATGTAAAACGCATCCGACTCCAGCCGGGTATCAATTAGACTAGACAGTAGCTCGGTCTGCACCATATGCCAACCTGTTGACTCAGTAACAAGGGATTGACGCTCGTCAACAGAGTTTGCCCCGTGCGCGGCTTTAAGCCCCGGATACCTGCCGCAAATATAATCCACATCCTCCGTGCGGTGGCCGCCGCGATCCATAAAACCGAATTTAAACCCCGCGGGTTCCCCCGTATCCCAGCGTAAGGGGTCCTGTTCCAGCGCTGATGTAAATCGGCTGTACGTTTCCTCAAGTCCGAGTTGCTCGTTTATGCGGCATGGTATAAATCCATGCTTTAATACAAACCACACGCCGGAGCGCCCCCAACCTACAAGCGCATAGTACCATCCGCTATCCTGCGTATCAAATCCCGCTGTAATTACCAGCACCTCTGACGGTACTTGAGATTTCAGATAATAACTTTTTTTACTCTCAAGCGACACTATGTCAAGTGCTCCCGATCCATTCTTGCTTTTATAACGGCTGCAAATTTCCGCTTCATAACTTTTAAGAGCAATCGGATCACTCTTCGCTTTAAAAAATTTACCTAGGTTCTCCCAAAATTTAAAACCCGTATCAATTAACCGGGGCCATTTAAAAGCGATTGTCTCTACGCCGGGTCGTTTACCGTGTACATCAAGGCCCTGTACTACACCATCGCGTATAGTCTCTGCGTCTTGCTTAAAGTCTTCTTGCTCAATGGAGGGTGCGGCCCATACGATACCCTGCGCCATTTTAAGCCGGTCGCGCTCATCAATATGTCCTTTGCATTTCGGGCATTCATAATAGCAGGAATCAAATTTGTACTGCATAACCTCCGCGTATCTGTAATCAGGATTTACCAGTTTTATCTGAGAGTCAACCAGCTCTATGTACTGCCCGCAATGTATGCAAGGATACTGCGGGTGCAATATTAGCGTTCCCTCTCGGTAAAGTTCCCGGTACATGTAGTCGTCAACGTCAAAAGCAGATGTCTCAAGTACTGTTCGTTTCATACCGTACCCATATGATCCCTGGCGTCCCTCAAGCAGCGTTACTGGGTCGAACTTAACTTTCTGCCACTTACCTACCTCGGATCCTATGGTCACACCGGCTGGGAAAGTGGCGAGCGTGTTGCGGTTAAATGCCGATGCGATACGCCACATGCACGACTGTAGCTTTACGCGCTTGACAGTCATACAATCCTCGTCGCCGTTCCACTCCACACGGAGCGTCGGGTTATGTTCGATCATCGCCCTGATGCGGTCTTTAAAAACTGTCTCAACAGTTTCGTTCTCACTATACGCTATCATACCGTTCGTGCGAAAAACTTTTATCGCGTAAAAAAGCATTGCGTCTGCAATAGTGCTTTTACCGGTCTGCGGACTACCAACGAGTAATGTACGCGGGTAAAGTAAAAAAGCGTTAGCTGGATCTACTTGCCAGTTACGCAATTTAAACGGTCCGTCGGATGCATAGCCTGGGCGGACGAATTGCAAGTTATCCGCGCACCACTCGTCTACTCTCGGATATGGTTTTACCTGTACCGCGTCCCTCTGGGATTCGGAGAGCTTTACGTTGCAAGTGAACGGCGGAAAGTCAAAAAGTTCCCTCATTTTATCCGCACCGCCCGACTCATATGTGCTGTCAGTTCCTGCACGAACTCATTTACAACCACATCCGCGTCTGCCTCATGTACGCTGCGCAGTGTGGCTAGATTGCGCTGGATGCTGTTACGCAGGTAACTTGTAAATGCCTCGATGAGCGCCGATACGTCCCGGTCCCGCTCTTCGCGGGGGATAGTGTTGTCCTTGCGATCCTCTACCTCGAGGGAAAGTTTCTCTCGCTTTAATTTGGCAATCTCCAGGTCCTGCATTGCTTTTTGAGCACTCACACCGATTGCTGTTACAGGTACTGCCCCGGCCTTTGCACGCTCGGTGGCTTCCCTGTCAATGAGCCACTCAACGACCGAGGGTAAATTATACAGTCCCGGTGATACTTCGGGCATACCATAGTCGAGCAGCCGCTTTGTGTTAAATTGAGTTTTACCCAGGGCCTGCGCGAGCTGAGGAATTCCTATTCGAGCGTATGGATTTGCTGCTGCTGCCACCTCCGGTTCCGGGCTCCCGGCTGCGAGTTTTTTTTTGATGCGTGTTTTTAGGTCCGCCTCGGATACTGGTACTGGCGCCGATGCAGCTGGGGCCTCGTTAAGTTTTTTAGCGAGCTTCGGAGATAACATCGCGCAGGACTCCTGAAAAATATTTCGCGGCCACAGTTACCGCCAGGCTCTCTGTGCTGGCGTCCTCCCCCACAAGATGCGCGTGGTCACGGATGTACTGCAGGTCGTTGTCGGCATCCGCGGTCGTGCGTATCTCCCGCTTGTGCAGCATCTCTGTTTTTACTTCGCTTTTAAATCGTCTGCCCATTATAAGCACATCCCTTCCCTAACACGTTTTTTAATGAGCCGTCTCTTAATAGCATGCCTAGACAATCTCATGTTAGACATAACGCCCAAACAGTGCGCCCACCTTTTTCCATGAGTTTCAAAATTACCGCCCATACTGATCACATCGAGATCACCCCTGGCGCGGGTTAGTTTTCCGCAGTTATAAATATACGCTCTGCACATTAAAAACTCCCTTGCTAAAATCCCACGACGGAAGGGGCGAACCCATCCTCACCGTATCGTCCTACCGGCTCTCAACGGTCCAGCGCCGCGGGTAAAATAAAAAATCGGGCTTTCTACGCTGCCGACAAATTTGCGAGGGCTCGACCCGTTACGGTGGCCGCTCATGTTGCGTGCAGTCGCTTACTACGCCCTACCAACTAATATACAGCACCTTTTTGATTTTTGCAAGTTTTAAAAAATTTTTTTCTATTAAAACGTTGCGCTTTGTCAAC
>Ga0213919_1000232_pt1 | contig 27486 bp, 24 predicted proteins | sample McNCre317MG_FD_161056 | JGI IMG/M metagenome (GOLD analysis project Ga0213919, IMG submission 161056) | Freshwater microbial communities from McNutts Creek, Athens, Georgia, United States - 3-17 MG | ecosystem: Environmental > Aquatic > Freshwater > Creek | place: USA: Georgia | collected... | reverse complement strand
TATTGCCGAATAGACCAACCTTCACCAAGTCGATGCGCATTGGTGCAGTACAATTGAGCTGTAGTGTTGCTGTAACCATCCGTAGCAACAGCCTTACCTAACAATTTGCTAGTCTTATCTACTACCAAATACATTTTACCGACCCAGCCGTCTTTGACGGCCAAGGTCTTAACATTTGCAGATGGGGTATAGATACGATCCCCTGGTTTCCCAAATTGGCAAGTAACAATTTGACTCATGAGTATCTCCTTGACCAGCAGTGTTACAGATGTGTAACTTAAACCGCTAGCGATATCTCAAATTAAGTATATGTGGTTGAAAAAGTTTATATACATAAATATCTATACACCCGAGCCATATAGGCCGGGTGTATAGATAGATGTTTTAAGCTCTTTTAAGCTGTTCGAATAATACTTGTGTGTTAAAATTTAACTGCAGCAAGCTAATAATCCCATTAGCTAAATTGCCTATAGCTTTAATTTTCTTATTGATAACTACGTTATTATCTAAAAGATAGGTATGTAATTCAGCTGGTGTTGCACTATCTATCTTAGAACTGTTCTTTATATATTCTATCTCACTAACAGCGTCTGTCAACATCTGTGGTATAATAGATAATAAAGAAGTGAGTTTATCACTGCAGTAGAATGTGAGCAGGTCCTTAAAAGTCAAATCATGAATAGTCTCACTTCTCATACTTTCGTCAGAGAAGAGTTGCTCCACATCCTTACCATAGACGATAGAAGAAATGACAACTCTCAGAACTCTAGAACCAAACAAATTATCTATGTTAGATATTGCTTTGACAAAAACATCAGCATCCATAGTTCCACCAAGGAACATTTCAGGCAGAAGTTCTTTCACAGGTATGTCAAGAAAGGTCTTATAATCGTCTTTATATCTGACTAAAGTGTTTTTAGAACCCTCTAGTCTGCCAGATATATTTCTAGCGTCTATTTGAAGATCATTACTCGTGTTGGTTAATGCTGGTAAGTAATGAGTTTCAAGACCTTTAATAGCTGACAAGGCATCTTCTAAAGGTTGCTTAAAGAAAGCTTTAGCGCTTTCAAATAAAAGAGACTGTTCTGCTTCTATAGATAGCTTCATTCCAGAGACTACTTTAGAATGATTCACTTTAGTTCTAGACAATGAAAAATGCTCTAGCTTTAGTTTATCATTAAGAATAATAGGAAATTGCTCTAAAGCATAAGCTACATCAGCTTTACAGATTATACCTTCTGTAGATATCTCATCATGCACAGCAGTCATGTCTATGATTTTACTGTTGTGTTTATCTATAAGTTCAAAACTTGTTTGCGCTTGGCTGATAGCTTTAACAGCCTGAGTGCCAACTTCTTGGAGTTTACCAGGTAGATTATTAACTACCTTGACGATAACCCTTGTGTCTTTGTCAAGCTCAAGTATACTAGGATCAGTCACATGACCGTCTAGATCATCTAAAACATCATCATTTAACATATTAGATATCCTTTTTAAACTGGGATATGATCTTACTAAAGTTGTTATTGATGACAGATATTTCAGCTGATGCGTCTTTCATATATGTAAGAGTGTCTTCAGAGAAGACATTATACAGTTTGAAAATATCTCTGATACCCTTACCCACACCGCATTCTGCATGAAACAGACCGTTATCAAAAGCTGATTGATATCTGAAAATAAAGAAAGCTTCGACTTCTTTCATCACAGCTTGTATGTCAAGCAGACAAACTTCATTAATTCTACCAACTGTTCTTATAACATCCATGTTCATTTCGGTTTTATAGAACTCATGAATGTCACTTACTTCGGCTGGTGGTAAAGTTAATGAGTAGGCAATGGCTCTTGCTAAACCTAGGGTAACAGCTTTAGTTTTAGATTTGCCTGTGGAACCAATATCCACCAAGAATTTATTAGAATCAGAATTTAACGAGAGAATCATGACGATATTCCTTAAGCCATAAAGCGCAGTTCAACTGCCTTAACAAACAATGAATTAGAACTAAGTTCTTCTAAAAGTCTTTCTTCTTGAACAGACTTTTTACGTTTTCTGTCAGAATGTTTAAATACGTTTAGGAAATTAGTCACTAAACTGCTTTCATCTTCAGATTTTTTAATAATTTCATCCACCACGTAGATATTCTCTACTATAACTTTAGCAGTGTTTTTATCCACATCTGAATTTTTCAACATCTGAACTATATCGTTTCTAACACGTATATACCTAGATTTGCTTTTGTCGTACTTATAACCTTCAGAACCAGAAGAAAAGAGATTTAACAGACCGTAACTTATATAAGCTATTGCAAACAACATACCGCCAGAAGCTGTAGTTAATATAGCCCAAGTCAGAGAAAGTGTGACAAGAACGCCAAAGAAGCTAAAAAGCATAAACCATTCAGCGATGTTCTTATTTTTATAATAATTACCATCGAGCCATGCGGTTTTATCTAAAGCAAGCACAAGTTCTTTAGAATAGTTAAATCTAGAGGCAAAATTATCAGCCAGTTGTTCAGAACTAGATTCAGAGTATGCGTCATTACCTAATTGACTATTTAACTTACTGCTTCCTAAAACAAGCTTCATCCAGTAATAGCAAGAAATAATTTTATCGCCTGATAGCAATTTATCGACTTCTTCTTGTTTTATGTCACTATCTATCTTAACCAACTCTTTATAGAGATATTTAGAATCGACAGAAGATTTGTTATTCAGTAAAACTTTACACAGCTCTGACAAAACCTGATTGTTTTTATCAAATCGGTCGCTATACTCAAGAGTTGTAAAAACATGACCCACTTCATGCAACAGCAAAGCTGTGATTTCACCTGGGTTAAGTTTAAAATTCTTTCTGAGAACAGCTATATTTAAATTTATCACAGCAGTTATTTTACTGAAGTCACCACCTACAGTAGCATTCGCTGTATTTACATATCCGGTTAACTTGTTTGAGTTCTTATCAATCAAAGCTAGTTGTCTTTTAACATATGTGTCTACCTTCTCACCTCTTATCTTATCCTCTAAAAAGATGTGATTGGGTGTCATGAAGAAAGGAATAGCCGATGCCAGTTGCTGATCTGTGATCAATTCAATTCCAAAACCCAATCTTTGCTTAACTATATCTTGGATTTCCGTCACATAGCTGGCGGATACTTTTAACATTTGGTTGTCTATATTCTGACAAACTTGTGCAATGATCGTTTCTAATTTTTTACCAAAGTCATCAGATTGAAAATCTATGGTTTCTAAACTGAAGTTTAGTTTGTTGTATCTTTCAAATAACATTTTGAATGACTCCTGTGTAGGTGTTCGGTCTAAAAAATAAATCACGCCTGAGTCAGATGTTATGTATTAACACCCAACCTATTCTGTACCATGGCTAATATCAAAGGCAAAGAATGTAAATTTGTCGTACACGTTCCGAGTAATCACCCGGATGTGGAAGACGTCCATTTGATTAAAGAAGTCACTCATTATGATGATGGTAATACCATACCTGGTATCAGAATGATTAAAAATTACAAGAGACCTTTCTATGTAACTAAGAGATCTTACAGAAATCACAAACAGAAAAAAGAATGTGAACATATCTCTAAGTTGGATAGGTTTGACTGTACTGAATCAGAGCTGAGAAACCAAATAGCTAGAGTTCTTGATAAAGCTTGGTCTAAGGATCATCTTAAAGAACTGTTGGTTTCACCATACATCTACGGAGCTGATGTAACTTCTACTTCGTTTATCAAGAACGATTATAAGAACAAGTACCCTGGTATAGCTTCTGCCAACTCTTTGGCTTTTCTCGATATTGAGACTGACATGGTGCATGGACACAAGAAAACTGTGTTGATCACTGTTGTTATGAAAGGCATCTGTTTTACAGCTGTGACAGAAGAGTTTGCCAAAGGGATAGGAGATATCCAATCTCTCTACAATCTCGGTAAAAAGAAATACATACAAGAGTATATAGATAAGCATAAGCTTGAATGTCAGTTGGTTGTGGTCAAAGACAACATCGAAGCTATTAAAGCCGCTTTTAAATTACTCCATGAAAAGAAACCAGATCTTCTTGCTATCTGGAACATCAACTACGACGTTCCTAAGATGATAGGTGAGATAGAGGATGAAGGTTTGGACCCTGCTGATATCTTTTGTGATCCTGCTGTGCCTAAGGCTTATAGACTCTGTAAGTACAAGATGGGGAAAACCAAAAAGGTCACAGCCTCTGGTAAAGTATCGGGCATCAACATCGCTGCTCAGTGGCATACATTGTTTCTGACAGCTTCTTTCTATATGGTAGATGCCATGTGTATCTATAAACTACTTAGATTGGCTAAGGCTGAGCAACCTTACTACTCTTTGGACTGGATACTTGGTGTTGAACTAGGCATCAGAAAGCTTAAGTTCAAAGAAGCTGATGGTTATGAAAAGGAACAATGGCACAGCTTTATGCAGTCTCAATATAAAGTAGAATATATCATCTACAACATGTTTGACTGTATATCCATGATGGAACTAGATGCCAAGACCACAGACATGGCTTTTGCATTTACATCTTCTTGTGATACCACAGACTTCAGTAAGTTTAACTCACAACCTAAGAAGATCGCTGATGCTTTCAATTACTTTATCCAAGAAAGAAAAGGTTACGTATTAGGTACTGTTGGATTCAGTAAAGAGTCTAACGTCAGTGATGACACAGATCCTGATGTGGTGTTGGATGATGATGACGGTGATGATGAAGATAGCATGACTTATGACGATGGGGCTAGATGCCTATCTTTAGCAGGATGGATCGTCACACTACCTTCTTATATGTCAGTATTGGGTTTGAACATCATTGAAGAAGACCCTACCATCAAAACTAACATCAGAGCTTTTGTATACGACTCAGATAGCAGTGCTGCTTACCCAAGCGCTACATCAGTCTGTAATGTAAGTAAAGCTACTACACACAGAGAGATCATTGAGATATCTGGTATAGACGAGAATGTGTTCAGGGCTCAGAATTTGAATATCGTTCTAGGTTCTACCAACTCTTTAGAATACTGTGTGAATATGTTCGGTATGCCTGAACCACATAAGCTCTTAGATCTGATAGACTAAAAAAATAAACACCCTGGCCTTTTGGGCTGGGGTGTTTATTTTGCTGTTACTTAGTCAGCTCTATATGGTGGGCATCGCTGTCAGGAACCTCACACCAAATTGCTTCTTCCTCTTTATCAAGCAAACTGAATTGATGCCAGTATCCATTCCCTGAGTAATTATACCCACGGTAAATCAGACGCTCTGGCTGACCCTTCCAGTTACATCGATCACCCACGTTAAAGCGGGTGATGTTACCGCTGCTATCAAAGCCCAGTTCTTTCAGCAATTCTTCCACGCTCCAGACAATCTTACTGTCTTTATCAAATACCTTTTCGTAGGTTTCGAAATCATCAATTAGTCCAGACGGACATTCTTCACGAGGTACCACTTGCAGTGGAAAATAGGACGTCGTCGCTACATGACTCACAGTAAAGCCGGATGATTGATTTTTACTGGTGGTTAAATCTAGTTTATAACCAAACATGTGATTGTCATTATGGAACAACACGCGTTTTTCACTATCGCCTGATTTGATGTAAAGACAATGAGTGGTCAGGCGATGCTTTTGAGTAACTAAACTCTTTACCTTTTCTCTGGACATAACAATATCCTCTAGAGGGCGTGTATGTTCGTTATGGTTAACATACATAGCCTGCACAATACTAACTTCATTCATGATACTTTCCTTTAAAAAGTTGTTAAGGTCAGATAAAGTTTAAATGACTCAAATGCTTTATAAAACCTATACTATGGCTGAGTGTTAATATTGGTTATCCGATATGGTCACGATGCTCCTTGAGGTGGACTCGGTGGTCAAACGCCGTTTATGTCTCCATGATTTGTTAATTCGAGTCGTGGAGACTTTTTTCCTCGTGAATGGTTGGAAGTTAAAAGTGCAGCATAGTACCTTATCCACCTTAACGGGTGGATAAGGTTTCTATGTTTAGCTTTTTAAATCCTTCTCTATGTCTGCCATAGCTGAAGACTTCTTCTTGATTTGATCCAAGGCTATTTGGTTCATCATCTCGTGTACATCTCTAGGGACAGCTAAGTACTCTTCAAACGACAAACCAAAATGCTCTCGAATATTTCTATCTATATAAACACGCATAGCTAACTGTAAACCACTGCCGTCGTTGACGTCTTCGATGTTGTGAAAAGCCACCGAGGCTAATGGGCGTGTCTTGTTGGATTGACCGAAATGATTGTAGATCCCTATTTCTGTTTCATAGAGATCCCCAAGCACTATTTTCACATCTGTTCTATCCAGCTTAGGTAGCATGGAGAAGAGTTTGTCTCTGAACTTATCTATACTAAAGTCAGCTCCAAACTCTGGATGTGTAATGTTGTTAATACTCAGCGTTCGGTCAATCTCGTTAGACGTTGAGTATAGAGGTCGAAAAAAACTGTCATGGTATCCAACGGAATGATGTTGGTGTGACGTGGCAGCTTATGTTCGACTTCTTGTTTCTTACCGCAAGCAGGACAATCGTAGACAGGAATACCGATTACAGAGATGGTGCTTTCTCCGATGTATTTGATGATCTCTTTGATGAAGTCTGACAGAATCACATCTTCGCTAGAAAGAACATCTAAACATTGAGAAAGAGTCTCAGGATCAGAAATCACATTACTGTCGATCTCCACACACTCCACCCAATGACGGTACTGACGCATAGCTGATGCTTGACCGTATTTAGTCAGCAAAGACTCGCGTTCCGTTTGGGAAGTCTCTGTAGTGATGGCCTTCTCCATGATCTCTACCATATCAGAGATCCAGACATGACCAGCATCTACATACTCTTTAATAGAGGGTGTTCTCAAAGTAAAGAAGATCTTACTGCCATTAACTGTATCGATAGATACTTTTTTGTTATTGGCTACAGCCAGTTCTTCTTTATAACGAGTTACTGATGCAAGATCTTTGCTTCTGGCTTGTCTTGAGGCCATGTGCGATTTCTGCCAATCAGTGAGCGGAGCAGTGTTGACCCACTGAAGCTTAGACAAATTAAGAGTTTCTTCAAGAACATGATGACACTTCTCAGGATCAGCAACACAAGCTCGTTGATATTTAAACCCACGAGGATAGACAGAACACATCAAACCCCAGATCAGTGTAGGGATGTCTTGTGAGACAATGATGTTCTTCAAAAGCTCTGTGTTAAGATCTTCTGATTTCAGAGTCGTGTCATAAATATGACTCAGCACAAAGTCAGTAAGACGATCTGTGGTATAGGAGCTGGTGTTGGAAAATGCCAAACTGTGAGTGAAACGACCAAAACGGATCTTATCGCTCAACATCAACCGATTCAACTCCAGCAGTTCAGCTTCACTTGGTGGTTTGATTGTTACCCAAATGCCTGTGTGCCAAAGAGGCACCTGAATCAAAGTACCTAGACCCAACTGAGTAATCATTCGAATGATAGCTCGTTCACCTTTGATCTGTTGATTCTCAAGAGGTTTGAAACGAGGAGCCGCCGCATTCAGGTTGATGCCTTTATACTCTGCCTTTTGCGTAAAGTTAGATCCAGGTTTAGTAACTGTATCACCAAAGACATCTGAGTACATGGTCCTGGTCAGACCTTCTGTCAAAGCGTTTGCCCACTTTCGAGACTCAGGGTTATCCAACATGTTGACGTTAGGAATATTAGAAACAATATCCCGAGTACGTTTAGCTGTATCCGAAGGTAAAGCGATACTATCTACAGCCCCTTGAATATCACTTGAGTACTCTACTTCCAGGAGACAGTTACCATCTCCATGAATAACAGTCTCTACTACAGGAGCTGTCTCATGTTCTGGTTCATCTACAACAGGAACACCTTGTGGATGAACTTCAGTTGTTTCAATTTTCACTTCTTCACTGCTCATTTGTAGTTCCTTCGACAACTGGTGTTTTAACTTCGACATCAGAAATCACAGTTGGGTCTACCAGATCTTTCTGTTTTTGCAAAGATGCATCAGTTTCTTCTTTCAGTTTAAGCTGTTGCTGCATCTCAACTAAATATTCTGTAACTGTGAGCATTGGGTTTACCAACAGAGACTGGATACGATCAGCTGCTGTTTTATAATCGGAACCAATGGTTAGAAAAGCCGATATTTCACTATCATCAACTTTACCAGTTTTATCTTTATGATATTTTCTAATGGTCACTAACTCTTGAGTCAGCTTTTCAATATCAGCTGTGAGACCTTTGATAGTGATGATAAGTTCATCACCTGCATTATAAGCATATTGCTTAAACAATGTAATGGCGGTATTCAAAGACACAGCCTGATTAACAAGCCCGTTGGCAACAACTTGATAAAGATCTTCCAACTCATCCCATGTCATGTTGACTGTTTGGTCATTAGGTTGAATGCCTGCTCTATCCATAAGCTGGGAGAGTAGAGGGAAAGTTACGGGACCTTGATTGGTCTGTTGTGGAATTTGCTGCGACATTTGTGATTCCTTGAATGTAAAACAATTACGCCCTGAAGCTATACTATGATTCCAAGACTTAATTTTTAACAATTAAAAGGTTTTAGTTATGAATGAGCTAATAACAGAATTTATTGGCGAGCAGTTTACCTCAGAAGCTATAGATGAGATAAAAAAATCTATAGAATTGTTTGATGTCTATAATGCTTTAGACTACGAAGACAAAATGATTGAATTGCTTATGGATGGCAATCTTACATCCACGGATCAAAAAGACGGTATAGTCAAGATAATAAACGATACATTAGATCTGATTTTAGAAGCACATACCATCTCAGTCTATACCAACACACCTATTTATATAAAGAATGAACTGCTTTCAGCTTTATTTCTAGTTCAACACTTAGAAGACTCTAGGCCATTTTTGATAGCTTTGGAATCTCAAGATAACGATGATGAAATTCTGGCATACATTCTGAGTGAACTTAGCGAGCTTGACGTAACAGATGTTTTAACAGCGATAGCTTCTTTCAGACCAGCTATTCTCAAACAGTTAAAAGTATATTTACAAAGTAAGGATACAGATAGTGAAATAACTGGTATTGAGAAACACATCAAAATCCTAAAAGAACTTGAACAGTTTTGTGAAAAAGAAGACCTTATAGGTTTAAAACTGACTAAGAGCGGAATGCTCTTGGGTCAGAATTTAGAAACGTACGCTAAGTTTATATCTGATTTAGATGTAAAGAAACAGGACGATCTCACAGCTCATATACTCTCTTTGCTCTATATGACGCCAGAAGGTTTAAACAGTCCTATTTTAGCTTATAGGCAAAAGGTACATATTTTCTTTAATGAGAACGACGCTACTGCTATTACAGGTAATACTCTTGCTGCTCTCATTGAGAATAAACTTGCTTTGTTAGTAGCTAACTTTAATGAATATCAGAAAGCATTAAATGAAAAGATTAGATTATCTCAAGTTAGCTCTTGAGAAAAGACTCTATGCTTCCCAAGATTGGATAATTCGTTGTTTTGCCATCATGCGTCAGACAACAGAATCAGATATAAAAGGTTCTGTGTATTTCCTGATGCCTGTGCTACAGCCATTTGGTTATGGTTACGTAAATGAAAATGGAACAATCACACCGTTTGATGATAAACCAGATGTGGCGACACCCTTGTTTTCATTTAACGAAAGACTTACAGTTGGTCCAGACTGGGCTATTAACTTACAGCAAGAAACTGAGACAAGTATAGGTAACCTTCTTGTAAATGCTATCGCTGTGATTGAGGCTTTTCAAGATAAATTTCCATTTCAACTAGGGCAGTTGTCAATTGAAAAGTTTGAATCTATTATAGTTAGTAGATTAAAAGATACTCCTATAAACAACGATGAGCGAAGGAAAGAATTTCTATATGTAGATGAATATCTACGTTTTACAGACGCTATGTCTTATATTAGAGATTTATCCCATCTAGTTTCCAGAACAGCCACTAGAAAAAATATAAGAAAATCAGACGGAATCGATGATTTCAAAAAACAATTACTTATTAAATATAAAGGCAGATTAAACGACCCTGTTGTTTTGGCTCAATTTGAAGGTGAGTTAAAAGCTTATGATGACGCCTATATGGCTGATGATCCTACTAACAATAAATTTGTTAAGGGTAAGATTAAAAATATAGCTAGGAAAAAGTTGTTCCTAACATTAGGACAAGGACTTTCTTTCACTGAAGGTGGTGAAAAAACACCTATTATAAATTCATTATCAGACGGATGGTCCACAGATCCTAAAGATATAACTGCTATGGTGAATGACGCCAGAATGGCTAGTTATTTCCGAGGTGCTGAGACAGTCAAGGGTGGCGTATCCGCTAAAACTTTGCTAAGAGCTGCTAATAATTTTAGAATTTGGAAAGATAGAAGTGACCTACCCACGAACTGCGGATCTAAATTTGGTATGAAAAGAGTTTATAACTCTAAGAATATCAAACAACTAGTGGGTAAAACATTAATTCTTGAGTCTTCATCCAAATTTATAGAAACTGATGAAGAGGCAGGTAATTACCTAGGTAAATTACTAAGTGTCAGATCTCCTATGTATTGCACACTGTCTGGTGATGTTATATGCGAGGTATGCGCTGGTAAAAAACTTTCGACTCTACCAACAGGTCTGTCTATCCCTCTTACAGAAATCTCAGCTATCATCATGACATCTTCTATGAAACGTATGCATGGTGTGGTATTGTCAACAGCAAAAATAACTTTAGAAGACCACTTCTCTTAAGGATAAATCATGAACTTCTTCGAGCAGCGTGAAAGCACACAGCAATCAGGCAATCAGAACCGTGAAATGCGTTCTGAAAATTCTGAACAATCTGGCAACCAGTATAATCAGAATTATAATTCTGGTGAACGGCAGTCCTATAACAACTCTGGTAATAATTCCGGTGGTGGTTATCAAGGTGGTCAAGGCGGTTATCAGAAGAAACCTTATACACCAGGTGGCGGCTACCAGAAACAAGGTGGGTATCAAGGCGGTCAAGGCGGTGGATTTAAGAATCGACCACCAGCTGAGCAGGAAGATCCTTACCTGTATCTGCCTTACGCAGCTACAGGTAACAAGGACATGCCTGAAAGTTTCAAACCTATGATTCAACGCATCGGAAGAAACCTTCAGGAAGCCGGACTGATTCTTCGTACTGGTGGTATGGAAGGTCTTGAGGATGTGATTGAAAAATCAGCTACCAAGCTTGAAGTCCATCTTCCTTTTAAAGACTTTGACGGAAAGCAGAGTAAGTTTACTTACACCTCTGATTTCGTTAAAGGCATTGCTAAGATGTTCCATACATCTTTTGACACACTAAAACCAGTCGTACAGACGTTTCTTGCTAAGAACGTGCGATTGGTTTTGGGTAAAGATGGTAAGAGCCCTGCTTTGTTTTTGGTTGTTTGGACTGAGGATGGTGCAGAGACCACAGCAGAAAAAACTTTCAAAACAGGTAACTCAGGCAATGCCATCGAAATCGCCAATGCGATTAAGATTCCTGTGTTTAACTTAGCTCGTCCTGATGCTGAACAACGCATCTATGAATTTGTAGCTGGCAAAACAAACAAAGAGATTCAACGTTAATCTGAGAATAAAGGAATAGTGAAGAATGAATGCTAAATATCAACCTAAGAAACCTTACGTCAAACCTGTTCAAGAAAGCGCAAAACCCATGTCTGAAGAAAACACCCAAGCTCCTGCTGAAGAAGTAATCGAACCAGCTGCAGATACACAAGAAGTAGTTGCCGAAACCCCTGTGGCGGAACAAGTTCCTACACCTGCTCCAGCACCTGCAGTCGTACCAGCACCTGTGGTTAAACCAGCTGTAGTTAACACAGTGGTCGCACCAGCTGCTAAACCAACTACTGCTGCTGAATCCAGCATGGAAAATGTGTTTCAGAAGATGCGTGAGTCCGGCACCGTGTTTGAAAAGATGACCATGGCTAGTCTTGACAACTATGTAGAGAAGATGAAACCTGGTCTACCAGTTTCATCTGAAGTGGGTGCACGCAATCAACATTCCCTGTGGAAACTGTTTGAGTCTGTTATTGAAACAGCCCCAGAAACAGAGTTCAAAAAACTGTGGTCTGTCATTTTGGCTTTCTTCAATGCAGATAAATCTGGTGTGTTTGGGGAGCGGTATGTTTATCGCTTTGCTGACCAGTGGGTTTGGTCTATTGATGAGCTAAACTCCATGCAGCGCATTTTGAATTTGGTGATCAACACCAAGAATCCAGCCACCCGTGCTCTAGATGTCAAACGTATCAGCATCGCTAAAACTGTTGAAGGTTTCAGTGAAAAGGCCAAAGAACGCCTGAATAACTATTATCAAGCTTGATAAAGAATAAGGTTACAGAGAGCCTAGGCTCTCTGTAACTTTCTTTCGGCAAATGTTTTGGTACAGGTTATTGACCTATCAAGGAACACCAAAATGAGAAATATTATCAATGCAAAAGCTCCTGGCTCTCACGAAGGGCTTTACACATTAGACATAGGTGGTACAAGCGCCACCACCGTAACTGTCGCTCTGAGCAATTTAAACGGCGTTGAGAAAACTCTGATCAACCAAGTAGGTGGTCCAGTAAGTCTTGACGAACACGGTAATATCCCTAAGAACTTTCTACCTAAGGGTCTAAAACAAAAGCCTACAGTATCTGGTCCTGCTACACTTCCACCAGCTACACAAGGTGTTTACACTATTACTAACTATGATAGCAAGAGAACTTATGATCTGACTTTACAGGTCATAGGCGCTGGTGCTGTTTACAGAAACGACAATCAAGTTGTATTTACCACACCCGATGCTTCTATCGTAGGTACTGGTGGTATGTATGGGTTTAAGCTAAATGGATTTAACTTTCCTGTGATGGTAAATCTTGCTAATCCAGTATTACCTACTCCATCTATCACCACACCGTCTCAAGGTCTAGTGATAAACAACAACAAGTTTACCGTTTCTTATCTGATATCTCCAGGTAACTATGCAGGCACAGCTTTCTCTCCTTTGTTTGTAGATTATCAATTAGCTACAGACAGTCAATTCAATAACATATTTGACTATGGAGTAGATATACCTGTAGCAGATAGTAACTTTGCGGTAGAGGACATGCCACAGAGTACAGATTGTTATCTGAGAATCAGACAAAGAGATAATAACTTCGGTCACAGCGAATGGTCTGCTGTGCGTAAGTTTAACTCTGGCACTTATTCAGAAGCTTTAAGAACCAGGATACCTTTAATACAGTATCCTATCTATAGCGATTTGGGTATATTGCCTACAGATAGACTACAGACAAGTCCTTTTGCAGCTATCAATCCTGATGACAAACATGTGGAAACAGAATGGCATTTGGATGGTCTATCTTCTCTGAGTAAAACCTTTCTAACTAGCGGACAGATCTTTAGAATCTTTAACTATTTAGAATCTGGTAGAACGTTAGAGCTTAAGGCTAGACACAGAGGTAATTTGTCTGGATGGTCTGAATGGTCACAACCTGTGATCTTCACTATGATCTATCCTTATAAAGCTGAACCTGTGCTAAAGAGTGTGAGCCAAGCTACATTCTACGCAGGTGAATATACAGTAGCTAATAACTCTGTGGTAGAAATAGATCCTCTGGATAGTCTATGGCCAAGTGAAATCACTTTAGGTGTAGCTTGGGAAGTGCAGAAAGTAGGATCTACAGCTGTGACTGTGGTGAATACCTACGGCCAGTCTATGAACGTGATTGTATCTGTATTGTTAGCTGGTCAGTCTAGTGGTGTGTATTATATCAGACCTCGTATATTGACTAACTATTCTTCTGTTAAAGTAACTACAGCTTTTAGATTAAGAAAGCTTTAAACAAAAAAAAATAACACCCCCGGCCTGTTATGGCTAGGGGTGTTATTTTCACCAAGCTTCCGTTCAGTAAACAAAACCTGTTACGTATTTTGTTTGTCCGACTTTGCCAAGACCAGCTGCTTCATCTTCAACAGTGAAACGTACTTGGCTTGGACCAGTGTCGGGTGCGACGACGTCGTAACGTTTTCCTTTAACAGCAGCAAGGACAATTCCACTGACGATGTAACGGTATCCAAATTTGACTTCTGGAAGACCGGTTACGTCGCCAAATATTTGTTTGCTGATTTTGAAAGGTTCGTTTTCAACGATGTCTGTGGTAGCGCTGACACGAGCAACTTCACCGCTTGGTGGAATGGCATGGACAACACCATTAGAGTCACAGACGTTGATGGTGTGGGGGCAGAGGTTGATGTAGTTCATGAGTATCTCCTTGACCAACAGTGTTACAGATGTGTAACTTAAACCGCTAGTGATATCTCAAATTAAGTATATGTGATTGAAAAAGTTTATAAAAAGGTTACCCACTACGACCAAATGGTCGTAGTGGGTGTTCCTGTTATATCATGTTAGGATAATGTAGCTCATTGATAGAAGCCACCTTAGGCTGATACAAAAGCTTTCGATTACGGTGATAACCTACTTGCTTAGGTATCTGCAAGCAATACAAGTAGTAGAACTTAACATCCCTATCTTTCAACTCTCTCAATCTACCCAACGCCTGAAGATTAGATACAGGACTGTCTACGGAGACAGACATGATCGCCACCCTCAGATTAGGTATATCGATAGCTGTGCCGCCAGACTGGATTGTAGTGACTCTTATGTCAGCTTCGATCACATTTTCATAAGGGTCATCTTCGACATATCTTCGCACATCCAGATCAGGAAACTCTTCTTTCAAATGTTTGGTATATTCAGTACACATATCAATACTTGCACAAAAGACAACGAGTTTATCGTTTTCCATCTTACCAGATATATACGTGTCCTTAACTAACCTCGTAAGCATCATGAAGTAGTTATCTCTCTTCACAGTGTTCTTACTTATACTTTTCTCAAACTCTATATGGCTGTAATTGTTACTGCCAAAAGGTGAGGTTCGTATTTTAGAGGTGTTGAAATTAGAGATCTCATAGCTGATAGGGAACAGCTTGATATATTTCTTCATTTCGATTTTGTCGAAACGGATCTGTTTAGGGAAGATGAGACTATACATCTTCTTCAGAAACGGATCTTCAGATACCAGAGTAGCTGTTAGAAATACTAAGTTGTGGATATGCATGTGGGTCAGCGCTCTGAATACCGCATGAAAGTGCTGGTGACCTTCATCGACAATCATCGTACCTGCTTTGATCGTTCTTCCAAAGTCACAAGGTTTGCACTCATACCCACTCATCTCAAACTCATCTACAGATCCAGAATATGCTTCTAGGTAATACATGAACGTAGTCAAACTACAGATGATAAACTTACTGGTAAGCTGCCCATCTGCGGCTAAAGATATCAAACCTTTTAGCTGATCACCGCCTTGCACGGTCATGATCTCTTTGGGTTTAACATTAACCACAGCTATTATTTCCTCAGCCCACTTTTCTATGTACTTAGGTAGAACGAGCACGAATACTCGCTCGCCCATATTGACAGCCGTGGCTAAAGAACTTATGCCTTTACCTGTACCTGTCGGTAAAGACACCAATCTGCTGTTGAAATCACCTTCATACTTGGCAGAGCAGAATTGCACCACCTCGTTTTGATAATCTCTGAGTTCCCAACCTGGATTAAGTTTTAGGTCTACCTTAGCAGCTTCATAAGGATCTGCTATAGTAACCTCATACATGCTATCATCAAAGTGTTCATAAGCAAGAAGCTTCAGAAACTCTGAGTATTGAGCTATATGAAATCTAAACTCTGTACTGGCTTTATTCTTCCAAGCGTATGTCTTCTGTACTGTGTTTTGTTTATTCCCTATTTTGACATAGTTGATTTGAACAAACTTAACACAGAACTTAAGCAACATAGCTAAAGCTCTGGGGGTAGGGAAAGTGACGCTGAATGAATGTGTGTATTTGGTTACATGGAAGTGTTTGGGTATGTCGATTTGCATAGAGAAAAAGAAAAGCCTGGTGTTAATAGGCTTTTCTTACTCCTTAGACAGTTAAGGTTCTTCGTTGTCGTTCAGCTTCGAGTACCTCATGAGGCATCACGAACACATCGAACGGGCTGTCGGGTCTGTCCAACTTGTAATAGCTGGCTGGATTCAGAATCACATCTTGTTGACCCTGATAAGCAAATGCCACAGAGAGACTTCGGTTCTTCATAACTCTGGCTGCGATAGACATCACAGCTTTATCAGACCCACGAGAAAGACCGAAGGTACCTGGTTCACTTACCATACTTGCGTAGATAATCACTTCCAGACAAGCTATATTCACATTGAGTTTGGCATTCACCAGCATGAATAGTTGTTGTAGTGTGAATACAGCTGACTCTGGAGTCTGCCGATCGTTTAGATTTTCTAACTTAGACTCGATAATCTCAGCTACTTGTTTAGAGTGGTCTGAGAATGAGTACTCGATGTCAGGCATCTTAAACAACGGAAGATTAAAATTCCAGTTACAGAGATCCAAAACAAAGTTGGCTTTATTATCAGTCTGCCATCCTTGCTCTTTAAGATAGTAAAGAAACTCTTGTGAAAGATTTGCCCCTCGATTTCCTTGTGAGAGATCGATAGTATCTGTCAACTGTCTTCCTTTGTTATCAGTCTGTGATATATCTATCGTAGTTATGCTACTCACCCTTGTGGGGTTTATTTTAGTGACGTCTTGAGCAATGTGCAAATCCACCAAACCAGGTAATGAATCTCTGCTGATAGTTATCATGGGTTTAAGTTTCTTGAACTTAGCGTCCATGATGTAACCAGTCTTTTCCTTTGTGAGGTTAAAGAATCTGGCTGTGTTATCAGACATATTGATAGTGGGTGAAACAGAACTTGCTTGATAATGTTTGTTAGACAACACAGATTGTGACGTCTGCTGAGTCATGGTAGCCGCACAAATATGACCCAAATTGGTATAAGCTGATAAGTTGAAAGATAGTCCACCAAAACAAACAGAACAAACTGCATGTTTGTCAGGATGTTTGCACCCTAAGACATTCCTCAATTTCAAGACCCTGCCATACAAACTTGGATCATCACCCCTGATCATTTTCAGTTCGTTGTTACTTTCATCAAGGTAATACTTACCAGCCATGTAGGCAAGATCGCCTTGATAAATAGTAGCTCCGTTTTCATCTTTAGTGGGTGGAAGAATCAGCCAGTCGATGTACTCTCGTGAACCACAGTCGACATAGTGCAGTCTTTCAACAGTCATACAGAGTAACTGCAAACGTCTTGCAAAATATTCTGCATCTTCCAACGGTGATTCGGAGAAGTAATGACTTTTAGCAGCTGATCTGGACTCAGCCACATAGTCATGCAACTTAACAAAACCTTCCGTAAAGTTAGACATGATAGGTGTAGGAAGAATCTTACCGTCGACTTCGGTCATAAAACCACGTACACCAACACACTGAGTAACTTGGTTAGCGTTCACCATTTTAGACCGCACAGCTTTAGCGAGGTTGTTGTTAGACAACTCTTCGTTATTTTTCAATATGGTGAGAAGCTTGTTATAGCTGTCGACAATTGAATCATTATTAGGTTGTACAGAATTATTGATTTGTTTAATGGTTGGGTGATCAACCACCTCAATAAAATCCAAAATATCGATAGAAGAAACCGACGCTTCGGCTGTGCATGTAACCTTGTCGTGTACATCGTTAGTGATCTTGTAGATCAAACGATACAAAGGTTCTCTGTCGACAGGCATGGTGATTTTAAAATGCCATATGACATCCTCAGCTATCTTGCTAAGTAGTTCGATGTGTGTGTCTGAACTGAGAGGTTGACCCTTCAACACAGACTCAACACAATGTCTTGAGGTAAGTGGTAATCCTTTATAGACTCTATGAATCTCCCAGAAATACCAGTTGTAGATAGCTTTGTTTCGACTGCTTGGTACTGACGTTCCGTCGTCAAAAACCAAACTGAATCTAGATGGAAGATTTTTAAGGTCCTCCATGCTGCTTTCACATATACTTCTAGCTTGGATCATGTAACATTTCCTTTTGGGGTTTACTCATCTACATACTTGGTTTTAAATCCCGTGCATGTAAACATGTGGTTGATGATTTGTACTGATTTGGTATTACCGTAATTTACCAGATTACGATCAACAATTTCAGGAATATCGGAAGGTTTTTCAGCTTCAAGAATATTCCTAGTCATATGTCTTTGCACCAGAGGGTTACCAGATCTATCAAGCATCTCGGCAATAGCTTCTCTTCCGCAGTAACCTACAAACAAACGACCTTCTGTTTCACCAATAGTCCTAACCGGAGTGTTGCGATGCGGTCTGGAATGTTTTTCGCGTCTGTTGACCTGTGCCAGTAAACCGTGTAATTGTAAATTACCCGTACTAACAGCAGTCCAATCATCTGCGATCTTTTCCAGAAGCATCATGTACAGAGGAGCTATCCTTACCTTCCTGTCCGTAGTCACGACCTCACCGGAGTTTCCTCTGTAAGTGATTTTCCCATAAACAGGTTTATAAACAGATGCCTCAATTCTCTTAACTATCTCCTTAGAAGAAACTTCTTTATCAATAGCTATGTACGCATAAGCATGATCCGAAATAATCGTTGCTACATGTTGAGCTTTAAACTCTATGGTGGAGAGCTTATTGTAGAAATCAAACTGTTTGTTCGATATTAGTTTATAAAGCCCGACAACATAAGCATGCGCTTCTTCAATTTTTTCGACTGGGTAGGTACTGATCAACTTCTCAGTCGAAATAGATGTAGGTACATGCGGTGGGAAATTGAAGGTCTTTCTTACGTTTTGAGTAACGTCCCTCAATGTAGCGGACATATGTTGCTCATAAAGCCTGCCTAAGTTCATACGAGAAATGGTCGATGCAGCATCCATTACGATATCTGCTCTATTACCGTTCTCATCGACAGGCATATTCTCAGGCTCTTCTACCTTGACTATAACACCTTTACCCTTTTTGTCCAATAAGACCAGTAAACTTCACAGTTTACATTCCTATCCGGTGCGCTTACACACCCGCCTTTGGCTTTCCCAAAGGAACAGACTATATCTTCATCCTTCCTTTCGGTTAGGATGCTTTCCATTTCGACCCTCGTGGGTCTACTCTACTCACTTCCATCTTTAGATGTGTTTTCGATAGTCGTTGACCACACCCCATGTAAGTATATATGTCTATACTTAGTTAGGAGCTTCGGTGCGGATTGTCCAATCTTCAACTGTTTTACTATATCCAGATAGTTACTCTGGCCCTCAAGATGTTTCCATGCATGAGTTAGTCGTTGAAGCTCTAAGGAGTTTCCCGCAATTAGGAAAGTTTTCGATTAGCTTTACAGCTAAAAGCGGCTAACCATTATAATCTTTAAATACCCAATCATTTAAACTGGCGTTTGTTGCTAGACATCTTCTTATAACAGAGCGATCTATTTTAAAAAATGCAGCAGCTTGTCTGTATGAACCCAGACGCACTATCTCACCAGTGATTTTATTTTCTGCTAATATTGTTTTCTTAGCGGAAATGTAGGTTTGGAAATTCGTATCCCACGGTAAATCAGATTCATATCTAAAAACATACCCATCAACAATTCTATTTAATTTTTGCTTTAACACATTTAATATTTTAGCAAAATCTATTTTAAGAATTCTTGAGATCTCTCTTACTGACTTAGCATTGGTCACACCACCAGTTTGAACACACATAGCCTGTACTGGAACAACTTCATAGTTTTTTGTAACAGTGAATTTTATTCCAGGGTAGATAAGCTTTGCTTTCTCTATGATGTTTTTGATGTTACAGCTGACGTTCCATATTTTCAATTTTTTCATGATATCTCTGGTGTCATGAAAAGTTTCAATAGAACCATCTGCATATTCAACATCTGTTTGATACATTCCTTTTTTAATGCTACGGCTTGTATCACTTAACCAAGGTGTTTTGTCTTCTAAGAGTTTAATCTCATATCTATTTTTCAAGATAGACGGTTTTCGCTTGTAAAGCGTGTTTCTAAATTTTGTACACTGTCTTAGACCAATGGCTGTGCAAACTTGACGAAACGACTCATAAATTGTTACGGTGTTGGTAACACAGTCTTTAACTTTACATGGTCTGTTATCCGTTCTCAGACCAGTTTTAAAGGCATGTGAACTATTTTCTGAAAAACTACACCATTCTAGATTTGTATAAACATAATTCTGTTTATTACCATCAATGTGATTGACGATGGGTCTGTCTAGAAATGATTCATTTTCAATCCACGCCAACGCTACTAAGCGATGGACACTCATTGCTTTAAAACGACTAAACTCAGGATTGTATATATATATACTAGGGTACTGTCTGGAATAATCAGGTTTGATTTCGCAATCTGATTTTATTTCTTTAACAACACCTTTGCTATTTATACAGTAATTTGAAAATCCAGGTATTATTCTGAAACCAGATTTTAGCAGAAACGGTTTTTTGAAAACCATCACCTTACCTGTTTGAGAATTGGTTACAGAACAGTTTATACTACGAAATTCTATATCACCAATTCTATTTTCAAATCCATCCGAGAGAATAAATTCATAAAAGGCAATAAGACTTAGCCATTCTAAATCGACTGTTCTCTTAACACCGTACAATTCTATCTCGACTTTATCTTCAATTCTTTTAAGAAGAGTCGCAATGCTTCCGTCTGAATTACGAATTTCCCTATTTAAAGATATGATAAAATTATAGTTACCGGGTATGTTTTTAAACATAACCTACTCCGAAGTTTAACTATAATATTATCGTTTTCAATGGTTGTTTTAACCGTTACAATCTGTCAATTTAAACCCTTCACATGGTTCAACAGTGTATTCAATAGTGAATTGAATTTGATATTCATCCACTCCTGATTTTCTGGAGAGAAGTTGCAGCGGTTGTTTAAAATGATTGGCATTATGGTTGGTGTGCACCATAGCCTCGTAAACCAATTTATCAAACTTTGGTGTTGTGAGAATATCACTGGTTCCAAATTTAATTCGATTGTCTTTTCTCAGAGAACTTTCCAACTCAATAACCTTTTTATAGAAGGTTTGATTGGCTTCCCAGTATCTATTCAAAGAACCTGACATCTCAAAAGGCATGTTTTTAACAGGTGCATTGTTTCGAATGACTTTGACATCAACAACCACACCACCACCACCTCTGACATAAATAGCCTCATCGAACATGTGGTCTACTTCCATCAGATCGATTCTCGACATCTCCACTGGTGATAGAGATGTATTGAAATCACGAAGCGCCATCAAGATACCATCGTCTCGTATTTTATCGCCTATTTCAGGGAATGGTTTAACCTCATCGATTGTTCCGTAAAGGTTGAGGGGAAACTGTTTACTTCCAAAGTTAACCTGTCTTGTATCGTAGATTTTAAACTTCAGCTTTGGAAGAAAATCTCTAGATACCATAACTCCATCTTCAGCAACTGATGGAATAGACATAAGTGCAATATTGGCATTGATACCAAACATAAACCCACCGGTATCGGATACAGCAGGAGTGTCGGCAAAGACTGTGTTCTTACCTATAAAAGCACCTGGTTGAAGTTTACCTACATTTTTCTTATTTCGTTTATACTTAAAGCCAAAGTTTTGATGATACTGAGCTTTATAAGGAATGACAAAATAATCAATTTGTTTGGTGTGTTCTTTCTCATAGAACACAAAAGTCTCTGGATTGAAATTTAGAGATTTGCTACCGACTCCACGAGGATATCTGTCCATGATAGCAATGATGCGACCATCCTCAGGCATCTTTACGTTAAAGGTATATTTTCCGAATTCTTGCTCTAATCCAGTCTGTACCAGTTTTTCCTGAGCGCCTTCGATAACCAACCGTTGACCGATATGTGAAGAAAACATAACAGCTCGTGAAGAACTGTTGTGTGCGCAATAAGCATTCAGTCCTTGAATACCTACGAATTCTAGTTTCAGTTCATTCTTTTGCATGATTACTCCTTATGGTGGATATGATCCAGTGTGGTACTTTTGATGGGAGAGACCAGTGAGCGAACTTAAGTTTCTCACCGATGTAGAAGGATCTATAAGCTTGAACAGGATCGTCTTGCTTATACTTGTCTGGCATACAAAGAGGTATGGGTGTTCTTTCTTTCTTTGTGATTTTTTCAGGTGGTAAAGACAATCTACTCTGTAACAACAAATAGGTCATGTGTATTTTACCATAGCGTTCTTCATATTCTTCTGCCATGTAACAGAAATACTCATAGTGCCATCGGTAATTGTCTACAGACTCTCTTGTCCAGATAGTTGAAGGGTGGTTTATGTGTGCTGGTTTGTATAGACCGTCTGTATAGTCCGACTGAAGTCTGTGGGCGGTGGACAGCATTTGGGCTGACTCAACGATCATTTTACAGACATGTTCGTTACACAGATATCTAGCAGAAACCCTGGGGTCTACGTCCAGTAAGAATATGTTCATGTTTAGACTTTAGTGGATGATACTGTCTAGTAAAGTATATATGGTCTAGATGGTATAGACACAGGAGCTATTTATGGATATTATCAGACGTCTGCCAGAATTAGAAACTTTTTACTTTGAGAAAGATTTTTTAAATGTTCTTGAATCACACTTGACACATTTAAGAAGTGGAAACATTCAAGTAAAAACTATAGAAAATCATTTGCTTGATAAATACCAAGGTGATTTCTACGGACTTTTAGATGAGTTAAATATACCTAAGCAACACCATTATGTTGTTATGAGGGTTAATGGTTTTGACAATAGTGATAATTATAGATCTACTATGACAGCTATTATTATACCTGATTTGACAGAAGTAGAATCTATAAAAGATGTCTACAAAACAAAAAAATAACATCTGACAAAAAACATCCAGAACTCCTTATGGGGGTTCTGGATGTAATTGACCGAGTTATCTTCCGTAGTAAGGATATCCGTGCATCATGGTCTGACCAGTCACCGGTGCTGACGGCCATCCATTACCCTGTGCAGGCTGCATCTGCTGCTGAGGGTACGGATATGGCTGCATCGGCATCTGTGGATGCATCGGCATAGGCTGCTGATACATCTGAGGCTGCATCTGCTGCTGAGGGTACGGATATGGCTGCATCGGCATCTGTGGATGCATCGGCATAGGCTGCTGATACATCTGAGGCTGCATCTGCTGCTGAGGATAACCGTTGTTTACAGGATTAACACCATTTGCGCGAAGTATATCCTCAAAACTTACCTTACCTTTAGGTGCTGTAGACTGAGGTTTCTGGATCTGTTGCTGAGGTTGTTGGATCGGAATCTGATTCATCTGAAGAACTGGCATAGGCTGAGCCTGATTACTTTGTTCCACTTCAGAACCAGAAACAGGTGCTAACGTACCATCACTTCCATGCTGCACAGGGATGCGAAGTATTTCCGATTTCAAACTGTCAATATCACGCATTGCATCGACCCAGTCTGAAGAAAACAAACACTGTTCATAATCTTCAATGTAGTCTTTGTAGATCTCAACAAGATCGTTGAGTCTTGAGGTGATTTTTGATGAACCAAACATTAACGCATCTAGATACGGAATAGTACTATTATTGGTGCCGTAGTTATAAGCTTCCTGTTTTTCCAATTCAGGAAAGACAAACTCAAACAACTTTACCAAAGTTTCCTTATCCTTAATACGCAGATGGTCAATAGGAAATCCATTAGGAACTTCTTTTTCTTTAACCAGTTGTTCATAGAAGGGGAAGGATACTACCGAGACTCTGGTGCAGCGTTTACCCTGAAAACTAGCACCTCGGTTAAGATACATAGACACAAAACCTTTATCAGGTTTATTCTTGACAGCATGTGTCATGATTTTGACAAAGTTTGTCAGTGTCTTGGTATCTGCATCCATTCCCATGTTAAACAACTCAGCTTGCTGAGGATTCATTTGAGAGTGAAGGTCCGGGCTTGCCAGAATGTTGATCAGAGTTTGCAACAGATAACAAGACGAAATGTTAACCTTCGTCATTATTTTCTGTTTCATCAAGGCAACTACTTGTGACTCACCTTTAAAGATGTTCTCCGCCATAGGGTGGAAAATCATCTTTTCATTCGGATTGAAATTCCGAAGTTGATCGCTGTAGGGAAGAACAAGTTGTTTGCCTTCTATCAAGATAGACTCATTTCCTGTTCCATATGCATTTTTAACAAAGCCATTCTTATCCACCTTCATGGTACCGTAGTCAAGAATAGCTTCATACAGACTTAACAATTTCATTTATGACACCTTGTTTATACAATGTTGTTAATGACACTCTGGCTAGGAGTGTACATCTGTTCCACAACTCTGAACATTTGTTCGAAATTGTGAACGTTATTTTGAAACACTTGATTATTAGGAGCGATGACAGGAGCCATCAGACCATCACAGAAGCTTGGCGTGACGTACATGATAGTAGGACCGCCATCAATAGAGATATTGATTTTAGTCTCACCAAAGATACTAACATCCATTTCCAATGTGTAGAGCTGTTGACCACCATACGAGATATCTGAGAATACCTCAGAATCCAATCGATTTTTAAACGTTTGGAATGCATGAGACATATCTGCTGAAGTAACAGAAGAACCGCCAATGAGAGTGGTGTGTACCTGTGCCATACTGGTATGATTCGTACTCATGAATGTCACCTTTGAGATAAAGAGAGACATCATAATAGCCGGAACCGCATTAGATAACATCGTCGCAACAACAGTTTCACGATTGGCTGAATTCCAGTATTCAGTTTGACCTGTCTGATGAACAGCAGTTTGGTGTGTATAGCCAAGTCTCAGCATGTTAGTCATACCGATGGTGTTGCTATCCAGTTTAACCAAGTCACTGTAGGTGAATGTTGTAGCCACAGGAACACCACGAATCTGACTGATGGCCCGGATAAACGGATTCTCAGAAATCATGGTGTCCAAAGCTATCTGCACACCTCGTGAATAGATATCAGCATCGTTTTGACCAAAATCTGCTAAAGCATAAGCTTGACGATGAGTGTCAAATACCTTACTAACAAACTGACCTGGCAGATTATTCTCACGATTAGATCCAATTGGTTCTGTACCTAATCTCAAACGACCATCCGTGTAACCAATACCAGGTTCAAGGTAAGCATGTGCATTTTGAATATATCCGCTTTGAATGCCTGTGAAGACTTCCTGCGGACGCATCTTGTGCACGCCTTTGTTGACGCTATTAGGTTCTGGGTTGATGATTTGAGAACTCTGAGTTACTAAGTCCTTACTTGTGTAACCCATGGGTGTCAGTTGCTCCACACGGTTTACACGAATAAAGGAATTCAACACAAAGACCATGTTAGGATCGATGTTACCATTTGCAGTTACACCAAGAGTATCGGTGAAACCTTGGAAATAATAAATAGTTGTAGTTCCGGTGTTTGAAATCGCGTGTACTTCAAGTATGAATCGAATCCTCTTCTCGGCCCAGCCGTAAGGAATATGGATCACATCGCCTGGTGTGGCACTTGGTGCAAGAATAGAACTTGCGATACCACCGAGTAGGTTTCCTGTTATATTGGCATTTCCGACTTGACTAAGTCGATTACCAATTGCATTCATGAGGTCACCGCTGACGTGACTCATATAAGGACGTTCGTGAACTGGATTGTAGGTTCCAGTTTCCTGCATAGTTAGTTTGGCTACACGTAATGTTTGTTTGATACTGTTAACGAAGTTCATGACCAATTCCTTTCACCCAACTCAATGAGTAATTTAGCAAGATCAGACCGGATGTCTGACTTGATGATAAAAACCCTGCTACTAGATCCTAGTGATTCTTTCAACCACTTATCATCAGCAGTAGGTACCCAACTATTAGCAACCAATGAAGCAACTACCTGCTCGATTGCTTCTAGAGCGTAATTTGATGTTTTCCCTGTACTCACTCTGCCTATTGGTTTACTGTAAGGATATAACAGTTCCAGTTTGTCAGATAGTTCTTTAGGGATTCTGTCCTTAGAACTCTGTGGTGCAAGTACATATTCACTTTCAGAGATTCTTGGAAAAGATGTAACAAGCATAGCCAAGTACTTATGACCTCTTGCCCATAACACACTCTGAAGCACACCCAGCAACTGAATAATGACATCTCTGTTAAGGTACGGTATACCTCTTGGAGATATCACAGGTTTCAACACCCATGATAGAATAAGAACCTGGACATCACTGATTTGATGTTCTCTCAATTGCTGAACAGTTCGCTGAGCTGAATTAAAAACTTCTGCTGTCATGTTAGAAGTAAGACGAGAGGCTACATATGGTAGATTCTCCACCGAATACTCTAGTTCTACTACTTCTCCTGGTGACAGATTGGTTTTCATTCGATACCGTTCTAATACAGTACCTTTATTTTCCCGACCAATATCCTCTAACCGATTCTTTTGGATTCTGTTAGCATGATCAGCATCAGGGGATTTTATCCTCTGCATCAAAAACTTATAAAGATACTTTATAAGATTGTGCGTTGGGTCTTTTTGATAGTTACCAGATATATCTCCTATGCAAAGCTTTTTAACTACAGTCAGAGCAAGCAGCCATTGTGGATAATCTTCGATAGGAAGAACATTCATGAGTTTTTCGCTGTCGTCTTTAGACTGCTGAAGATTATTCTCAATATAAATTTTGAGCTTCTGTACGGCAATGCAATTATTGATAGGTGAATATTTCAGAAGTCTGTATGCCCAGAACTCTTTATAGTAATTACCATAGGAGCGTCTAGTGCTGGCAATATACTCACCCCAGATAGGTATCATACAACGCAAAGCAAGTGATAGCGCAACAAGCTCGACATAGTCAGATCGAGTATATGTCTTTTCACGAGTTGAGTTGTTATCTGTATTTGGCACATAGTCAGGAAGAAATGCAGACGGGATAATGATACTTGAATTGAACGATATCCATGTCTGAATTTGATCGATGTGATGAAGCTCCATTAGTTCAGCAGACGCAATAGCAAGATTCTCATTCATATCAGCTATTGTGTATGAGAACGTAAGGATCTCACGCATTTTTTGATAAATGTCAAAAATAGAATCTTGCGTTTGCTCAGAAAGAGTATTCCAATAGAAGTTGAGATAATGAAAAACATCATTATTCAAATCAACGTCATTGACATCCTCTTCGGAAATCATGGCGCCTTTCCCAAACACACTTACTTGAAACTCTATCGTCTGTCCTTTATGCTCAACGATTGCCTTGGGTGTCTGTTGTGCTATACTGGTTGTGATTTTCATGTTACCTTCCTCGGTGATGTTGGATAGTTTGATTCAAATAAAGTAAATGTTACTTAAAACATCTAGACAGGCCCTTCGAAAGAGGGCCTGTCTAGTATGTATTAGAATGTTATATCGTCAAAATCAAGGGCTTGTTTTACTTGTGGTTTAGACT
>Ga0213919_1000230_pt1 | contig 27761 bp, 26 predicted proteins | sample McNCre317MG_FD_161056 | JGI IMG/M metagenome (GOLD analysis project Ga0213919, IMG submission 161056) | Freshwater microbial communities from McNutts Creek, Athens, Georgia, United States - 3-17 MG | ecosystem: Environmental > Aquatic > Freshwater > Creek | place: USA: Georgia | collected... | reverse complement strand
GCACGATTGCCCGCTTCGTTATGCGTCGCCCGCTGCCGGTTTTGCTGGTGACCCTGATTGGCCTCGGTGGTTTGATGAGCCTCTCAAACGGTGTGGTGTTTGGCCAGGTCGACGACCGCGTGCTGCCGGTCACCGATCGTGCCGTGATTGCGAGCAACGTGATTCGCGACAGATTCAGCGCGCGCGAGGGTTCGCCGGTTGACATCATCATCAAGGATGCGACCGCAGACGAAATCACCGCTTACACAATCGCTCTGTCTAAAGAGCCACACATCGTGCGCGTGCAGAGCACCGCGGGCATTGCTCAAAAGGGCAACCTGGATGACGGTTATGCGCCGGCATTCGCCGACTATGCCACTGGTTCGTTGCAGCACGTGGTTGCGATTCACGACATCGACTCGCGTTCAACAGCGGGTCTAGATCTCACCCGCGAACTGCGCAAGTTAACCATTGGTGAAAAAGAAATTTTGGTCGGCGGCGCCGCCGCGATTTACACCGACTCGCAGCTCGGCATCGAAAAGAACCTTCCGGCGGCTGTGGGTTGGATCATCGCTTGGACCTTGGTTCTGCTGTTCCTGTTCACCGGCTCAATCCTCTTGCCGCTTAAAGCGGTCTTCCTGAATGTTGTTTCACTCGGTGCAACCTTGGGCTTCTTGAACTGGGTATTCATTGGTGGGCACCTCAAGTGGTTGATCGGCGACTTCTTTGTCACAGGAACCATCGACACCTCATCCTCGGTGCTGATTGCGATTGTGGCATTCGGCCTATCGATGGACTACGAGTTGTTCTTGCTAAGCCGCATCAAAGAGCAGCACGAGGCTGGCCTCGGAACCACCGAATCGGTGGCGGTTGGCTTGCAGCGTTCGGGTCGAATCATCACCGCAGCTGCGCTGGTTTTGGCGTTCAGCTTCGTCGCGTTCATCTCCTCGGGTGTGACCATCATGAAGATGCTCGGCCTCGGCATTGCCTTCGCGATCTTGCTCGATGCAACCATCGTTCGAGCGTTGTTGGTTCCGGCATTGATGCGCCTACTCGGCGACGCCAACTGGTGGGCGCCAAAGTGGATGAAGCGCATCTACAAGCGCATCGGCCTAGACCACTAAGAAAAAAATATTTCGAGCGCCTACGGCGCTATAGTGTCCAACCGAATCGGTCAGCTATCAAGCCGGCAGCGGCTCGTTGTTCTTCGGTAAGTTGGGAGCCGCCCATTTCGAGCGCGAACTTCAGATACGCCTCGCCAGCCTCCTCAACAGGTAACTGCGACAGCTTCTCGAGGCGCGCGCCAATCTCTGGGTACTGTTGCTCGAATCGGCGATAGCGATTAAAGCTGTCTTCCTTAGATTCGGTGCCGGCCAACGGCGATTGCCAGTGGCGCACGAAACCAAGCACGTGGTTTAGGCAGTAACTGCGGACGAACTGAGCGGCAATCAACACCTCACCGCGGCGGGCGCGGCCAACCCCGATCAGCAGCAATGACAAAAAGAGCTGCCACTCACGATCAATCAAGTATGGCTTCTGGGCCGGGCGGGCCGCGATGACTGCCATGCGCTCGGTGATGTTGGTGCGGTCTAGCGTGACCGCATAGCTGTTGACCCCGGCCATTTCGAGTTCAGAATCTTCGAATACCGCGAACTCGAGAACGTGTGAATCGGCGTAGACGACCTTGAGCCCGTGGTCGGTTTCGCGAGGAGCCAAGACGACCTGGTCACGGTCGGGCAACCAGCTCAAGTCTTGACGCATCGATTCGGCAAAGCCCTCTTTGGTGATCACAAAGAAGTCGTGGTCACTCCACTCGTCGACGCGCGAGTGTTCTGCGGTCGAGCCGACTAAGACTAGGCCGATCACGTTTTCGCGAGCGGCCAGCGAGTCGCGAAGTCGGTCTGAATAGTCGATGAATCGTTCGAGCACGGTGAGTGAAGTCATGGCGCTAATCTAACCGATAACCTAGAAGCATGCTTATGTCAGACCGCGATATCCGTGCATCAATTGAAGCCGGCCAGATTGGCCTTGACCCACTAGACATGTCGCTCTTGCAGCCATCGTCTTTCGATGTGCGCATCGACCGCTTCTTTCGTCTCTTCGATAACCACAAGTATGCGTTTATCGACCCAGCCGAGCAGCAAGACGACCTAACTCGCTTCGTTGAGGTGGCCCCGGATGAACCTTTCATCCTGCACCCTGGCGAGTTCGTACTCGGCTCTACCTATGAGTTCGTCAAGCTGCCTGACAACGTAGCTGCTCGCCTCGAAGGCAAGAGCTCACTCGGCCGCCTAGGTCTGGTTACCCACTCAACCGCAGGCTTCGTTGACCCGGGCTTCAACGGTCACGTAACTCTAGAGCTTTCAAACATGGCCACCCTGCCGATCAAGCTTTGGCCTGGCATGAAGATCGGCCAGCTTTGCTTCTTCCAGCTGAGCTCGCCATCGGAGACTCCTTACGGTTCGGCAAAGTACCTGAACCGCTACCAAGGTCAGCGCGGCCCAACCGCGTCACGCTCATACATGAACTTCTACCGCACCGACGTCGGCAACGAGCCGCTCGAACAGTAGCAATTTTCGAAATTTACTCGTTCCGCTGCGCGGAATTTGATTTCTACGATTTGTAGAAATAAACTTTGAGCATCCAAGCCCTTACTCTTTGGGAGAAATAATGCGCCGTTCAGCCCTAGCTGCTCTAGTACTAGCACCAGTTTTCATGTTTTCATCAGTTGCTCCGGCAACCGCTTCCACCCCAGCCGAGGTAACCATCTCAGCCGCATGGGTCAAGGCTTCTGAGTATTCAGATCACATCGGTGGCATGACAGGCGTTTTTGCCAAGATCACCAACAAGACCAAGAAGACCATCACCTTGATTGGTGGAAGTTCGAGCTTCGCTCCCACTGTTGACGTTCACCAGGTCGTTAACGGCGTCATGAGTCACAAGCCGGGCGGCGTTGAGATCAAGCCAGGTAAGACTGCCATCCTTGAGCCGGGCGGCCTTCACGTAATGCTAATGGGTCTCACCAAAACCATCCTGCCTGGAACTAAGGTCGACATTAAATTGGCATTCAAGGGAGCGAAGTCGGTTTCGCTAAAGCTAACCGCAAAGTCGGTTCCGGCCGGGGCAGAGACTTACACACCTACCCCTATGCCTACCTCAAGCAAGTAAAGTCAAAGCATGGTCTCTCGACGCCAACTTCTGCTTGGAGCAGCTGGCCTAGCCGGCGGCTCGGCACTAGCTGGCGGTGGCGGTGCTATAGCAGCCGAAGCCTATAAGCGCGGCTTTGCCGAAGCAGAGGCGGCGGGGCAAATTCGAGTCGCCAAGGCGTCCCTTCCGTGGTCTGGAAAGCACCAGGCCGGGATCGAATCACCTTCGCAAGCCCACACAAAATTTGTGGCGCTTGACCTAAAAGCAGAGATTACTAGCGATGACATGCTGCGCTGGATGCTTTTGCTCACGGAAGATATAGCCGCACTAGCCATTGGTGAGCCAATACTCGCCGACCCGTCACCAGAACTGATTGTGGGAGCTGCAAACCTCTCGGTTACTGTAGGTTTTGGGCCAAGTTTGTTCAAAAAGTTGTCGCTCGAAGAAAAGATGCCGACCGGTTTTGCCGAGATCCCGTCTTTCAAAATAGACAAGCTACGCCCAGAGTTCACCGGCGGCGATGTGCTCTTGCATGTTAGCGCCGATGACCTGCAAATTCTTGCGCATGCAACCCGAGCCCTTCTGAGAGATAGCGAATCATTCGCAGATGTTCGGTGGATTCAGGCAGGTTTCACAAACGCCATCGGCACCACGCCACCGGGCACGACCCAGCGAAATTTGATGGGGCAGGTCGATGGCACCGACAACCCCGAATTCGGCTCTAAGAATTTTGCAAACCAGGTTTGGATCGAGGATGGACCACCATGGGCCGTCGGTGGTACCCAGTTGGTTCTGCGTCGAATAAGAATGCACCTCGACACCTGGGATAGCCTCGGGCGCCCCCAAAAAGAACAGACCATCGGTCGATACCTTCACAACGGTGCCCCGCTTGGTGGCAAATCCGAGAAAGACCCGATTGATTTAGATGCGACAAACGAGTTCGGGCTAAAGGTTATCCCTGAGTTCGCTCATATTCGCCGTGCGTCCGCTAAGAACATGGATGAATTGTTTTTTCGCCGCCCATTCAACTATCAGGATGTGGCCACAGGGGCAAACTCCAAACCTGGTGAACTAGAGTCCGGCCTTCTTTGGACTGCCTACGCCAAGGACCTGAGCAAGCAGTACGTTCCAGTGCAGACCCGACTGGCAGAGTTCGACCTACTTAACACCTGGACCACTCCAGTCGGTTCGGCGGTATTTGCGATTGCAAGAGGCGTAAAGCCGGGTGAAATTTTGGCAGAAGAGTTGTTCGCCTAGGACAATAGAAACCGTCGACGAGTTGAGGTCAATCGCCCTTGGTCTACATGCCTGAGCGCATAAAGATCGGCATCAATCTCGGCCAATCGATCTACCTCGAGAACTAGCGCCTTGCTCGCAGTGAGCCAAGGCGAGAGCAAGCGCACCAGACTAGCCAACTGCTTGAATGCGTTGTGACGGCCACGGATGTGCCCTACCTCGTGCCAAAGCACTGCCTGAAGTTCGTGCTCGTCGAGCGCCTCGATGGCAACTTTAGAAATCAAGATTCGCCCGCGCACGGTTGCTGCTAGAAAAATTGGCAACTCGATTGTGAAAACTTCGTAGCCTTCGAAAGTCATCCAGGGTTTGGAGGCGGCATCGATGAGCGGTTTGCTTTCTCGAGCAACGCTGATCAAAGGTTCGAGGCGCTGATTGATTAGGGCAAGGGCGACGCCCGAAATTGCCAGGATGATCCAAGGCGCAAAACTAACCATCAGCGTAGATTGCCAATCGGTGGATCCAAATGGCGAGTCGAGTAACTTGGCGTAGGTCGTGAAAACCGACGAAATGGCAACCGTCAAAGCGATTGCCGCTGCTAGGCCGCTGGATAGCAGACTCAAGAACCAAATGGTGAGTCCAAGCTTCGGGCGAGCATCAAATCGGCCCACTAGAACAAGCGGCGCTAAGGTCGTGACCAGAATTACCCATTCGATTGTGATTGGGATCAGGAGCGGGGACACCCTTTTAGATTAGCGGTCGAGGCTCTTGCGAAGCGCGGCGAGGTCGGCCTCGCATAGACCCGAAGCAAAGTGGCTGAAGGCCAGTGCCGGGTTGGTAGCCCCTGACACCAACTTGAGCATCAGGTCGGCGGTGTGCTGCTCTCTTGATTGTGCGGCGCTGAAGAGTAGCGAGCGTCCCTGTCCGGCCTCGCGTGTTACCAGGCCTTTGTCTGTCAAGCGAGAAAGGACGGTCAAGACTGTGGTCACTGCAAGCTCGCCATCTGGGCTGATACGCTCGAGAAGTTGCTGTGATGAAACGGCGCTCGCCGAATCCCAAAGGGCATCAAGGATGAGCTGTTCGAGCTCCCCTTGTTGGCGTCCGCGCTTAGTCATAGAATCATTCTACAGAATGTCGAACTCGCTCGAAAGGCTAAGATGAACAAGTTTGCCAAGGCTTTTGCCGCACTAGCCCTAGCCGTTGCCGCCGTGCTTCCTAGCCAGGCCGCATTCGCTCACGCCGAGCTTGAGACTTCGAACCCAGAGGCAAACTCTGTCGTCGGTGCCGCTCCAAAGGTTGTCTCGTTGACCTTTGGCGAGAAGCTCATGGTGATGGAGGGCGACAAAGAAGCCAACCAGATTCAGGTAACCGATGGAGCAGGCACTCGAGTAGACAACGGCGACTACCAGGTCACCGGCGAGGTGCTGACCGTTTCGCTCAAGCCTGACCAGGCCGACGGCACCTATAAGGTCACCTATCGTGTTGTTTCTGAAGACGGTCACCCGATTGAGGGCGTCTATGAGTTTGAGGTTAACGGAATGGCTCGCTCTGGCGTGGCAATCGACAGCGAGGGCGGGATGACCGTCGATGATCAGACTCCAATGCCGGTCTTGTATGACGCACCCGCAGCCGAGGCCCCGAATGGCGCTGCAATCGGTGCCGGTGTTGCAGTCGGTGCAGTTCTGGTCGGAGGCGGAATGTTCTTCTTGTTCCGCAAGATTCGCCGCTCGACGCAGCCGGCCGAGAAAACCGACTCAGAGTCGTCGAACGACTAAATTTCGCTGAAAATTAGCGCGGCTATCGCCGCGAAGGCAATCGCGCACACCACATCCATGATGCGATTGAAGCGCGCCGACTTCATGGTCTCGCTCAACTTGACCGCGGCATAAACAATCACGGTCTGCCAAATCAGTGCCATGCCGATGAAGATCGATGAAAGCATCGCCAGCTGAACCGGAACGTTGGTTGCCTTGCCGATGAACAGCGGGAAGAAGGCTAAATAGAACAGCAGCGGCTTGGGGTTGGTGATGTTGCTGATTAGACCCTGCATGAACGGCGAACCCTTTTTAACGCGAGCGCCTTCGGCGCTAAGGGCATTCGGCTCACCGTTTACGTTGGTTGCAGCAGGTGAAACGGGCGGGCGAAGCGCAGCGCGAGCGGCCATAAACGCCAGGTAGGACATGTAGAGACCGCCGAGAATCTTTAGCACCAGGATGGCTGCGTCGATCTTTGAGACCACCAGGCCCACGCCGGAAATCATCAATAGGGCTTGGGTCGTGTTGCCCAGGTTGATTCCCCAGAGGGCGGCCATGCCATCCTTGACGCCGCGAGAGTGCGAGATGCGCAGCAGCACGAATGAGTCAGCGCCGGGCGACAGAATAATGATTGCCGAAGCCAGGCTAAACGGCAGCAACTGGCTGAAATCGAGCATGGTCTAAGTCTAGATAAACCGGGCTCTAGTTGCTCGAGAGCAGTGCTGGGTTCGGATGCACCTTGAGTAGTAGCCAGAGGCCAACCGCCAACACTAGAACGATGCCGATGATGCCGAAGATTGCGGTGTGCGCGATTCCGAAGGCAGCGGCGGCAGCTGTCGCAAGCCACCAGAAGCTTGGCGACAAGAAGCTGGCCGCACGACCGGTGGTTTGGTAAAGACCGAATAGCTCTCCCTCGCGTCCGTGCGGGGTGAACTTGGCCACGAAGGTGCGGCTCGAAGCCTGTGCCGGGCCGACGAAGAGGCAAAGGGCCAATCCGCCGATCCAGTAGGTGATTTGACCGGCGCCAGCGAAGATGAACACACCTGCACCAGCAACCAGCAGCCCAAAGAGCGATGCAGCAATCGTGTTTCGGGTTCCAATGCGCGAATCAAGCACGCCACCTAGGGCTGCGCCTAGACCGGCGAAGATGTTTGCCGCTATGCCGAAGAAAATCACCGCGGTCGGTGAGAAGCCGAAGGCAACCGAACCAAGGATGGCGCCGTAAGAGAATACGCCGGCCAGGCCATCGCGGTAGATCGCCGAGGCAATGAGGAAGCGAAGTGCATCCGGTGAGTCTTTGCGCAAGATGCGAAGTTGTGACCAGAGCTTTGAGTACGCGCTGATCAGACTCTCTTTGCCGCGGCCTGCCTTGGCCGGAAGTTCTGGCACCCAAATCGCCAACGGAATGGTGAAGATGGTCATCCAGGCGCCGGCGAATAGGAACATAACTCGGATGTTCTCGGAGTTATTTGTCGAAACCCCGAACCAAGGGGTGGTTGGTAGGTAGAAACCGACCAAAGAGAATAGCAGCAACAAGATGCCGCCGACATAGCCGAGACCCCAGGCGAAACCGCTGACCTTACCGATGTTCTTCTCTGTGGTGACCTGCTTGAGCATTGCGTAGTAATTGATAAACGCCGACTCTTGAACGACCGAGCCGAGGGCATAGAGAATGAGGCCAAAGATCAAGAACTCTGGGCTCGGTGCCACGAAGTAGCAGGCAAACATGATGGCGATCAAGACGCCGCTGTTGATTAGAAGCCAAAGCTTGCGTTTGCCAGACTCATCCGAGCGGCGGCCGAAGACCGGCGAGATAACCGCCACCAAGATACCGGCGATGACGTTTGCCACCGATAGCGCCTGAGTGTTGGCGTCGGGGTTGCCGAACACACTCGAGGTGATGTATGTCGCGAAGATGAAAGTTTGAATGATCGTCGGATAAGGCTGTTCGGCCCAGTCCCAGAGGGCCCATGCCCAGGTGGCGATTCGACGCGGTGTGCTGGCAGCGGTGGCAGTCATGGCTACAGGCTAGCGGTTGGGGTAGCTGACGGCGAGCATCCGGGGTGAATAAAAGGCGAAAGTTGTGAGTTTCCTGAAAGTTGAGTCATCTCGACTCAACTTGCTTGACAAGATTTCACTCGGGTGCGAAACTTGAGTCAACATCGCTCAAGTCCGGGCGAGAGGGTAATAAACAGGCGGGCTCAAAAGGCCCAAGAGGAGAAACATCACAATGGCACGTGCAGTAGGCATCGACCTCGGAACCACCAACAGCGCAGTTTCTGTACTAGAAGGTGGCGAGCCAACCGTCATCGCTAACGCAGAGGGCTTCCGCACCACCCCATCCATCGTGGCTTTCACCAAGGATGGCGAAATTCTCGTAGGCGAGACCGCAAAGCGTCAGGCAGTCACCAACGTTGACCGCACCATCGCATCGGTTAAGCGCCACATGGGAACCGACTGGACTTTCGCTGTCGACGACAAGAAGTTCACCCCACAAGAGATCTCAGCTCGCATCCTTGCAAAGCTAAAGCGAGACGCAGAGACCTACCTGGGTGAAGCAGTCACCGACGCAGTTATTACCGTTCCTGCATACTTCAACGACGCAGAGCGTCAGGCAACCAAGGATGCCGGTGAGATCGCGGGTCTAAACGTACTTCGCATCATCAACGAGCCAACCGCTGCCGCACTTGCTTACGGCCTAGACAAGGGTAAGGAAGACGAGCTAATCCTCGTATTCGACCTCGGTGGTGGAACCTTCGACGTTTCACTTCTAGAAGTTGGCAAGGATGAGGGCTTCTCGACCATCCAGGTTCGCGCAACCTCTGGTGACAACCGTCTCGGTGGAGACGACTGGGACCAGCGCATCGTTGACCACCTAGTCAAGAGGTTCAAGGAGACCTCGGGCGTTGACGTCTCGAAGGACAAGATTGCCCTTCAGCGTCTAAAGGAAGCTGCAGAGCAGGCAAAGAAGGAACTTTCACAGTCGATGACTGCGAACATCCAGTTGCCATACCTTTCACTAACCGAGAACGGCCCAGCCAACCTCGACGAGACCCTAACTCGTGCACAGTTCGAGCAGCTAACCGCTGACCTACTAGAGCGCACCAAGAAGCCATTCAACGACGTAATCAAGGAAGCCGGCGTAAAGGTAGCCGACATCGCACACGTGGTTCTCGTTGGTGGTTCAACCCGTATGCCTGCAGTTTCAGAGCTCGTAAAGAGCCTGACCGGTGGCCGCGAGCCGAACAAGGGTGTAAACCCGGATGAGGTCGTAGCCGTGGGTGCATCGCTACAGGCTGGTGTTCTAAAGGGTGAGCGCAAGGACGTTCTGCTCATCGACGTGACCCCACTTTCTCTCGGTATCGAGACCAAGGGTGGAATCATGACCAAGCTGATCGAGCGCAACACCGCTATCCCAACCAAGCGTTCGGAGACCTTCACCACCGCTGACGACAACCAGCCTTCGGTTTCGATCCAGGTTTACCAGGGCGAGCGTGAGTTCGTTCGCGACAACAAGTCACTCGGCAACTTCGACCTAGCCGGCATCGCACCAGCACCACGCGGTGTTCCACAGATCGAGGTCACCTTCGACATCGACGCCAACGGTATCGTGCACGTTTCTGCAAAGGACAAGGGCACCGGCAAGGAAGCTTCGGTAACCATCACTGGTGGCTCATCGCTTTCAAAGGATGATATCGAGCGCATGGTTCGCGAAGCCGAAGAGCACGCTGCTGAAGACAAGAAGCGTCGCGAAGAGGCCGACACCCGCAACACCGCTGAGCAGATCGTCTACTCGACCGAGAAGCTAATCAAGGAGAACGACGAGAAGCTACCGGAGGACGTAAAGACCACCGTTCAGGCAGACGTCGACGCTTTGAAGACCGCGCTCGCCGGAGACGACATCGATGCAGTCAAGGCTGCCTTCGAGAAGCTAGCCGAATCACAGCAGAAGTTGGGCGAGGCAATCTACGCCGCACAGCCTGCCGAGGGTGAAGAGGCAGCTGCTGAGGCTTCGGCCGAGGACGTTGTTGACGCCGAGGTTGTCGACGAAGATGAGACCGACAAGGATGCCAAGTAATGGCAGACGAGAACGTAACCCCTTCCGAGGACAGCGAGGCCGCTACCTCAGATGCCCCTGATTCGATTCACGATGCTTCGCAATCTCTCGAATCGGAGGTCCCTTCGGCACCCGAGGATGCGCTTGACGCTGAGTTGGCCGATCTTGTCGATGACTTGGGACCACAGAGCAAGGAGGCCGAACTTCTAGCCGACTTGCAGCGTCTGCAGGCCGAGTTCGTGAACTACAAGGCACGCGTTGAGCGTGACCGTGATGTAGCTCGCAACTCTGCCATCGCAGAGGTTCTTCGTGCGATTCTTCCGGCCTTGGATGACCTGTCTCGCGCAGAAGCACACGGCGACCTCGAGGGTTCACCGTTTGCGGCTGTGGTTGGCAAGCTCCGCAACGCTGGCGACAAGTTTGGTCTAAAGGCGTTTGGTGAAAAGGGCGACAAGTTCGACCCTGAGATCCACAACGCCTTGGTTCAGACCCCGTCGGCCGAGGTCACCGAAAACGTCATCGCTGACGTTGTCGAGCCGGGCTTCATGCTCGGTGACCGTCTGCTTCGACCAGCAATGGTCGCGGTACACATCCCTGCATAAATAATTCACACCAACAAAGAGGTTCGCTAAAGATGGCAAGTCAAGACTGGTTCGACAAGGATTTCTACAAGATCCTTGGCGTATCTAAGGACGTGTCTGAGGCCGAGCTAAAGAAGACCTATCGCAAGCTCTCGCGCCAGTTTCACCCAGACACCAATCCGGGTGATGCCAAGGCCGAGGCTCGATTCAAGGAAATCTCCGAGGCCTATTCGGTTCTATCTGACAAAGATCAGCGTGCTGAATACGACCAGATGCGAGCAATGGGCCCTGGTGCCCGAGCCGGATTTGGCGGCGGCGGATTCCCTGGCGGATTCCAGGGCGGTGCCAACTTCGGTGGCGCCGGTTTCGAAGACGTCTTCGCGAACCTCTTTGGTGGCGGTGGAGGCTTCGGTGGCCCTCGCGGACCACAGCGTGGCCAAGACCTAACCACCTCCCAGACACTCGACTTCATTGACGGTGTGAAGGGCACAACCATCAAGTTGTCGCTTCGTGCCGGCGCTGAGCCGACCACGATCAAGATTCCGGCGGGCGTTTCAGACGGCCAGAAGATCAAGATCGCGGGCAAGGGAAACCCATCACCAAACGGCGGCCCAGCCGGTGACCTAATCATCACCGTGACCATCAAGCCGCACCCGGTCTTCACGCGCGATGGCAACAACATCCGTGTGGTCGTGCCAATCACGTTCAGCGAAGCCGTTTTGGGCGCCACCATTCAGGTGCCAACCCTCGGCGGCGACCCGGTCAAGCTAAAGGTTGCCCCTGGCACCCCTAATGGCCGAGTCCTTCGCGTGAAGGGTCGCGGTGTCGTAACCGCAAAGGCCGAGGGCGACCTCTTGGCCACCGTTGAAATCGCAGTGCCGAGCCACGTGAGTGACAAGGCCAAGAAGGCTCTCGAAGAATTCGATGGCCTCCTCCCGGATGAAGATCCACGCGCCGACCTTTTGCTCAAGGCCGGGCTTCTCTAAACGTTTAGAAAACGGAGGCGTGAGATGGAACAGTTCGACGAGAACACTCCTCTCTTTGTGATTTCGGTTGCCGCCGAGCTCGCAGTCATGCACCCGCAGACCCTGCGTCAATACGACCGCATGGGCCTAGTGACCCCTAGCCGCACCTCTGGCTCGAGCCGTCGCTACACGATGCGCAATGTCGCACAGCTTCGCGAAATCGCCCGCTTGTCGGCCGAGGGAGTGAGCCTCGAAGGCATCCGCCGCATCCTCGAACTTGAAAACCAGAACGCCGAACTCTCACAAAGAGTGCGCGATCTAGAACAGGCCTTGGCCAACGAACTGATGAACCGACCGGGCAACCGCGTCTTCGCAGCCGGTGACCAAGGGGTCGAGAGCATTGCTCGAGGCCAAAGACCGTCGAAGCACACCCAGGTCGTGCTTTGGCGAGCGAAATAAGTAGTGCGGCGACCCCGCGCGAAAGGAGAACCAAATGAACCAAAACGTGCAGCAAGAAGACCAGAAGTCGGCACTCGAGAAGTACGGCATCGACCTAACCGAGATCGCCAAGTCGGGCAAGCTCGACCCGGTTATCGGCCGTGACGCCGAGATTCGCCGCGTCTCACAGGTGCTTAGCCGCCGAACCAAGAACAACCCGGTGCTCATTGGCGAGCCTGGCGTTGGTAAGACCGCGGTGGTCGAAGGCCTCGCCCAGCGCATCGTCGCGGGTGACGTACCAGAGAGCCTCAAGGGCAAGCGCCTCATCTCGCTAGACCTAGCCGCACTGGTTGCCGGCGCAAAATTCCGCGGTGAATTCGAAGAGCGCCTAAAGGCCGTGCTCGCTGAGATCAATGCCGCCGAGGGTGGCGTAATCACCTTCATCGACGAACTTCACACCCTGGTTGGCGCCGGTGCAGGCGATGGCCAGGATGCCGCCAACATGCTCAAGCCGATGCTTGCCCGTGGCGAGCTTCGACTAATCGGTGCAACCACCTTGGATGAGTACCGCGAACGAATCGAGAAGGACCCGGCGCTAGAGCGTCGTTTCCAGCAGGTTTACGTTGGCGAACCATCCGTGGTCGACACGATTGCGATTTTGCGTGGCCTAAAGGAGCGCTACGAAGCGCACCACAAGGTTGCGATTGCCGACAGCGCCTTGGTAGCTGCCGCTACCCTTTCGAACCGATACATCACCGGTCGCCAGTTGCCAGACAAGGCAATCGACTTGATCGATGAGGCAGCCTCTCGCTTGCGCATGGAGATCGATTCGGCCCCGGTTGAGATCGACGAACTTCGCCGTCAGGTAGACCGTCTAAAGCTCGAAGAGTTGGCACTAAAGAAGGAAAAGGACCAGGCCTCGAAGGAGCGCTTGGAGAAGCTTCGCGAAGACCTCGCCGCCAAGACCGAAAAGCTCGACGAACTTAACGCCCGTTGGGCGAAAGAGCGCGCCGAACTGAACAAGGTTGGTGAGCTTAAGACCAAGCTCGACGGTTTGCGCATCGAGGCCGAGCGCGCCCAACGCGAAGCCAACCTCGAGCGTGCATCACGCTTGCTCTACGGAGAGATTCCGGCACTCGAGAAGCAGCTTGCCGAACTCGAGGCCGCCGAAAATATTTCGAGCGCCGATGGCGCTAAGCAAGATCGCATGGTGAATGACCAAGTTGGCGAGGATGACATCGCTGCCGTGGTCAGTGCCTGGACTGGTGTGCCAACCGGCAAACTGCTCGCTGGTGAGAGCCAGAAGCTGCTCAACCTTGAAGCCGAGCTGGGCCGTCGCCTTATCGGTCAGAAGGCGGCCGTGAAGTCGGTGTCTGATGCGGTTCGCCGAACCAAGGCCGGCATTAGCGACCCTGATCGCCCGACCGGCTCGTTCCTATTCTTGGGCCCAACCGGTGTCGGTAAGACAGAACTAGCCAAGAGCCTCGCCGAATTCTTGTTTGACGACGAGAAGGCGATGGTTCGCATCGACATGTCTGAGTACGGCGAGAAGCACTCGGTTAGCCGTTTGCTCGGTGCCCCTCCGGGCTACATCGGCTACGAAGAAGGCGGTCAGCTAACCGAAGCCGTTCGCCGTCGACCATACTCGGTGGTCTTGCTCGACGAGGTCGAGAAGGCGCACCCAGAGGTGTTCGATGTCTTGCTTCAGGTCTTGGATGACGGTCGCTTGACCGACGGCCAAGGTCGCGTCGTTGACTTCAAGAACGTGATCTTGATCTTGACCTCGAACCTCGGTTCGCAGTTCTTGATCGACCCTGAGCTCGGCGAAGAACAGAAGCGTGAAGGCGTGATGGCTATGGTTCGTGGCCACTTCAAGCCTGAGTTCTTGAACCGTCTCGACGACATCGTGATCTTCTCGGCCCTCGACCGCAGCGAACTCGGCCAGATTGTTGAACTCAACATCGACCGACTTTCGAAGCGTCTCGAACAGCGTCGCTTGCAGTTGGCGGTTACTCCGGCTGCTCGTGCCTGGTTGGCCGATAAGGGCTACGACCCGATTTACGGTGCCCGCCCGCTTCGCCGTTTGATGCAGCAGCAGATCGACGACAAGCTCGCCAACCTATTGCTTGCCGGCACCATCCATGACGGTTCTCTGGTTCGAGTCGATGTCGCCCAGGATGGCGTTGCTCTCATTGTCGAGCCTGGCGTTTTCGAATAAACGCCTTGCCTTAGGGAATGCCCCAGTCGAGTTGATATCCGACTGGGGCATGTCGCTAAACTTTGCCCTATGACTGAAAACAACCGTTCATACGGCCAGGGGGCCCAAGGCGAAGTCGATGCACCTTCTGCAAAGAAGGCAAGCTTCCTAACCCGCCTGCGTTACAACTTCGACAACTCGATCGCCAAGAGCGGTGCATTTGTGGGCTACATGTTCGGCGGTCTCGTCGTCATGTCAATCCTGGTTGTCTTCATCAAGTACGCGCTTTATGCGGTGCCTGCGCTTTACGCCGGTGACAAGCTTCCGGCTCCGACTTTCGAGACTTTCTGGGGTTCGTTCGCTGGTCTGCTAGGTAAGGGCGGCGAGCCAACCTGGGCAGATCGAATCCTTGGCATCATCAGCTGGGCAGTAACCATCACCCTCGCTGGTAGCGTTACCGGTTTCATCGTCGGCGCTATTAACCGCACCTTCGAGCGTCTTCGCAAGGGTAAGAGCCCGGTGGTTGACTCGGGTCACACTCTAATCCTCGGTTGGTCAAACCGCGTGTTCCCAATCTTGAAGGAACTAGCGATTGCCAACGAAAACGTGCGTAAGCCGCTCGTCGTTATCTTCAGCGACAAGACTCGTGACTTCATGGAAGACGAGATTGAATCTCGTGCAGAGGGCCTCGGAAAGCTCAAGGTGGTAACTCGCACCGGTGACCCGACCAACCCAGCAGACCTTAAGCGCACCAACATCTCTGGCGCCAAGTCGATCATCATCTTGGATGAAGACGAGGCCGGCGACGCAACTATCGTTTCTACCGTGCTTGCGGTGAAGTCGGTAAACGCAAACCCGAACACCCGCATCATCGCCGAGGTCGACGACCTGCACACCGCAGAGGCACTGGAGACCGCCACCGATGGTCGCGTCATTTCAATTCGCTCGCACGATGTGATCGCACGCGTTACCGCCCAGGCTTCACGCCAGCCTGGTTTGGCTGCAGTGACCCTCGACCTGCTCGACTTCGATGGTGACGAGATCTACTTCAACACCATTCCGGCACTTGCAGGCAAGACCTATGCAGACGCCATCCTTGCCTTCAACACCGCATCGGTAATCGGTATCGTCGACGACAAGGGTGTCGCTCACTTGAACCCTAAGCAGGGCACCAAGCTGACCGCGACCACCAAGATCATTGCTATCGCCGAAGACGACGACAAGGTGGTTTACACCGGCGTTCGCGAAGACATCGCAACCAAGAAGATCAGCACCAAGAAGTTGCCAGCTGCTAAGGCAGAGCACCTTTTGGTCATCGGTTGGTCATCGATGGGTCGTTCGGTTATCTCTGAGCTTGCAGCTTTCTTGCCAAAGGGCTCGACCGTTCACATCGTTGCTCAAAGCAAGTATGTTGATGCAGCCGAAATGGTTGACCTTAAGTTCGGTGACATCAAGGTCACGCACGCCTCTGTCTCAGGTGACATCGATGAGCTAATAGCCGCGGCTTCTGCAAAGAAGTACAACGAGGTCATCATCCTTGGTTACCGCAACGCGATCAGCGAATCGGAAGCAGACGCTCAGACCATGCTGACCATGCTGCAGATGAACCAGCTGTTTGCTGCCGACGGTAATGGCGTTGAGCCGACCCGTTTGGTTGCCGAGATTCTAGACAGCCGCAAAGCCGAACTAGCTCGCGTTGCCGCCGCCGACGACCTAGTGGTCAGCGATAACTTGGCGGCATTGCTGATCGCTCAGGTCTCTGAGAACCCAGCACTTGCTACAATCTTTGAAGACCTCTTCGACGCCGATGGTGCGGCAATCAACGTTCGCCCAATCGACCACTACGTGCCGCTGGGCAAAGAGATCGAATACGCAGAGTTGGTTGCCATCGCTCGTGCACACGGTGAGTCGGCAATTGGTTACCGCGTTCTCGCTGATGCACCAGGCGATGCAGCTTCTGGCGTTCACCTGAACCCGGCCAAGACCACCAAGTTCACTCCGGCCGAAGGCGATGCTTTGGTAAGCATTTCAGAGCTAGAGTAACTAGATGCTTGAACAAACAGTGGCCGGGGCTAAAGCTGCCCTGGCCACTTTTGTTAACCCAGAGAAACAGGCGTTCTTTCCGAAATTCTTCAAGGCCGGGCCGGGCCAGTATGGCGAGGGTGACATCTTTCTCGGCGTGACCGTGCCGAATGTGCGGGAGGTGGCGAAGCAGTTTGCCGGCCTGACCGAGGCCGAGGTCTATGAGTTGATGCAGTCGCCGATTCACGAGCATCGCCTGTTGGCGCTGATCATCATGGTCGGCAAATGGAAGAAGGCAAATTCGGCAAAAAGTTCGGCGCCTTCGGCGCAGCAAGAGCTGTTCGACTTGTATTTGCGATTGGTCTACGAGGGCCGAGTTAATAACTGGGATCTGGTCGACACTTCGGCTCCGTATTTCGGAATGTTCTTGATCGGCAAGCCCGACTCGATGAATTTGCTGGAGAGTTTGGCGCGCAGCGAGAAACTCTGGGAACGTCGAGTCTCGATCATGTTCACCTTTGCCATGATTCGCTCTAGCAAGCTTGGCAAGGGCCCAGACGATTTCGCCCCGACCCTGCACATCGCCGAGATTTTGCTGCACGATAAGCACGACTTGATTCACAAGGCAGTGGGCTGGATGCTGCGCGAAGTGGGCAATCGTGATATCGCCGAATTGCGAAATTTTCTGAGCCGCTTCGCTGCTGTAATGCCACGCACGATGCTTCGCTATTCGATTGAAAAACTTGATGCCGACGAACGCAAAGTCTGGATGGGTAAGGCGGCCGAAGTTGCTGCCGACCCGGCTAACTAGTCGATGTCGACGACCACGGGAACGTGGTCACTTGGGGCTTCTCCCTTGCGCTCATCGCGGTCGATAACCGCACGAGTCACACGTTCGGCAAACGGGTCATTGCCCAGGATGAAGTCGATGCGCATGCCCTCGTTGCGGGGGAAGCGAAGCTGTTGGTAATCCCAGTAGGTGTAACCCTCAGGGATGCGCGGGCGAATGACGTCACTCAGGCCGATTTGCTCGAAGGCCTCGAATGCCTGGCGCTCTGGTTCTGAAACGTGGGTTGCGCCTGCGAAGTCGTTGATGTCCCAGACATCCGTGTCTAGCGGGGCGATGTTGAAGTCACCCATGAGCGCCAGCGGAACGTCGCCCGAGTGCTCTTGGAACTCGGCGGTGGTGGCGGCCAGGCGGTCGAGCCACTCTAGTTTGTAGGTGTAGTGCGGGTCGTCGAGGGTGCGGCCGTTTGGCACATACAGCGACCAGAGGCGAACTCCGTCGAAGGTTGCGCCGAGCGCGCGGGCTTCCTCGACCTGAGGCTTGCCCTCCTTGCCGAAACTCGGCATCCCGCTGAAACCGATCTCGATGTCTTCGGCCGGAATCTTGGTGGCAAAGGCAACGCCGTTCCACTGGTCTAGCCCGTGCATGATCACCTGGTAGCCGGCAGCTTCGAAGGCGGCCACCGGAAACTGCTCAGGCTTGCATTTGATCTCTTGCATCGCGAGCACGTCGGTTTTCGAACGTTCGAGCCAGTCGACCACGCGGCCGACGCGAGTGCGAATTGAGTTGACGTTGTGAGTGGCGATGCGCATGAATACAGGCTAACCGAAGCGCCTAAAGGGCAAGGATGTGGCACGGCCAGAACGCTAAACTGAAGTCATGACTTTTGACCCAGCCACTCACCCACGCCTAGTCGAACTAATTAAGCAGCTTGCCGTGGTTCACGGCCGCGTGACCCTATCGAGTGGCATCGAAGCCGACTATTACGTCGACCTTCGTCGTGCAACCCTGCACCACGAAGCGGCGCCGCTAATTGGTAAGGCGATGTTGGATCTTCTCGACCTAAACGGCATCACCGATTACGAAGCCGTTGGTGGTTTGACTATGGGTGCCGACCCGGTTGCCACCGCGATCATGCACCAGGCTGCCGCTCGCGGACGCGCAGTTGACGCTTTCGTGGTTCGCAAGGCCGCCAAGGCTCACGGTATGGGTCGTCAGGTCGAAGGTCCAGACGTAAAGGGTCGCCGCGTAATCGTGGTCGAAGACACCTCAACCACCGGCGGCTCACCGCTAACCGCAGCCAAGGCTCTCGAAGAAGCCGGCGCAATCATCGTTGCCGTGGCAACCGTGGTCGACCGCGACACCGGCGCCAAGAAGGTCATCGAGGATGCCGGCTACCGCTACTTCTCGGTCGTTTCTCTAGACGACTTGGGCCTTCGCTAAAAATTGTCTACTGCCGCCGGCACCACTAAGCCGCGTCTGACGCCTATCGTCATCACGCTGCTGTCTTCGATGCTGAGCGTGGTTTCGGGCTCGATGGTCTTCATGGCCTTTCCTTGGCTCGCAATCAAACTGACCGGTTCGGCAACCAGCGCCGGCGCGATGATTGCAATCACCTCGATTCCGGGCCTCTTGCTAGCGCCGGTGGTCGGTTCAATCATCGACAAGTACGGTCGCCGTCGCGTCGGCATCGTCATCGAATTTCTCACCAGCGGTGTGACCCTTCTGATTCCGATCGCAGCTGGGATGTGGGAGATGACCCTTCCGCTCCTAATCGCAATCGGCCTGATTCGTTCTACCGTTGGTTCTGGCGCAGGTTCGGCCCGAAAGTCGTTCATGCCAGACGTGGCTCGCGTTGCCGGCCTTTCCCTTGAGCGAGTGAACTCCATCCAAGAAGCAATCTTCGCGACCGGCTTTGCAATCGGCCCCGCCCTGGCCTCGATCTGCATCGGCCTATTCGGCGTTTACAACACCTTCTATGTGGTCTGTGCGTTCGGCATCATCTCGGGAGCGCTGATGTTCTTCGTGCGCGTCAAGGAAGTCATCGAACCGCATGAAGAAGAGAAGAACCTCTTCAAGTTCGCGATGGAAGGCTTCAAGGTTTTGGGCAGCACTCCATCCGTGGCAATCATGCTCGCCGGTGTGATGACCCTCGCGATGATTTATCTGCCGACCGAAATGATTGTTTTGCCGAAGTACTTCACCGGCAAGGGCGATGCCCAGGGGCTCGGTTTCTTGCTTTCGGCGATGGCCGCCGCCACCATCTTCGGCGCGCTGGCGTTCGAGAAGCTCTCGAAAAAGTTCAACTACAGCACCATTTTTAGAATCGCGATCTTGGGCGTTGCCGTCTCGATGATTCCGATGTCATTCTTGCCCCCATACGCGGTGATGATTTTCTTCGGTCTAATCTTGGGTCTCACCTGGGGGCCGATCACCCCGCTGCTCAACACCGTGATTCAGCGCAAGATTGCGCCGAGCAAGCGTGGTCGAGTATTCAGCCTCGAAATGGTGATCTGGTCTGGAGGCCCGATGCTCTCGATGGTGCTCGCCGGTATCGCCGTGGATGCATTCGGAGTCATGCCGGTCTACATCGTGCTGGCATTTGCCACCACCACCGCTGGTCTGTTCATCACTTTCAACAAGCGCATGAAAGAGATCAATACCGCCGACTTCGCCGACTAGGCCTTTGGTAGCCTAGTCACATGGCAGATCGCAGCAATATCACTTCTTGGCTCACCGACATGGATGGCGTGCTCGTGCACGAAGGTCACCCGATTCCTGGCGCCGCCGATCTAATCGCTAAGTGGACTGATGCCGGCACCCCTTACCTAGTGCTGACCAACAACTCGATCTATACCCCACGCGACCTTTCAGCGCGACTAAAGATCGCCGGGCTAGACATCCCTGAAGAGCGCATCTGGACCTCGGCGCTTGCTACCGCCGCATTCTTAAACAGCCAGAAGCCGGGCGGCACCGCCTATGTGATCGGCGAGACCGGCATGACTCAGGCTCTGCACGACATTGGTTATGTGCAGACCGACCAGAACCCCGACTACGTGGTGCTCGGCGAGACCCGCAACTTCAACTTCGACAACCTGACCAAGGCCATTCGCCTGATCGGCGCCGGTTCGCGTTTCATCGTCACCAACCCGGATGCCACCGGCCCATCAAATGAGGGTCCGCTGCCAGCCGCCGGTTCGGTTGCCGCGCTCATCACCAAGGCCACCGGCATGAAGCCATATGTGGTTGGCAAGCCAAACCCAATGATGTTCCGCAGCGCGATGCGCAAGATCGGCGCTCACTCAGAGTCGACCGGCATGATCGGTGACCGCATGGATACCGACGTGGTGGCCGGAATCGAAGCAGGTCTACACACCGTTCTCGTCTTGACCGGCATTGCCGACGACGCCGAAATCGCGAAGTACCCATTTCGCCCAACCGAGATTTTGAACTCGGTCGCCGACCTTATCTAATGAACTTCGACTGGGCTGAGGCCATTAAAGCGGGGGCGATTTTCGTCTTCTTTTTGAGCCTCGGTGTCGAGCTTCGCCACGAGATTCGTCACGGATCACTGGCAAAACCACGTCAGGCAATCGTGCCGATATTGGCCGCCGTTGGCGGAATGTTGGTTCCGGTGCTGATTTATTCTGCGATCAACTCGGGTCTACCGACCTCGGTTGGCTGGGGCGTGCCAATGAGCACGGATGTGGCCTTCGCCCTCGCCGTCCTGGCCCTCGCCGGCCGCTTCCTGCCGAAGTCGATTCGTGTCTTTCTGCTGACCGTGGCCGTGGTCGATGACTCCCTGACCATCTTGATTATTGCCCTGTTCTTCGCCAGTAGCTTTCAACCGTTATCGGTCTTCTCGTTGGCTGGCGTTGCCCTTGGGCTACTGCTGCCCCAAGCGCAAAATGCCAGCGGATGGCTAACCCCGGTCGCCAACTTTGGCGCACTTCCGGTTTTTGCGGCAATCAACCTGTGGCAAACCTTCTCGAATTTTCAGGGCCAACTTGCCGGCTCGGCGATCACCCTCGGCGTTATCGTGGCAATGGTTTTCGGCAAACCGCTCGGCGTGATCGGCACCACCTGGCTGGTCACCAAGAGCGGTCTGGGCAAGTTGGCCGCCGATGTGAAGTGGCCCGACCTGCTCTCCATCGGCTCGCTATTTGGCATCTGTTTCACGGTGGCCATGATGATGTCTGAGTTGTCGTTTGGCGAGTCACCGGCAGAACATTCGATTGCGAACCTGAGCGTGCTTATCGGTAGCCTTACCTCTGCATTACTCGCGGTGGTTGCGCTGCAAATTCGAAAGAGGGCTTATGTCAGAAATTAATTCGAGCGCCTTCGGCGCTGGGGAGAATTCCGGCGGCCCGTCAGAAACTGCCGAACAAACAACTTGGGGAGTTGGTCCTTGGCAGGGCGAATGGCCTGCCGATGCCGGTACCCCCGACGAACCAAACCCAGACTCACTGCTCGACCCGGAGCTCCTGCTAAACGGTGACACCCGCAACGTGCTCGACCAGTATCGCTACTGGAAGATGGAGGCGATCATCGCTTCGCTCGACCAGCGTCGTCACAAGTATCACGTGGCCATCGAGAACTGGCAGCACGACCTCAACATCGGCTCGATCGTGCGCACGGCAAATGCCTTCCTAGCCGCCGAAGTTCACATCATCGGCAATCGTCGCTGGAACCGTCGCGGTGCGATGGTCACCGACCGCTACCAGCACGTGCGCCATCACCCAACCGTCGAAGACTTTGTTGAGTGGTGCAAGACCGCGGGCGACGAAGGCCAAGCTTTGCCAATCATCGCGATCGATAACGTGCCGGGTTGCAAGAAGATCGAAGAGTATCCGCTTCCGGAAAACTGCGTCTTGCTGTTCGGGCAAGAAGGGCCTGGTCTGAGCGAGGCTGCGATTGACTCATCCGAGGTGGTTTTAGAGATCAGCCAGTTTGGTTCGACCCGCTCAATAAATGCCTCGGCCGCTGCCGCAATCACCATGCACCAGTGGGTCATGCAGCACGTCTTTGGACACAAGCTCTAAAACAAAACGCGGAAAGTTGCCGATTTGGCACACGGTTGCCGAAAATAAATCCCTTGTAAATACAGGGCAAACACGAAGTTACTATTTCGTTATCAAAAATAGTTGGCAACCGCTTGCCAAACTCTTGCCATTACCCCTAATCTGATTCTCGAACTGGAAAAAGCCTCCGCCAAGGGCCAGTGCAGCCACAGCCACATCAACCAATAAAGGATAAGAAATGAACCTCTCAAAGAGAATCGGTGCCAGCGTCGTCGCTTTGGCACTTGCAGGTTCGGCTCTTGCTGGCGCAGCTCCTGCCTTCGCAGCCAACAAGTCTGAACTAGTTATCGGTGCCCTTATCGACGTCAAGTCATGGGACCCAAGCCAGGCTGACATCGGTCACATGGCTCCGCTCTACCAGGCTGCCTATGACAACCTGATCCTTCGCACCCCAGACGGCAAGTACAAGCCAAACTTGGCTACCTCATGGAAGCTAAACGCCGACAACACTGTGATGACCCTAGAGCTTCGCTCAGGCGTCAAGTTCACCGACGGAACCGCATTCGATGCAGCAGCGGCAAAGGCAAACCTAGATAACTTCATCAAGGGCAACGGTCCACAGGCCGGAACCCTAGCTGGCGCATCGGTAGCGGTCCTTGACTCTAACTCGATCACCATCACCCTTAAGGACCCAAACCCAGAGCTTGCTTACTACCTGTCAACAACCGACAGCTACATGGCCAGCCCTAAGGCTCTAGGCACAGCTGGTCTAAAGACCACCCCGGTTGGCTCTGGACCTTACATCATTGACCCGTCATCATCTGCTGGTTCGCAGGAGGTCTTCGTGGCCAACCCGAACTACTGGGACAAGTCAAAGATCAAGTTCAAGAAGATCACCTTCAAGGTAATGGCCGATGCAACCGCACGTCTAAACGCGCTGCTATCTGGCCAGATCGACGCAACCTTGCTCGACACCAAGACCTCGCCAACTGCAAAGGGTCGCGGATTCACCCAGTACCTTAACAACGTGGACTGGCAGGGTCTGTTGATGTTTGACCGCAACGGCAAGATCAATGTCTACCTAAAGAACGTAAAGGTACGGCAGGCAATCGCCTATGCAATCAACCGTGCCGCACTGCTAAAAGCAATGCAGGATGGCCAGGGTGAAATCACCAACCAGCCATTTGCCAAGAGCTCACCGGCTTACGACACCGCTCTAGACAAGACCTACCCCTTCGACATCAAGAAGGCCAAGGCTCTGCTCACCGAAGGTAACGCCAGTGGCGGCTTCGACCTAACCATGCCTGGTTGGCCAGACCCAACCATGAACGCAATCGTTGGCGACCAGCTAAAGGCAATCGGCATCAACGTCAACTGGGTGCAGACCCCAGCCGCTGACTACCGCAACGCCCTAAAGACCGGCAAGTATGCAGCTGGTATCTTCCAGCTCTTCCAGGGAACCCCTTGGGTTGCCATCAACCAGCTGGCTACTCCAAACGGTTCATGGAACATCTTGCACTCGACTGACCCAGTTATCGACAAGGCTCTGGCGAGCCTCAAGGATGACGCGTCAGACAAGAACTTGAACGCACAGGCGACGGTTATCAACCGCTTCTTGGTTCAGAACGCTTGGTACATCCCGTTCTACCGAGTTCCACAGCTGTTCTTCACCGGCAAGCGCGTGAAGACTGCTAACCAGGCACAGAACGCAGTGCCTTACCTATACAGCTACGCACCAACTGGTAAGTAGCAACTGAACTGCCCGGGTGGGGTGGATGGCCGATCCTCTCACCCCACCCGGGTTACACCACCTAAAACAGATTGAAACCGGAGACACTGATGATTGCATTCATCGCTAGGCGATTTGGCTCAGGAGCACTTTTGCTTCTGGTCATCTCAACCCTCGCCTACTTCATGATGTTCTTTAGCACTTCAAATGTGGCTATGAACATCCTTGGAGAAGACGCCACGAAAGAGGCGATTCTTGCCAAGCAGCAGGAGCTCGGTCTAAACCAGCCGATCCTTGAGCGCTACTGGTCATGGCTGACTCACGCAATCACCGGTGACTTCGGCACCTCTTGGTTCACCAACGAATCAATCGTAAAAACCATCTTCAGCCGCCTGCCGGTAACCATGACCCTGGTTCTCGGGGCGATTCTGATCGCAGCCTTGCTGGCCACCGTCCTTGGTATGACCGCAGCCGTAAAGGGTGGCGCAATCGACCGAGCAGTTCAGTTCTTGGCGGTTGCCGGATTTGCCGTGCCAAACTTCGTGGTCGCAATCTTCTTGGTGACCTTATTCGCAATCAACTGGGCCCTTTTGCCGGCGACCGGCTGGGTTCCAATCCAGGATGACCCTGCCCAGTGGTTCCTTTCACTTATTCTTCCGACCAGCGCCTTGGTGCTGTCGACCGTTGCTTCGGCAGCTCAGCAGATTCGCTCGGCGATCAAGGCAGTTCTCGAAAAAGACTGGGTTCGCACTCTTACCAGTCGCGGAATTACGCGCCGCGAAATCCTGTTCAAGCACGTGCTTCGCAGCGCTGCCCCAGCCGGGCTAACCGTTCTCAGCATTCAGTTCGTTGGAATGCTCGGTGGCGCAGTGATCATCGAATCAATCTTCGCTCTACCGGGTCTTGGCTCGCTTGCCGTCGAAAGCACGAGCAAGGGTGACACCCCTGTTGTGATGGGCGTTGTCGTCTACACCGTCGTAATCGTGATTCTCGTAAACCTAGTTGTCGACCTAATCAACGGCTGGCTAAACCCTAAGGTGCGTGTCTAATGACCACTACATCAACCGCAGCTGCAACCCATGGTGCTCCTTTGGTGCGCCAGAGTCTTGCCCAGCGAATTGCCCGCAACCCACTCGGCTTGGCTACCAGCATCTTCTTGCTGATCGTGGTCGTGATCGCCATCATTGCACCGCTATTGACCAGCTTTGACCCGGCAGCCACCGACACCAACAACCTGATGTCAGGCCCGGGTGGAGCCCACCTACTTGGCACCGACAGTGCCGGTCGAGACATCTTGACCCGCATCTTCTTCGGCGCCCGAACCACCTTGATTTCGGCGGTAGTCGTCGTGGTCACCGCCTTGGTTGTTGGTCTACCTAGCGGCTTGATCGCGGGTTACTACGGCGGCAAGTTCGACGGCATTTCATCCTGGATTGCCAACATGCTGATGTCACTGCCATCAATCATCGTGCTGCTTGCGGTTCGCGCGGCGCTCGGCCCATCGATCTACGTTTCGATGATCGTCTTCGGTGTGCTGATCGCACCTAGCTTCTTCAGAATCACTCGAACCGCAGTGATGTCAGTGCGCAACGAGCTGTATGTTGATGCCGCTCGCGTCTCTGGGCTCAGTGACCCACGCATAATCAGCCGACACATCTTCACCGTGGTTCGTGCACCCATCATCATCCAGTCTGCAATGGTGTCTGGCATCGCGATCTCGATTCAGTCGGGTCTTGAGTTTCTTGGTCTAGGCGATAGCTCGATGATCAGCTGGGGTGTGATGCTCAATGAGGGCTTCCGCAACATCTTTGTGAACCCGCTGCTCGTTCTATGGCCGGGCATCGTTATTGCCCTGACCATCGGCTCTTTTGCCCTGCTCGGAAACGCGCTACGCGATGCTCTCGAAGACACCCAGAAGCTATCTGCCAAGTCAAAGAAGATCGCTGCCGCCGCTCAGGCCGAGATTGACCACTCGGTTGCACCGGCCGATGCCGCTTCGCACCTGCTGTCTGTCTCGAAGCTCAGTGTTGGCTACCCTCAGGGCGATGGTTCGCTCAAGAAGGTCGTCTCGGATGTTTCGTTCCACGTCGATAAGGGCGAGGTGCTCGGTATCGTCGGTGAATCTGGTTCGGGCAAGTCTCAGACCGCATTCTCTATCCTGGGTTTGTTGCCTGGCAACGCCAAGATCGCAACCGGTCACATCGTGTTTGACGGCAACGAGCTTGTCAGCACCGGCCAAGGCGCAATCTCGCAAAAGGCGATGACCCAGTTCCGTGGAAAGCGCATCGCTTACATTCCACAGGAACCGATGAGCAATCTTGACCCGGCCTTCACCATCGGCTACCAGTTGGTTCGCCCGATGACCCAAGTGCTTGGCATCAGCAAAAAGGAAGCCAAGGCGCGCGCCTTGAAGCTGCTCGACATGGTTGGCATCAACAACCCTGAGCGCGTGTTCAAGAGCTACCCACACGAGGTTTCGGGCGGTATGGCCCAGCGCGTGCTGATCGCCGGAGCTGTTTCGTGTGAGCCAGACCTGCTGATCGCCGATGAGCCAACCACCGCGCTAGACGTGACCGTTCAGGCCGAAGTGCTCGACCTGCTTCGTGACCTACAGACCCGTCTCGGAATGGGCATGGTTTTGGTGACCCACAACTTCGGTGTGGTTGCCGACCTTGCCGACCGAGTAGTGGTCATGCAATACGGCCGCGTTGTTGAGACTGGCAGCGTGCGAGACATTCTGCGCTCGCCGCAAGAAAAGTACACCCAGGTTTTGCTGAGCTCGATGCTCGAGGGCAAGACCCCGATGACCATGTTGACCGACAACGCTAAGGAGCAGTAGTCATGAGCAACGTTCTAGATGTAAAAAACCTCGACGTCACCTACCCTGCCAAGGGCTTCGGCAAGACCGGGTTCAAAGCGTTGAACGACATCAACATCAATGTCGGTCAGGGTGAAACCCTCGGCCTAGTTGGCGAGTCAGGTTCGGGCAAGACCACACTTGGTCGCGCGATTCTCGGCCTAGCCCCAGTTACCGCCGGCAGCATCGACTTTCTCGGAAAAGAGATCAGTCACGCTTCTCGCAACGAACGCCGTGTGCTGAGCCGCGACCTGCAGGTGGTTTTTCAAGACCCATACACCTCGCTAAACCCATCCATGGAGATCGGCCAGATTCTCGCCGAGCCACTTCAGATTCAGGGCATGGATGGCGCTGCCGCTACCAAGCGCATCGCCGAGCTGCTCGATCAGGTTGGTTTGCCGAGCGACGCTATGCACCGCCTGCCTCGCGAATTCTCGGGTGGCCAGCGTCAGCGCGTGGCAATCGCTCGGGCGCTTGCGCTTTCACCCAAACTGATTGTCTGCGATGAGCCGGTTTCGGCGCTCGACCTAACCACCCAGGCACGCATCCTTGATTTGTTCTTGCAGATTCAGAAGGACACCGGGGTTTCATACCTGTTCGTCTCGCACGACCTGGATGTGGTTCGCCACATCAGCCACCGTGTTGCCGTCATGTATAAGGGTGAGATTGTCGAGCAGGGCCCGGCTTCGCAGGTGACCGTCAACCCGACCCACCCTTATACCCAGCGTTTGCTGATGGCATCGCCGGTGCCAGACCCAGACCGCCAGGCCAAGCGTCGCGAAGAGCGCAAGCTATTGCTCGCGAGCCAGGCAAAGCTGGCAAACGCCTAAAACCAACCAACGCTATGATTGGCAACAGTTTCCATTGTTGCCAAAAGTTGCCAAAGCACACAACAGAAGGAAACAGAAGGAATGCGCGTGAACGAGAAGGCGGCGACGATCTATGACATCGCCAAGCTCGCCGGCGTAAACCCGTCTACCGTCTCGCGTGCGTT
>Ga0213919_1000226_pt1 | contig 28330 bp, 38 predicted proteins | sample McNCre317MG_FD_161056 | JGI IMG/M metagenome (GOLD analysis project Ga0213919, IMG submission 161056) | Freshwater microbial communities from McNutts Creek, Athens, Georgia, United States - 3-17 MG | ecosystem: Environmental > Aquatic > Freshwater > Creek | place: USA: Georgia | collected... | reverse complement strand
TTGGCAGATGTCAAAAAACTATATCCCCGGTAAATCAGAATAACCTTAACGGAGAGAGTATGAGCGATAAGTTGAGAGCAAGGTTTGAAGAAGAGTTTTCAAAATCGCCTTTTGAGTTTGATTTAGTGCGGTTTCCTAATGATCCTTCAAAATATGGCTGGCCGGGATCATATCACAACTATAACGTGCAGTGTGCTTGGGATGGCTTCCAGCTTGGCTACAAGGCTGCGATAGGGGATGCCGATGATGCTTGGGCCGATGCGTTACAGTCTGATCTTGAGAATGGCGTCCGGTCATTGAATGAAGCTGCGTCTAACGAGTTACACGAGAAATATCCTGAAATGGCAAAGCTGGGCGAGGCAATCCGCCAGCTAGGGGGTGAGTGATGAGTGTGATAAAGCGGTATGACGTGCGAACGAAAATTATATGCCGTGGAGAATGCGGAGTTGTTGAGGATGCAGGCGGCCCCTACCTCCTCGCCTCTGACATAGACGCGGATGCTTTGCAGTCCGGAATTGATGCCATCAATTTTGTCGTTTCAACTGAGCTTGTTGGCTGGAATAGCGACCACCATGAGTTGCTCGAATTAGAAAATGCCATCGCCAACTTATCCGCCCTTTTGGCGGCTGTGAGGAAAGTATGATTCTTACATACGAAAGAGAAGACATGATGAAATCGCTGGTCGCCGCTATAACCCCATTTTTAGAGGATGGTGAAAAGGTTATATGGCGCGGGCCATTCCGTTGGATGGATAAAGACGGCGTTCGCTCTAACCATTATGAATGTCAAGATATTGATTACCTTTCCAAGAATTTCGAGTTTGATGTCGTACATGACTTTCATCACTTTGCTGTTATTCGGAGCAAACCATGACCACCCCAAAGGATAGCCCAACGCCTGAACAGTTGAAGCCTTCGCCTGAGCCACTGAAACTCAACGCTTATTACTACTGCTTTGGGCCAACTGGCTGTTTTGAGATTGACTTGATCCTAAGCGCGGTTGCACGAGCGGGCAAAGCATTTCACCACACAGATTCGTGGTCAGACGATTGCCCTCCATATGACGAACGATTCAAAGGCCGCTGCCCGATTGACTGGATTCAAAATGCGGCAATAGATGCGGCAAAGGCATTCAAGAGCCGCGCCGAGCCGGACGCCAAAGCCGCCGAGTGGGGCGCGCAGCAAAGGGGTGCTGTGGTGCCGATTGAAGTGGCAGAGGAAATGCGCTACTTGGCGGGATTCGCACTTCCGAGTGCGGAGCCTAATAGCGTAAGCCGTGAACGATATATGGGATTCTGTGCAGCCATCGCCGCTGCCAAGGAGAATGGTAATGGGTAAGTTATACGACAACCGCAATATCGTCGAGCAAGGTCAGCATTACATCAATCATGTGTCAGCGATGACGGGCGAAGGATTACATAGCAAGTCAGCAATCGCAGCAGAACTTGCGCATCGTGATATTCAGATAGAGCACCAATCAGCCGAGATCGAGAGGCTGCAAGCCACAGGCCAAATCCAGCGCAACCTTGAGGCGCAGCTACAGGGTGAAGTAAATAACCTTGAAGCTGATAACGCCGCCCTGCGTCAGAAAGTGGCGGAGCTTGAATCTCTATTGCGCGAAGCCGTGCAAGACATTTCAGATTGGGGCAGCTATGCAAGCGAGTATTTTCAGGAAAAGCACGATCTTGCTGGTACGATTGCAAAATATGAGGTAGCCCTTAGCGAATTAAAGGAGCAATCATGACTAAATGGATAATCCTGTTATTCCCCTCGTTAGTATTAGCTCAACCTATCTGGCTAAACGACGATCAGGGGGTAATGGACAGGGATGTAGTTAATCGCTCTCTGTGGTCAGTTAATCAGAGGTTCGGTACTGACTTTACAATCAAGGACACTTCGCATCTAGGCTGTCAGAATGACTCTATTACTATTCGTCGGGCCTCTGTGGATGAATGGCTAAAAGCCAAGTATCAGCTATTCGGGGGCATTACCGCTTTAGAGCACGACTGTCTGGAATCTGGAGAGGGGATTGTCTTTGGCCCTAATCTTTTGAATGATCGGGTATTCACTACTCAGATTCTACAGCATGAGCTGATTCACGCTTTGGGGGTTAGGGTTCACTCCCCTGACTCGGAATCAATAATGGTTAGCGGGCCTATAAAAGCCAACGTGATCACCCTTGCCGATATGCAACTAGTTACTCCCCTGAACCGCTGGCCACATGGGAAGGAAGACTTCTGTTTTGCCGAGGTGTTACCGAACTATGACTTTTACATCCCCAGCATCAACGGGAATTCAGCCTACATGACCTTCATCGAAAAGTGGAAATGGAAGGCAGCTATAACTCCGAATGCCTCACCTATCGTTTGTGAGGGCTTCAGCGTTGAAAACGGAAGGGCAGTGATACCTTCGGTTAGGATGTATCCTGATAAACGCTGGAAGGCTGTTCTAGAGCGTTCTGGCGATGTGTGGAGTTTGGCTGGTTTGGAGGCAATACCATGAAACTTACTTATCTATTGCATCGCGTTATTGATCAAATGGCGGATAACACTGCTATGCTTCCACTCCCTAAAGTTGAGTTGGAGTTTGTAAATATGCCAAAAGAAGGCGCTGTTGTTACTGGATTCCGTCATGACGGCCTTTTAGGGATGTTTGTATGTGAGGCCAAGTACAAACATGGAAGATTCTATATGCGCAGGTATACCAGAAAGGACAAGCGATTTTGCGAACCTGTTGAAGTAGATGGATGGGCGCCGCATGGCTTAAAAAGTGGCCTGCCAGTATCAATCAACTTCGCGAGATTTTTGCCATGAAACTAACCCGCAGGAACTTTCTTTCATCAGCCGTAGTTGTGGCGACATCGCCTTATTTGCCAAGGCCCACTCAAGCCATAACAAACGGCTTCCCGCCACTTGAATTTAGTCAATCTGGGACTCTAGTTTATGAGGATCAGGATGGCATCCTGCATACTTCAGCCGACAGGCTCTATTGGGCAGAGCCTAATTTTGCCGTTTCCGGAGAGTTTAAGCTCTTTTACAGTAGCTAAATAGTCGCAAATCGGCTCATATAACATCAAATAGGCTCAAATATCCCATAAGAGCACTGCGGATTAGCCGGGCGCCTTACCTTGCCTTCAGCATCAAGCAGAAAGTATTTACCCATGCTTGAGAGTGCTTGAGCAAGTTCAGGATGATCTACAGCCATTTCCCTTGCTTTGTCGCCTAAATCGAATCTGGTCAATAAGTTGATATGTAGATAGGCATCGCCGTTTTCGTCAACAATCAGCCTTTTCTGCTCGACTTGTACCCCGTCAACTTCGGTGAAGGTGCCGGTGCCTTCGTATAGCTGGCCCGTACCAAAGACTAAGTCCCAATCGCAGCCGTTAATTCCATAAATATGACCTTCGTGTTCATCAATCACGCCTAGAAGTTTTCCAAGAGAGACTAACTCGTTAAAGTCTGATTGTTTACATCTCAGGAAATAAGGCTTGATCATTTTAGGTGCTCAGTGAAACGAGACTGGCGTTGGGGAGCCTTGCGCTGTAATAGGAAAGAGAGTAAATCCAGCCATTTAAATATCCTCCTAAAAATAGGTTTGAGCCAATGTTTGCCTTATTCACAGAAGGAACGGTTGCTGAATTATCGGTAATAGCCGCAGCTCCATTTACTGACCATGCGTAATCGTTTAAGAGATATGCAAATGATATTTTATTTTGAGAAGCCGCCGTTATAGCTACCGACCCTGAAACTTGGCCAACCCCGCCAACTTGAGCAAATGTATCTATTGATGTTGTGGCGTTATGGAATACTCCAAGTCTATTATTGATAGTTCCATCTGACACATCAATAATGTTGCCCGATACGGCAGTCCCTCTATCGGCTGATACAAACGTCCCCTGACTCTGGTTATACCAGCTAGAGAAGCTAGTTCCAGTTATCGCACACGAAGGTGCAGCACGAGTGACTGCGGCTGTGGTGGTCTTTATGACGGGAGTGGCAAAGGCACCGAGTTCGGTTTGAGGCATTGCAATGCGTAAAGTAATGTCAATTGCGCCATTTGCTACTATGTTAAAAAATGGCTCCGAAATTCCAGTATTGGTTGCAGGGACGGTTCCGGTAACGGTATATCTGGTCAAAGTGCTATTGACGGAGGATTTAAGATCAACAGCCATATTCCCCGTTACATCAAAGTTATTCACCATGAAGATATTGGTAATATTTGTTACACCTCCAGCCGTTATGGCCACCCATGACGAGGTTGTCCAACTCTGGCCGGGGGAGGCAGCAGCTGCGTTCGCAGACGCTCCACCAATAAAAATACTGCCTGCGCCAGTTCCGCTAAAACGATAGTCAATATAGTTAAGCCCATTAACGGTGCTAACCGCTACAATTTGGACTGTAATTCCGGCAAGGGATGGTGTGCGCCAAAGGTTCGGATTAGTGCCCGGTGTTCCCGGTACCGCACCAACCATTGTATTGTTGCGCTCAACATTAGTCCTCGCCTCCCAAAACGGATACCCCCTAAGCACTAACGTAGAGGGGTCGTAGTCCAGCACCATCGTATCCACAGCAGCAGTCTGTAGAGTACCTGTAGAGTCGAAGTAGGTTAGATTGCCGGATTGGGTGTAGGTTATTCCTTCGTATTTGCCAAACTTATTAAGAATGACAAGCTCAGTATTCCCATACGCTGTAGAAAGTGCGCCTGCAAAGGTAGATGTTCCATAAGCAGGAGGGAGCACTCCAGCAAGCGGAGTCGCATTCACTAAAGGATAGGCAGTCTGTAATGGCATCAGCTTTTATACGCAGTAATTTTGACGTTGTATTTGGTTGCAGTTCCAATACCACTTGGAGTTACCTTGATTCGACTTACTGCTCCGGCAAAAGAGTAAGTCTGCAAGGCAGCAGTAGCATCCACTGAGGTAGCATTCTGGATTGACTGGAATACGCCGGGGTTAGTGATCAATTCAGCAGTGATTGTATAAGTCCCCGCCGAAGGGGTTGCCGCTGTGCCGTTGTTATCAGTAAACGTAACCCCGACGAAAACGTGCGGCTTGTCTACCAATTCAAACAAATCACCCGACGTAGTGGTTAGCGTTGATCCTACCGCCGTGCCGTTGACGTTATATTCTGCAAAGTTGCTATCTATCATTTTCGTTCTCCGTTCTGACTAAGAATTGAAGCAAGGATTGCTGAGTTTGCGCTCGGGTTTTTCACCTTGCCATTTGAAAGCAATCTAGCAAGCAGCGAGGGGTCATATGAAGGAGTTCCCATTTTATTCTGATACCATTGGGAAGTAGCCATTGACCTAACTGCTGGCCTAGCCATAGGGATTGCGCCCATAATGGCAGCAGTTGCTGCACCAGTAGTGGGGCTTCCCGATAAAACGCCAGCCGTAGTACCGCCAATCATTGCAGGGATTTCATCACGCAAAGATATTTTAGCAGAGAGATCGCCTAACTGTTCTGGAGGCTGAAAGCTGTTTGGGTAAGTGCGAGCGGCTTCTGCTACCGTCTTCAAGTCGCCACTCAGAGGAACGTCATTTCTTAATTGCTGAGCAAGACTACGAGCCGATACATTCACTCCATCTTTACTCAAGGCGTCCTGAACAGTATGGGATTTGGCAATGGTCTGCCTTGCTTCTTTGAAGTTAGCAGCTAATTCTGCACCATTCGCCCCTCGATTAGACGCAGCTCTTTCCAGCATATCCTCTAATGCTTTAGCCGCACTTTTTTGTGCCACACCTAGCCCATTATCGCCATTGCGGAAAGACTTGGAGGCATCCTCTCGCAGGATTCTAATTGTCTCGACAGTACCCCCAGCTTTCACAATCGGTTCGTCCAATGACGATACCAGCGCAGAAACTTCATCTTTTACAAATTGAGGGAAGGATTCTGCCGCGCTATCGTACCTAGCTTTAATCGCAGCCAAGTCAGACTTAAATTGCTTTCCGGGCAGAATATCGCCTAACTGTTTCATAGGCTCATACCCGGACTGGTAAGCCTGCCGTCTTACCTGAGAGAGTGTCGTATCATTCAGAGGGGTGTCAGGAGAAAGTCCTAAATCTTTCCGAGCAATACTATTTACCACTTCTGCATTATCACGAGAGCGGATTTTCTGAGCTATTGGCTTTCCGGCAAAAGCTTCAATTTTACCTGTTAGCCCGGTTGGGTTCGTATCTTCGGCAGATAAGGAAATACCCAGTTTTCTGGCATCTGCATTATTGGCATCGCGGGTAGCATTTTTAGCCTTTAATGAGGCATTACGATCAATAGATTCATTAGCTAAATTCATTCCTCCCTGTGTAACAGTTTGAGCCATCAGTGCAGCGAGTAGCTGCCCTTTCTCATCAGCTCCCATTTTCTTAGCGCCGATAGCTCCAACTCCGCCAGCCGTAGATGACAAAACATTAGATAGTGCTTGTCGGGCAGAATCAGCCGGAGATAATGCCCCGGCGGTAGCAGACTGCAATAGCGTCACTGCATTACGCTGAGTCTCTGTTTTGGGATCAAAAGCAGGATCAAATACTTTCGCCTTGTAGAGCGCCTTCGTTAGATAGTTAGGATTTTCTTCTAGCTGTGGGGCCAGTTCGGGATCGCCCTGCAAAATATGTCCCATTCCAATAGCAGCACGCCCCAAATTCCCCAGATTGGTAGGAGTATTAAGGATCATATCCCCCATCCCCACGATACCTTTATTTATTCCTTGCGCTGCAAGGGCGAGCGGTTCGGTATATGTTGATTTAATCTGCTCGGCTTCAACTTTTGAAGGATCGCTAGACTTAGCCTCTAAATCCTGAACAAGAAGCTTATTAAAGGCTTGTTTAACTGTCTCAAACTCTGGCGTGCCTTTCTTATCGGCATTCGCCACAATCCAGCCAGCAAAATCTTCCTTACTTGCCATGAATCACCCGCAAAGCCTCTTTGACTATGTCGGAACTACTGTTTTGGGCGGGGGATTGTACCGACGAGCCGGAAGCCTGATTAGCCTCGGGGTAAGGAGTGCCATAATCAATCTCATAGGCTTTTCTAATATTGCTCCAGCTTTTTTTAGCCTGAGTCCGTACTCGCTCCAGATTCTCTTTGAACTGTTCCTTACTCTGAGACTGCTCTAATGCACCCCATACAGATTGCAGTAAGGCATTTTCACGATCTGATACATTGCCCAGAGCCCCGCCAGTAGGAGAATTGGCCCTCATTTCGGCAAGCTTATCAAAGCCCACAATAGACTTAATTGTGTCCAGATTAGATGCCAGATCCTTTGCCTCAGTACCTCCGATTCCTTTAGCAAGGTTGCCAAAAAATCCAGTCGTGAATATTCCCGCCTGAGATATTGCCTTGTCGGTTACTGAATCAAGCAAATCTAACTGGTCTCCTTTTGATTGGAGAGCAGACGATCTTTGGGTAGAAGTTTCCGCTAACTTTTCCTGACGCGCAGCTTGGCCCATAGTCCCTGCGTTAGCGAGTTTGGCCTGAGACTCCGCCGCCGCCGCGCTTGGTATGGCTTCAATCTTAGCCCTCTCTACAGCGGCTTGCTGCGCTCCTCTGGTTTCCGGAGCATCTTGTGGCGGCAAAGTTTTACCCACTACTGGTGGTAGCGCATCATTCGACGCATAGGGATTTACAAACTCTCTACCCGCGTTCAGGTATGGATTGCGAATCTGAGCCATAAAGCGTTCATAGGCCTTTTGATCCTGACCGCCCCTAAGTTTTTCACCATATTCATATTGCTGAATTGGCGCGGGTAGAGAGTCGCCCTTTTCTGTGGCTTGCTTTATTCGCAACTGCATAGCCATTTTCTGGATGTCGGGATCAGTAAATGCCGACTGACTCAACATCTCAGGACTCTGCGCACCTTTGAGAAGCGCGGCAAGCTCCTGAGCACGATTAGCTTGGTTAGCCTTGTTTATCTCAGCAAGCTTTTCATCATGACTGCTGCCCATATAGTCACGAAGCATTTGTACCAGCCCAGTCCCATAAGGGGTATGCAATTGCTTTGACTTTGATTCTTCATAAGTGGGGTCTTGGTACGCCATAAATTACCCGAATAGAGCCTTGGTTATGGTTTGATTAACATTGCTGCTAATAGCGTTATCAACTCCCCTCGTCCCTAGCTCGCCTTGAATCATAGTTCCATAGCGGCCAAGGTCAAACAGCCCTTGCGCATTCGTTGCGCCAAAGTAAGGAGCTGCCTCCACCTGCGCGCCTTGGTATTGCTGGAATTGAGGCGCATTAGGCTGCATTGCTTGGACAAGTTGAGCATAATTCTGAATAGGCAAAGTCCTGAGCAATTGTTCTTCGTTAGTCTGTTGGCCACGGAGCGAAGATTGAAGGTTAAACAGCCGAGACTGCTCATTACCCGCCTCATTGACCAATCCGAGATTAAAGTCATTTTCCTGACGGTTAATATCATCAAGTGCATTCTTCCAGCCTTCTGTGCCGGGGTTAAATCCCCTCGCCAGAAGTTGAGCCTCTTGCTGTTGTCGTTGTCTGTCAAACCTTGGCTGCTCTCTTGCTCTGAGCGCATCGGCAATCGTTGAAACACCGCCAACGGTAGGGGAATCTACCCCTTGGGTAACGTGCCAGCCGGGTTGCTTACCTAACTGAGCTGATATTTGGTCAGTCAGTCCGGGTAAAATCCCGTTTAGCGCATCGCGTCTTGCTTGCAAGTCAGCCGAGAGAGACTGGTTGACTACAGGTCTGCCATCAGGGCCAACAGAGACAGTCTGTGAGCCATAAGGCCCGTTTATATCGGGGTTGGATAGAGAGACTGTATTCTTCGCGGCGTTGAGGTTTTCTGCCCCTTGTGCTTGGGCTGAATTCCAGTAATTAGGCGCGGCAGGGATGGGCGTCGGGTATGTCGTTGGGTTATTCGTCGGGTTTGGGTTTGAGGGCGATGTATTTGTGGTAACAGTCCCGAGATTGCCCGGCGTGGCGACATTTGTGGCCCCACCAGTAACAACTGGAGTCTTCCCGCCCACGGTAGTAGTTGGGGTCTGTACGGCAGGAGGGGTTGGAGCTGTTGAAGGAGCATTAAAGTCTGGATGGTACTGACTGAGCCAGTTATTAACGCTATCAGTCCCTACAGCGCCATAGACATCATTGATGTTCAGTTGGCCGCTTTTTACAAGGTTAAACAGCCCTTGCTGCTGGGTAGGGTCTGCCGCTTGCGCTCGGATTTGTTCAGGAGTTAAAGCCATGATTCACCTTTTGGTTTCCAAAAGGCCGAATGTTGGAATCAGCCTACTGCACGCGATGCGGTATTGTTAAATAGTACTTGCTTGCTTTGAATAATGCAAATTCTCGCTTATATCAGCCCGCCAACCTGATATAGAACCTCAATCCCCCCATAGGTGGGAGACTGATCTGAAAAGTATATACTGATTGCTATTGTATTTCCGGAAGCCGTTATGCCGTCCTGATGCCAAGGGGTTGACCCATCAAAAATGGCCCCCTGTGATGATTGTGATGGAGGCGAAATAGCTTGAAAGTCAGCTCCGGAAGTATAGCCAACCCCAGATGTTGATCCGCTAGTTGAATATAGAAACGATCTGGCTTGTGTTATCATTTTTTTTCGCTTTATCCCAAAGTCAGAATACGCAGTAGTAATTTTAGTAGCCGTCCCATTAGTTTGATTTTCATCTACCTTAAAAATAGCGTCCCCTTGGCCTATCATTGCAAATCCATTTAAAAAGCAGACGCTGTAATAGCCCGATGTAGAATTTGGGTCTCTAAAACATCCCCACGCCCCCGTAGTTCTATTCATAATCATTGCTGTGCCAGCGGTTTGGGGTAAAAAAATAAGGATGTCTTGGGCAGGCGACTCTGTTATTTGCCATCTGCTTGGGTAGCCAAGCGACCTGACATAATAAACTAGCCTTTTATATGTCCCCAAAACATTATCAGTTATGGTGATTGGATATTGACTTCCAATAAGTTTCCGTAACGAAACTATCCCTTCATCGACCATGAATAACAAGTCATTTTGATACTTATACGCACAAGTCCTCCCTATGGGAGGAGTTATATTCCAAACCCCTACTAGCGACCATGTAGAGGCGGAGCTGGGATCATTGCCTTGATAGACAACTACTTGTCCCTCGGAAGTAATAACCGCCCACATATCATTTACTCCATCTCCTCCATCAATCGTCCATGTTCCGCCAGCCATGATATAGCCGCCCTTTGTTGCTATCCCACCAAGGTCGAGAGCTTGCACAGCCCCACCAACCGAGTCGGGAGGCAAGTACCATGCTTTGAGAGAATCTTTCTGTATTAACCACATTCGTCGTTGATGAACAAAGACGTTTATTATGGTTGATGTAGTAAGCCCTGTTATCGCAGGAGTAGATACCCCCGTCACTGTAGTCCATGTTGCGCCGTCCCAATATCGAGGGGAATCAGCACCATTAAATGCGCACAGGTAGATTGATCCAGCAGAATTGGCGAAATTAACCCATTGCCATTGAGCATTTGTAAGCCCTGATACTACTGCGGCTCCATAAGCACCCCCGGCAGTCTGATTATAAAATGCAGTCCCTGCCGCCACGAACAATGTGTCCGCTCCAGTTTGCGTAGTGTAAACCATCATTGTTTCAGGATAGTCAGCAGGAGTTGCAAACGCATAGAGAGTTGGCGCTTGTTTTATACCGCTGCCAGTTGCATACCCATTATAAATGTATTGAACTTGCGTTATTGGGATTGATGGGATTGGGTCTTTAGTATTCAATCCACCAGTTGGGGCGGGGAATGTAAATGACCGACTTACTTCAGAAAATTTTGGCCCATTTGCAGTCGTAGCTTTTCTCATTAGCCATACCCACCTATAGGCACAACTATCCCATAAGAAGCGCCTTTGCCGCCTCCCATATCGAGTGTTCTTGCCCCACTTGATTCTTGCGCAATAGCCTCATGCACGCGCCGCTCATAGATATCAAACTCCTGAGCATAATCAAGCCCATTAGCTCTTTTCCATCGCCAGATAAGCCCCAAGGTCATCAAGGATTCACTCAAAACACCAATATCTGTATCGACTGTCCACGCAGCCTTTTTAGTTCCACCAGAGCTTTTGCACCAGAAAGTAGACTTGTACTGGAATCGAGTAGAATCCGCTGATGTAGGTTGTGGGAAGATATAAAGTCCGCCATCACTACGGATGGAAAATTGCTGATAAGGGCCAGAAAACCCTACCGCATTCATTACTTCCTCATCCTCTGCCGAGACAGGCCCATCTATGGGGAGAGCGGTAGTAGTGTTATAGAAGGTATCCTGAATGATGTAGTCAAAATCCCCTGCCGTAACGATAGTGCTATTCATCGCCCCCTGACTACTGGATGATGTAGAAAGCGTCCATGTATTCGTTCGTCGCAAAGACTTCCACGGCGCACGAGAAGCAAGGTCTTTCCCCTCAAGAATGGCCAGAGACAGCATTTGCGTCTGCGAAGTATTGCTCACTACCGTGCTAGGCGATGAAAGCCCCAAGGCAGTTGACGCATCTTGCACTATCGTTAAGAGGGTCATTATGCCTCCAGAGCTTCCCGAATTTTATCCTCTTTCCATCGCTTATCAGCATCCTTGTTGAATTTACGACGATACTGATCTCTCAAGTCTTCAAGTTCCTGATTGCGATTATTTAACCGCTCCATTTCAGCCAGCTTTTGCTGCATGGCAGTCATGATTTCGCGCATCTCAGTGTTTTCACTCTGAAGCTTGGTAATCTGAAGCGTGGCCTGTTCTGGTTTATCATTAGCCATCAAAAATGCCTTGGCTTTATCCTTGTATGCTCGCGCACCCATACCGTAATACTGCATGGCTTCTTCCGTCATGGCTGCAATTTTCTCAACAGAGTTAATCCCCATCGCAAGGAATTTTTCCCGCGCAGCAGGATCAATGCCGCGCCAGTTAATCAGCGCATACCCATCAATAGGCATATCTTCTTTCTTCTTGTAAGCGTTAAATGCAGCAAGACAATGATCAAAGTAATACTGAGATGTGTACCCGTTTCGTACCGCTTCACGCAGCTTTTCCAGCCAAGGATTAGTGACAGACTTGGTGTAAAAGACGCGATCTTCTTCAAAGGAAACCGTTTCGGTGTGCTCCTCTAAAAGTTTTGTCTCTTTATTCTCGCGAAATTTGGTGATTTCCTTATCTACCGTTATCCGCTTGGTATAAGGCTCATATCCAATATCTTCCGCAACTTCAGGCACTTCACACTTCATATCCCCCGCAGCGGAAAGGTAGGCAATGATGACGTTTTTGAACTCCTCATGCCCGGTCTGCTCCGAGGCGATTTTATCGGGGAGAGAAGTAGACTCAAATCGAATCCTTGGTAATTGTTCTTTCGCTTCGTAGTTAGCCGTTCTACTCATACCTTAACTCCCGTAACGCGCATATCGCGCTTTGCAAAGTGATAGACAGGCTCGGAAACTTCTACCGATAATCCCGCCTCGATCATTAGTGCTGATAGCTCTTTCGCTGTGTAGCACCACCGATGGAGCATATAAGGGCTTTCCTCCCTTACATCCCCGAATATGCCGAATAATGTATGCGTGGGCTTTTCTTCCCCCTCCATAATCATAGCAGCAATTTTGTTCAGGCAGGGAACCTCTATCACCAGCTTCCCTCCCATTTTCAACGCTCTGCACCACTCTTTCAAGACTTCCGGTGCTTTTACCCGGTGAATATGCTCAAAAAGATGGATTGCATAAATTTCGTCTACCGACTCATCCGGGTAGTTAAGCTCCTCTACCGAGCCTACAATATCCGCCCTTTCGTCATGGTCGATATTGACCGCATTTGGCCAGTAATGCCTTCCTGAACCAAGGTTTAAACGTAGCATAGAAAGTCCCTCCACTGATCCCCTACGGTTTTAGGCGAGTATCTGTCTCTTATATAGTCCTGCCCTTCTTTTACAAGCCCATTCAGGTCGCTTCTGAACTCTTTAGCCCATCGGAGTCCGGTTCGCACATCAGAAGCCCACAGGAATCTTTTAAACTCAACATAGGACGGATGCTTGTGGCATACGGGAAATAATCCCATTCGCAGGGAGTTAATCACCCGATTAGGGGATTTATACTCATGCCCTTTCATTGTAGGAAATAGCGCGATATTAGCGAGTCGCATTTCCTTATCTAATCGCTCTTTAGAATAGGGGACATAGGGGGAGGATTCCGCATTACACCCGGTTACAATCGTCAGATTAGGCAGATTTAAGTGAGGCTCAATAGCTTTCAGATTTACTTGATGCCCGAACCAAATCAACTTATCTCCCTCGGCATGAGGCTCTACTTCATCCATTTCGTAAGGGTCAGGAATCACTATAATAGGGAGGCTGGTAAATTCCCTTATCCTTTCTGCCATCTTTTTAGTAGGACAGCTTACAGCAGAGGCTATCTTGAGAAAGTCTCTATAAATAGGCCCGATATACTGGTGTCCAAAGTGGTCATCGCAAATATCAAGAACAATAGTCTTTAGCTGTTTTACCAGCATTTCAGCCTTATTAAGTTCATCTACTTGTGGCTTTGAAAATACCAGAATGTCTCTGGAATAGTCGTTGATTTCAGCTCCTATCTCTTTTGCTGGCATCGCCGCACGATAGCGATAAGAGGCAAGCTCTGGTGCTGAGTGAATAAAGCTTACTGTTTGCATCGAAGCATCCTCGCCTTGGTATCGAACCACTCTTTAGAAAACTCACAATCCCGGTAATCATTGAAATACGGCCCCCCCAATGTGTAGTGAATCAGCTTGGGGTCTTTTACCTTCTGATTTTCGCCAACCAGATAGTTCCATTGTGGATTTAACTCACCTACTCTGTCTGTCCAGTGGAACTGATGCAACTCCAAACCGGAGGCTTTTTCTACATAATCAAGGGTCAGTCTCTGACAGTCATAGTGAGAGCAATTAAACAGCATCACACTCGACCAGTTTTTCTTTGCGTAGGAAGTTTGAACATTCCCTAGAAACTTTGATTTTGTTTTAGGCTCATAGTTGTGTTTGACCACCTGAACGGCATTCCAGTAATCAAAACTGGCAAATAACTCAGCCACATCCCCAACGCAGAGAATGTCACAGTCCATAAAAAGACACAGACCATTAAAGCTGTTTAGATAAGGAACAAGGAATCGGGAGAATGAGAATTCAGTGGATTGGAGCGGGTTTCGCTCACGCTTGAAAGGCAGGTTTTTCAGATTAAGCGGCATGATATTAAGCGGCTTACTACTGTTGTCCATCAATGATTGCACGAGCGTATGAAATGCTACTGACTCGTTGGGGTCATACCCAATTGCTATATTCAGCATCTAAGCCCTCTTTGTTTACGAGCTTGCCAAATAGCAGGGATAAGTCCAGTTCCTATCATTTCGACCGATATATCAGGCATCACGTCGTAGATACTCTGGAAATCCTGCGCTTGGGCAGCCATCGCCATATTAGTAATGTAGGACACATTATCCACAATCACGTCCATCTTTGTCACATGGTCGCCTAGCGTATCTTGCCCCACTCGTTTCTCGCCACGAACTCCTAATGAAGAATCCATGCCGTACATTTTGAACTTTCTATATCCTAGACAGTAGGCAACATTCACCGCCCGGAGTCCTGAAGTTGTACCACCTCCAATTCTCGGCCTGTCTTTGAGTATTTCCATATCCTCCTGCTCGCTCCATGAATGCCAGAGTTTTACAGGATAGTCTTTCAAATCTTCAAACATCTGTTTATGACACCTCGACGCAAGCAGAAAGGTTGATCCCTTGTGAGGATTCCTTACCGGCTTGTGCCGAGGCTCAACGGACAGATAAAGATCGGGGATTAGATCGTTAGTGCGCAAGAAGTCATAAGCATCCTTCACCGCGCAAATAGTATGACCTGATTCCTTATCTGACCTGATTTTCTCTACGTTATCGCTGATAGATGGCCCTGAACCACAAATGACAAATACCCCATCATGAGGATCAAGATTTAATTCAAGTTCAGGAATCCCCAAGGAAGTAGAGTGAAGGATATTCCCCTCTACCTCCCCGAAGCCTCCGTATTGTCTTACATCTATCTTAAGCGACTTCATTAGGCCTGTTGTGCGAAGTTAGCCACATAAGCAGCCGATGGAACCATCAAGGTCACAGCGGTTGCGTTAGAGATGGATGTTTTCGCTACGACACCCAATACTTCAGCAGTAGATACCGTCGCATCATCCAATACCCCGGCAGTGGCGGTAGTGAACAACTGGACGCGGTCGGCACAGTTAGCAGCAAGCATCGCTACTGGTCGGCCAGATACCTGAACCCAGCAGTAGTTAGAGGATGCAATAGAAGTCTGCACCCAGCCCAACTGACGGCCAGTACCAGTATCCTGCGTAATCGCAGTAGTTGTCGCATTCACAGCGGTATATCCCACGCCAATAGCAACAGCGGCATATTGAGATACATCACTAGCTGCCTGACAGAAGATAGCAACACCACCATCATCAAGGTTGACACGAGTGCCCAACGGAACAACAGCGACGTTGTTGTTGTAGTTGAACGGAGGAGTTACGAATGACGCAACAATTTTAGTAGCCATAGTTCACCTCAAGCCTTAGCCACGCCTTGAAGGGCGCGGTTCGAGCAGATCAAATTACCCATCCAGATCATCGGGACAACAACTGCGTCCTGATTGATTGGTCGCTGGTCTTCTACCGTAGTCCAGTCTGCATCGGGATGCACAGCAAGTTTCAGGTAGTCAGTATTCAACATATACCCGTGCGCAGTTGAAATACCCGAGTTGCCATCGTGGAATACATCGCAAGACTTGTATTTCAACGAAACAAACCCCCCATTACCGTTATTTGCACCAGTAGTAGTATTCGCCGTGTACTGCTTCAGACTTACTTGAGAGCCTTCAAACAGCTCGTAGTAGTCATTAGACAGAATCAGCAAGTCAGGCTTGTCGTCGCCACGAGTCAGCGCAATGTACAGTTGGCGGATAAACTTCTCGAAAGTTGACTCAGACAAAGTAATTGCCGAGCCAGTAATTGGAGAAGCTGCCGACTGAACTACTGCACGCCAGTAGCTATAGGTTGTGCCGTTAATACCACCAAGCGTACCGCCAGCGGTATCAGGCGCAATTGCCTGAAGCCCATTGATCTGGTTGGACGCAGTACCATTCGAGTAAATATCACTTGAAAGGTTGTTTTTGGCAGTACGGACGGCGTTGTTAATGCGTTCTTCGACCAGATTGGCCAGTCGAACATCGCTGCCGGAGTTTTTGCGGATTTCTTCGCCGGAAGCTACCACATGAATAGCCATGTTCTTCCAGTTATATTCCGCGGCTGTCAGAACGTCTGATGCGTTGATATTCAACGTATCATAGCCCGAGAAGCGTTGGAAAGTGCCGTTTTCCGCGTAGTCATGGCCAGCGGCGATAGTCAAACCGCCGTCAACTGTGACTTTGCGGCCTTTTTGATCAAGGCGACGCAAAAGAGCGTTGTGTTTGGAAATGTTGTCTACGATACCCTTTCTGTGGCTACGGAGAGTCGTAGTAACCAGCTCCGTAAAGGTTGAATTGGGACTTGTCATGAGTTACCTCGTTAAGTTGCTCGGATTTGTTTGAGTCTCGCGTTTATAGTGTCGCGTATTGATCCTGATTGAGCTGAACTTACCTGAGTCGGCTTTTTGCTTGGCGCAACTTGCTCGTTACGCTTGGCTTTATCCGCTCTGGCCTTGGCTTCAGAGGAAATCTGTTGTGATGAACTGACTCTTGCCAGTTTTGAGATTTCCGGGTCGGCCTGTACAGCTAACTGGTACGCGGCATCGAGTGTCTGAACCCGATTACTTTCGAGGAGTGAGGCCATTAAGTCTTTCACATCATCAAAATACGGATGCTTAAGACGGCCTGTGTCATCGGTAGCACTAGCAAAGTCTTCAACTGTACGCTCCAATTGGGCGCTTTGCTGTTGCTTGTTAGCGAAAAGGCTGTTCTGCCTTTCACGCTCTAATGCTTCAATCTTCTGCTGCAATGGGCTGATAGCTTGCAGGAGTTTATCCTGCTCAGGGTCTTGCTGTTCAGTAAAAACCCTGAAGTCAGCGCCATATTGCTGGCCTATCTTCTTCAAGATTAACGCTTTTTGCTCTGGATTGGAAGTCTCTAGTTGATAAGCTAGATTTAGCGCGTCTTCTATGACTCGCTCAGCCGATGCTCCCTTGGCTTTCAGGAACGGCTGGTAGGGGGTCATTGTTCTTTCCAGCCTTTCCCCAAACTCTGCTTTGGTTTTGTACTGTTCAATGCCCTTTTTGATATTCCCTTCTCGGCGTAAAACTTCTTTCCGAGCATCTTCCGGGAGCGCTGCCCATAAAGACTTACCCCTTGCCGTCCATGTAGATGGAGGGTTAATTAAAGTGCGGTCAGCCTCTACTTTAGGGGCTAGGGGGGCTTCTTCAGTGGGTTCTTGTTCTTCTTCTACTGGCGGGTCTGAAGATTCTTCCTGTTCTTCCTCAACAGGCTTTTCTTCGGGAGGATCGTCCACTACAGGTTTTTCTGCTTCAGGTTCCTCACGATCACGAATTTCCTTGATTGAATTCGTAATGGATTCTTTAATGCTTAATTCTTCATCGCTCATTGTGGCCTCCGATAGCCATGTTGGATTTCGTACAGTGTTCTCTGCGCGGTTTCTCTGATCCCTTCAGATAACTTCCGCTCCTTTTCAGCGTGCCATTTATCCGCTTCTTGTTGCTCAATATGGCGGCCTTCATAGGGGCGGGAGTCGCTGGATTTCAGATCGTAGTCACGCTTTCTGCGGTTGTTTATAACCTCACCTGTAATGGGAGATTCATACGCCTCAAAGCGGTCTATAAATATATCCAGCTTGGATTGTTCGCGATGATAGTCAGACGCCAGAATCAGCTCGCCCGTTTCGGGATGCTGAATCCATCGGCCTCGTTCTGTCTTTTTATTACCAAAGATACGCGTGATGTTCTGGCGGTACTGTTCAGTGTTCGCCTTTGTCCGAATGTCATCACCCGTTATCGGGTTTTTGCTCACTCATTGCCTCCATTTTCATGTGGTGGGTTTGCATATCATGTTCATTCTTCATTTGCATATTTTTGGCATCCATTGCCATTTTCAGCACATTCGCCTGTTGATCCATCTGCATCTGTTCTCTTTGCATGGCGAGCTTTTCTTTTTCTATCTGAAGCTCCATCTGCATTTTCTGTATTTCAATCTGAGCCTCTTGCTGCTTTACTTGAAGTTCAAGCTGCATTTTCTGCTGCTCACTTTGCGCTTTCTGTTGCTGCGCTTGCATATCCATTTGGTGCTGTTGTTGCTGCATCTGCATTTCAGCTTGCATTTTGGCCGCTTCAGGGTCTTGTTTTGGCGGGTCTTGTTTGTCCAAGGCTTCTTCAATGTTTTTAGAAAGCCCGAACCCTCTTACAAACTCCTTCATCATTTCCTTGGCGGCGGCTTGAGTAAGGACTCCTGCCTGCTCGCCATTTGCCGCCATCGTTGTGAACTGGGCAATAGCCTGCATGAAAGTTGAAAGAGTCTCTTGCATCGCTTGTTTATCGGCAGCGATTGTTGAGTCAGTCTCAATGTCTATTTTGTATTCTCTCGTCATGTCAGACTTGAGAATTGCAGAGACTTGCTCCCATGATGGTTTTTGAAGTTCGGCTTGCAATTGCTGCGCTTGCTGGGCCATTTGAGGATTAGGCTGTTGAGGAGGCATCCCCGGCATCTGAGGCTGCATTTGCTGCTGGATCATCTGGAGCTGCGCTTGCATCATTTGTTTTTCTTGTTCGGTCTGGTAAGTAAGCCCGGTCATTACTGAAATCGTATCTCTTGAGAACTGAGAGATAACATCAGCAATAATCCGGATTAAATCCCGAGCAAAAACTTGGAAGGTTTGCTTTTGTCGATCAAGACGGGCAGAGGCAAAGTTTGCCTTAATTCTCTGCGCTGTAGCGGTTTCATTCGGGTTGGTAGTTCCCCGAATAATGTCAGACATTCCTGTGATTTCTTCAATCTGCTGCTTAACCGCTATACGCTGATTGTTTAACACTGTAATCGCGTTAATGATTATTTCAAGCGGCATGAAATAGATATTCTTTTCAAGTCCGCCCGTTTCCATAACAGCGACTGCGTTCTGTAGTGGAATGAACTCGTTATCATCAGCGGAAAAGAGCTTTTCCATTTCGGAAATGCGCGCATCATAAGCGCCACGCGCACGACAAGCGTTAATCAGTTTTCCGATGCGATTGGTTAAATCCTCAAGCTCTTTCGCCAATACTTCATATTGAGAATACTCAATAATAGGAACAAGACTGGTAGAGTCTTCTATTGCATAGGCTGGGCGCGGAACAGGGAAAAACCCCTTAAGCTCCATTGGATCATCAATAATATCAAGGAAGTCATCTTTGTAGTCCTTTCCTATCCAGTAGACTTTTTTCTCGTCTTTATCCCAAATCTCATAAACCGTAGTGGTTTTATACTCGGCATTTTCTTCTTTTTTAGCATCTTTCTCATTGGAGTCATAAGAAAGTGAGTTATATTTTTCTGGCCATCTTTCCTTCGCTTCTTCTTTCGTAATGTCATGAATGAATCCTACCCATCCATCCTTTTCAATATCGGCCCACTCATCCCCTGTAGAATGAATGAACTTATCCCATTGAACGTGCTCTAGCTGAGCTTCTTCATAGGAAACCTCGGGAACAGTCGTTTCTTGATCGGAGTCAACGTGCTCATTTACGTCGTCTGACTCATTCATGTATCCCTTATACCTAACTCGGATTACCCCCCTGCCGGGCAAGAGCATATCGTTAGCGCAGAGGAATAATTTGTTAAGCCCATCCTGACAATCAAGCGTGTAGGAAATCCCTCGCTTGAGTACTTCACAGGCTTCCGCGCCAACAGGGTCGGGATCGTTGAACCTGCGTCGAATATCAGGGATTGGAGTCGCGTTAATTAACGATTGCCGCTTGATCTCAGTATTTGTCCACAAGATATTGAAGCGGTCTTTTTTTGATGATCCTTTCGACTCAGATCGGTAGATTTTGAAAACCTGCTCACCATCTTTGCGCCAGTCTTTTTCTTTTTCTAGCGCATAGTCAATCCTGTCCAGCCAGTCGGATACTTCTGCTGATGGGGTTTTATCTTCGGTTTCCGTCTGATTCATAGTGATTACTTACTAACCTGATAGGCCAAAAAAAATTACAACCCTTTCCCGAATACACCTGCGCCGTTCAAATATAATAACCTATGCCTTCGTGTGGAAGTAACTACTACTACCCCATCTACCAATACCGTCCCAGCATCTACCGAAACGCTTACCCCATTCAGAGGGATAGTGAGCACATAAGATACTGATCCTGCACTTGCTGTTACTGCGCTCCCAGATAATGACTTCGAAAACGAATAACTTATTGTCCCAGCGCTTACTGTTACTCCACTACCTGTTATCGGAAGTGACAGCGTATACCCTAATGCTCCTGCCGAACTCGTTATCGCTATACCAGTCTGTGCAAGGCCAAGGTTATAAACCAGAGTCCCTGCACTTCCTGTTACTGCCGCGCCACTTAAAGCGTAACTAACAGAATACGACAGAGTGCCAGCACTTACCGTTACCGCTGAACCAACAAGGGGCAGTCCTAAACTGTAGGAAATTGTCCCTGCCGATCCCGTTACTGCCGTACCGCTTAACGCTAGGCTATTGGAATAGCCCAAAGTCCCCGCACTGACCGTTACTGATTGACCAGTGAGTGCAACTGTTACGCCACCCCCGCTTGCGCGGAGGTTAATTAAAATCTGTAGAGGGAGTAGCACTCTACACCCCCATTAAGGTCAGACGGGCACTTCTTCCCAAATCAAGCCAGAGGCAGCAGAGTGTGCTACCGGAGTCGTTGTCGCCATCAAAGCAATCACACCACCCGGAGGAACAATCAAAGAGCCGTCAAAGTTCTCGACTGTGCCTATCATCCCCGTTTGAAAACCCGCAGCCGTACCCAGCAGAGCCGCGTTAGAATAAGAGCCGCCACCCAAAGCTGAACCAAAAGCCACGGCAATCGCACCGCTCAAACCCGTCAGAGCAACACCAGATACGTTCTTAACCACCGAGCCGGAGCCGTTAATACCGCCTGAAGTAGTAGACAATGATCTTGCGTTAAACGGAGCCGAGCCAGTCGAAATAGCGCTTTGAAGCGTGCCTACCATCCACACAAAGGGGCCAGCGCCAGTGGCTTGCAGGGCTGTGACTGTTACTCCGAGAGTCGCCTGAAGAATTACACAGTTCACGCCTGAAGTAATTGGATTGTACAACCCAACAATCGGCGTGGCTGTTGCGCCAGTAGTCGCTGAAGTAAAGGTAGCGTTACTGATTGAGGTCAGTGTCATACCAGCACGGAAGACGCTGCCACGGTAGTTCTGTTCGTAGAAACGCCCGTGGAGCTCGGAGACAATCGAATCCCCCTGCTTACCCGCACGCGCCGTTACAAGCACGCCATCGGGGTTGTTCTGTATACCTGTCTGAGTTTGGTTCGTTGCCATAAATTACCCGTTCAGTTGTAGTAAAAAGTCCTCATCATTCCGAAGAAGGTCGAGGTTCTGGTTAGCCCTTCCGGGCAAGAGTCCATCATTCAAAAGCTGATTGTTAATGCGCATTTCAATCAATACCAATCTGAGCACTTCAAGGATTTGCGGATTTAACTCCTGCGAAGGGAGTGTAGCACTTGCCTTGACTGGTACCGCTGCATGATCAGAAGCCATCACCACAGGAATGGAATGATCAGAAGTAGTCTGTCCCGCAGGGAAGATAGTTCCGTAGTAAGTATTGATGTTAAGCGTGGTCGTTGGTGATCCGCCCAAATTCTTAGCAGACAACTGGAAATAGTTGGCATTCAATGTAACGCTTTTAGAGTACCCGTTATTACGCAAAATAGTGTATGACACCGTATTAGCAAGGTAAGTCCCCGCCGCGTCAATGTACTCATTCAGAGTCAACAAAATAGGCTGGTCTGACGAAATAAGAATAGACGCCGCTGGTTGGTTGATCGTGCTCTCAATCGTTCCTGTAAAAGTAGCGCCAGCCGCTAACTGAGTTGAAGAAGTATTACCCGTTCCAGCAACGAAATACGAGGCCGCTGGCTGTACCGGCATTGGATTAGTGAGAGTGACAAGTGACTCTCCCGCCGAACCCCCCGCATCGAGAACAACCACCTGAGACTTAACCCCGGAGCGGTCAATATCCCGGATTGTATCGCCGGTAGTAGTGTTGGTATTTAGGATTGTATTGTCAGCCATTAGGCGAACCTCATTTTTGCCAGCCTTCTTTGGTGCCCAGCCGAAATTGCTGCGCGATGCGATTCAGATAGTTTCCTGCCCATTAATGCAGCAGACTGGGCTGGTTTCTTTTTACCTATATGAGCAGCGCCAATCTTTGCTTTCTGAGCCTCTGAAAGCTTTTTCCCAGTTTGAGCTATGGATAACTTTCGCCTCCATTCTTCTGATCTAGGCGCTCTTTTTGTTCCTAATCCGCCAGCACTTATAGCTGCCCTATGCTCTTCTGATAGAGGTTTTCCCTTCCGCGCAGCAGATATTTTGGCCCTAGCCTCTGCCGACAAAACCAGCCCGGCCCCACTGCCAGCAGATGGGTGTTTGTTATATCCCACACTTGCAGATTGATAGGCGTCCAATGCCCGCTGCTCATAAAAAAGTCGGTCTGAAGGACGACATTGCAATAATACATCCCATTTAAACCCATCAGGCCCATACTTATTCCAAGCGTTCTGCAAATGCCTATTTTCATGCACTTGGCGGCGAAGGGAGTTTTTATGCGCGCCCCAACGTTTTTGGATAGAAATAGACGACCCAATATAAACTTTGCCGTTGCTAAGATTTTCTATTTTGTAAATTCCAGTAACCATTATGCAAACCTGACAAGCCCAGTGGATGAGTCATTCACAGGCATTTGAAGGGTGACTGTCCCCGCGGTCACTACTTGGCTGCCGAACGTAAACACGCCAATGTTTCTGTTCGTATCTGTCGTGCTGTAAATCATCACTGCGTCAAAAGCAGTCGCCAAGGTGACAGTACCAAAGGCAATCGAAGCAGAAGGCGTCCAATAGGCCGTTGTGCTCGTCAGCCCCGCCGTGTTCGCATTCGTTACCGATACCCCGCCAGCACTATAGCCTGAACCTGAGACTTCACCCGTAGCAGTGTAAACAGTATTCGTGCCGTTAGTCGTGGCAGAGGCAAGGTACAAAGCCGCCTTTAAGGTTTTGCCGTCTACAACAGCGCCTAAAGCAACCTGCTTCATGATCCCGCTAATCGCTTGCGTATTGGCCATTTTCTACCCCAATTTCTCTTGAACTATATTAAGCACCATGCCCTTTTTAATGGCTATCGCCACTGACCGATGCACCAATTCCTCACCGTCCCAATACTCCACCCATTCACTCCGGGCGCGGTCGTCTTCGTCGACTCCGGTTTTCTTGAGTAGTAAGGATTCATCCATTATCCCTTTAGTAGTGGTAATCATGGTCGGCCCAATACCTTATAGAATACAGTAATCACCCCGGTTGCGGCGTTATCAGGATCAACAACAAGGCTGGTTTCGAATCGAGTCCCTTCTACGCTATCGGAATATCCGACTACGGAAGAAGCGGGAATTGAAAAGACAGTAGCCGTATCATCTTTGATGGGACAGACATGGGCAGACATGGTGGTGGTGACTTTAGCTCCCAAGACAAGACAGGGAACTGCCGTAATCGTTGTTACGTCATTAGAAAGGTCAACAGAGGCATACCGCCATTCAGTCACTTGCCAGTCTCCGCATTCTGTTTAACTCCAGCATTTCATTGAAACTCCTCCCCATCCTAACCTCCTCATCCACTCTTAAAGAAGGCTCAAACTCCCACATCACAGAACAATAGCGCATCGAATCAGAATCGTGGGATGAAAAATCATGTGCCGGGGTATCTTTGAACATCTTTTTGTCATCATCCCATTCTCGATGGTAATTTTCCAAAGATTCCAGTCCATTTTCACATTTCTTGTCAAAAACAGCCCTTCTCAACGCTTTTCGAGTCGCCTGAATGCCATCTTGAACGCTCAATCGAGGAACGCGGGTTATCTTACTCCATCCAAAGACCGATGCAAATTGCTCCTCAACCGATTTGCCCTTCGCAACAAAAGTCTTTGCCTGCCCATCATGCGGAATTCCTATATGGCCAATTCGATAAGCCCTTCTCCCCTCAAGTCCGGGTATATCTACCCCCAACTCAACAACAATTTCCGTATTATCCCCCCTCCGTATCAGGTTAATTGCTACCTTCCTCCCTAAAATAAGAGAACACACCTCATCAGGGTCTTTCCCCGCCCCTGAAAAGTGATCAATGAACCGAATTTCATTCCCGATAACCTGAAAGAACCATGCAGAAAAGTCATCAGTCCTGCCAATGTCCATCCCGATATGAACAGGATATCTATCATCATGAGGAACAGTCGTTACACGATCATTCCCCCGAATAAACCGCATTTCCTCCCCGTAAATAGCACCCAAAATAGCCGCATCAAAAGAACATAAATACTCTTGGTCGAAAAGAGCTATCCCCATCGACTCCCCATAAGTATTGATATACTCCTTCAACTCCCTTACCAAATCCCCATGACTTAATGCCTGAGTGTCGTAAACAGTCAGAAGCTCTGCAAATTGGTCAGGATTCTCCCTAGCCCCCCGATAAGTAGAATACGCATGATTCCTCCCTCTCGGAGTCGTAATAAACAACTGCCACCCCTTGTTCTCAAGAAGAATCGGCCTCAAATACCCCCTCGCAGATGGATTCGCCAAAGCCCACTCAGAATACACAATACCCCTCGGCGTAGAACCAATCGCCCCTTGGAAGTTATCCGATCCCAAACACTGCCAAGTAGCCGAATTAGCCCGACACCTCACCATCATGTCGGACTGCCTCTGCTCAAACACCTCCTCAGGAAACGCCTCATCAATCCTCCTCCTCCCCGTATGAGGATTCACCGCCTCCCAAATCGCCTTCCTGACCTGATTCGCCTGAGGCAACATATGCCAGTAGTTAGCAGGGTTTAAAAACATCTCCCTCGCAGCAAAATGAAGACACACATCGTCCTTCCCCGCCCTACGGTGCCAGATAACCTCCGCGTGCTTCCTGTCCGAAGCCCGAGGATCAACACCACCAGCACCAAACGGCGCTCCCGTTAAATACTCCCATAAATTCTGCTGATACCAGCGCGGAGTCCAATTATGCGGAATCGTTATACCAGCCATAGGTTAGTAAGCACTCACCTTTTCAATTCTCAAATTATCACCACACCACACAACAAGCACAAGCAGGAAACATTTCAAATAGAGCCGGGGAATATAGGGGCAAAGCCAATTTCTAGATAGGGCTGGGAGTAATGGGGGCTATAGGGGTGTCAGCCGCTCAATCACGTTCCGGTATCCACCCCCCCCCGTGGTTAGTAAGTACTAACTATCCACTCCAGACAGCGCACAATCAAAACAAAACGAGGCGCTACTAGGGTATTGGATACAGGCTATCGTTGCTCTATGGGGCTATACGAGTTACTTAATAATGACTTCAAAGGGCTTGGAATCGGCATTGCCAAGGTCTAAACGATCGCCGTACTTCTTAGGGCGCATCTTGCTAGCCTGCCACTGTTTAGCCCAGATAATCGCTTTCCCGGCATTAGGATCAAGCTGGCCGCCTTCCATTTTCGCGCATATGTCACTCATATCATCCATCAGCGCATCGGCTTGAATATCTCGTGCACGCGCAATAATGGATGCAAGCTCAGAATCATCATTAAACCATCTCAGCATTGTGACTCTATCTGGCATGTCCTTATCCAGGCAGATTTTACGCATTGACTCACCGGCGACTAGCCGAGTAGTGACCTGTTCGATAATGGCTTGTCGTTGTTCTTCAGTGTAGGGGATAGCCATTTTTTAACTCCTGACCAATGGATAGATTTGCTTGCTATGGACTGTCGCTGCTATGGCTTCAAGCTATCATGTTTTTTGGTGTGTGTACAGAGACACGCTGTAATTTTTCTTTGATTTTGAGAGCGCCTTGTTGTATGGCCTTGATCTTGTCCTGCTCTCTTTTTTTGTTTTTGTCTACTTTGTGTTTTGTCTTTTTTGTGTTGTTCGCCTGTTTTTTCATTGTATGCCCATTTTCTAAATTGTTGATTCTTTTGACATTCTAATTGTGTCACTGCTCTTTCGCGTAATTTATGCGTAACAACTATAAATATATGTTGCAACGTTGCAATACGTCTATTACATTACACCCATCGCAGTAAAACATCACAACAAAGGAGCGCACTTTATGAATAAAACCACTTTCATCAATCAATCAGCAACCCCAGCAATGGCTCGCGCAGTAATCAATCAATTGGGCGGCTGGGATAACTTCAGCGAATCAGCTCAGGATGTTACAAGCCACGGTGCCGATGCAGGCTTCTCCGGCTTTATCTACTACGCTGAAACCCTTGCATTCACCAAAAAGCACAAAGCCTCAATCATGGAGTCTATCAACAACATGGCACAAGAAATAGGCCAACCCGTGCTTGAGTTTGTGCAGTCATTCAGGTGCGTGGGCGCTGACTATAGCGTTGATGAAATAGGCCAAGCCATCTATACCGGCAGGGGTGATGCAGTCCAAACCATCTACAACGCGCTGGCATGGTATGCGATGGAAGAAGTCTGCCGCGAATTTGAAGTTATTGCAGTTTAACTTAAACCATCGCAGCCAATTAGGGCGGCGAACAAAAGAGGAAAAGGAAATGAAACAAGTTTACGAAAATAGCGGATATGTGGTCTTGCTGAATACCAAAAACCGTTTGGTTGTCTGCAAGCCGGTGCGTTACGGGCTGGAAGGTGTCGCCAGCTACGAAAACACCGAAACCGGCCTTGCATGCGCTATGGATGACTGCGACTGTATGGCAGCTTGCGCAGCAGCCTAACACTAACCATCGCAGCCAATTAGGGCGGGATAACAGAGGAACAGGAAATGAATAAAACCCAAATAATCGCCCTGCTTGAAGATGGCGCATTTTTCGCCACCACTGAGAACAAGCTCTTCCATGGCTCTTTCCGCAAAGGGTTCCGCGCCCTGAAAACCAGCAATATTAGCTGGCAGGCAGTACAGCGCGAACATGGCCCATTTGGTAGCAATAGGCTCTACACGTTAAACAATGAAGTCCGGATTCAAGCCTAACCCACAATCCATAGAGGATAAGAGAATGAAAATCCAAGTTAATAAAGGTTATGGCTGGGTATATGTTTCGCGGGCTGTTTTAGATGCGAGCGGGGATATTGATCCAACCATTCATTCATGGGCCGCGAGAACCGGGAATGCAGGCATTTTGCATATACTCTCCACCAAATTCCCTGAATTTCGATTCAGATTAGCAGCCTAATTCTACCACCGCAGACCAAGGAGTAACAGAAAATGAAAACCAAACAGCAGAAATATGAAGAAGCCATTGACCGGGCATTTTACCGGTTGCGCAAGGCCGAAGTCATGCTGCGCTATAAAGCCAAATCGCCAGAACGCGCTTGGATTGCTATGGGTATTCGCAAATCTGATACGACCAGCCAAATCCGGTTATTGGCCCTTCTTGGATAACCCATTCTACGCCCTTGGGCGAGGAGAGAAGAGGATGCAGAATGAAAAAATCACACACCAAAGGCCGTAAGTACCGGCCAGCTACCGCCACGCGCTCGCTGAGGCTCCCTGTAACCGTTTGGGATGGGATTGATACCCTAGCGAACGAAGATGGAATATCTCGTAATCAAGAGGCTCTGCTTGCTCTTATCGCTTGGCTTGATAAACGTAACGTGAAAGTGGAGGGGTTATGATCACGATAACATTGCAAAAAATTAAAGATGCTGGCCCATGCCGAGAAGGATGGAAGAATCTTCTGAAGTCAAAAGGCGGCATAAAAGCAGAGTTCTCTGCCGAATTTCCGCTAACTGATTTACTGGACTCAAATTCGCTGGACGACCTCCTATGGTGTCTGCGATGCCTGCCAGAACACAATAATATCTGGCGTAAATATGCCGTGTGGTGCGCCCGACAAGTTGAGCACCTTATGACGGATCAGCGAAGTAAAGATGCGCTTGATGCTGCATGGAATCACTCAGAAGGACTTATAACTGATAGTGAGCTGGCTGCTGCGGGGGCTGCTGCGTGGGATGCTGCGTGGGCTGCGTGGGCTGCGTGGGATGCTGCGGGGGCTGCTGCGGGGGATGCGGGGGATGCTGCGCGGGCTGCTCAAAAAGCAAAAATCATAGATGTTTTAACTGCGGGGACATGGTTATGATCCGGTCAATCTTTGG
>Ga0213919_1000224_pt1 | contig 28454 bp, 31 predicted proteins | sample McNCre317MG_FD_161056 | JGI IMG/M metagenome (GOLD analysis project Ga0213919, IMG submission 161056) | Freshwater microbial communities from McNutts Creek, Athens, Georgia, United States - 3-17 MG | ecosystem: Environmental > Aquatic > Freshwater > Creek | place: USA: Georgia | collected... | reverse complement strand
GTACAGCCCATAAGGCCCCCTAATCAACCTTCTAGGAGCCTCACATGCCCCTTAATCGCCCGACCACCCAGCTCAGCGGAATGTCCATTACTGCAGCGTTATCACAACTTAAGAGTGAGATTCTTGCTCTTCAAAACCAGCAGATTGAAAATAAAGATCTCCCGATGTTCTGCATCGACGAGGGCGAACTTGAACTAACACTTGTCGCTAGGAGGGAGGTTAATGTCGAAGGTAAAGCCAATGGAAAATTCAAGCTTTTCGTAGTTGACTGCGATATGTCGGGAAGCGGAGCCGTTACTCTTCAACGAGAGCACACCCAGACGCTTCGTTTGAAGTTTCGAGCGATTCGGCCGAGCACCACGCTAAGTACAACGAAAAGTACAACGTTTGATGATTCTGTAATCGGGAAAATCAAACGGCCCGTCTTTTACAAACCGGATGGCGTCTCAAGCAAATATTCTCTCTCAAGCCAAAGAAGCGCTCCCTCAGCCAAGTAGCTCGGGTTAGCGCAGCGTCAACAGACATCACTATGCAATACCGACGCCCCACCGTTATCGCCTACAGCATCTTCTTCAACATGCTTCGAATCATCGCCGACCAGTCTCGCCTTCGGATAAAGTCGTCGCTGTTATGTGCCGTGCATCTCCCTCTTTTAAACGAGCTGCCTCTTTTCGCATCTTACGAAAATTGCTTTAGGAATGACCGCTTCTCGATGTTGGCTACTTCCGCTTCAGTTTAGTTTCTCTCGGTTGGCGATCTGGTACTCTGCCGTTTGAGCTTGGGTACGTTGAGCGGTAGCTGACTTTCCGAAGGCTGCCATTCCGATCTCAGCGCGTGAACGTCAGAAAAGACCTACAATCGGTCCTTCATTGAGCACTTCTGCACAATCAAGTCTCAAACATACCGCCCCCTATCCGAGCAGATGCTGTACTCAGGTGCCCTGAACTATCTCAGTGTGCCACTTATCACAAAAACCCCCTCATCGACTCTTGAAATCCCAGCTTTCGTGACGATAACTAAGTCTCCAGCGTAAGGAGATAGACCGCATGAACTTCCAGCATCTAACAAGAGACCAAGTGACCCGCGTCCTAGACGCGTGCGAAGCTGTTGAGAACAGTCACACCATCAAAAGCCTTAGCATGGCTGATGAATCGTCGTCACACACTTCTGCATCACACGATACTGCGTGCAAGCAGCTTTCGGCGACTCTAGCTTCAATTCCAGACCCCGCGATTATCGAGCTACAGGCTCTTGTCTGGACAGGGCGCGGCGACTTCAATGGCAATCTGGGTGAAAACCTTGATTACTCGAAAACTCGCTTCGATTCTACAACCTGCGAGTACCTAGCCTCGAAGACTCCGCTAAAGGAGTACATCGAGAATGGGTTGCGTACTACCAACGTCACTCTGCAGGATTGACCGCTTGTTTTACTGAGAAAATTACATCTGCAGAAGTGCAGTGGGGTGCTCCTTTTGGGAAACACCCCACGATCACAAACCAGATAGGTGCGAGTTAAGCTAGTCCAGGTTATTGGTTGCCCTTGACCTTCAACTCGTCCTCAGCTCTACCGCTCTCTTTCCATTCCTTCACCCACCTCGATCTCGGGCCACGGCCGGCCCGGTGACGCTCAATCCAGAGCGGGAATCCGTCGTCGCCATCGCAATGGTCAACACAAATAGACAGCCTTTGGCTGCATGACTCAGGTGGCAACTATCTTGACGCGCGCCGACTGGTGCAGTCCCGGGATCTAGCCGAACGGTCGCTGGCCCACACCACCAAGGACAAGGTGGAGGCGGCCTATCACCGGACGGATCTACTGGAGCAGCGGCGGGAGCTCATGGACGCTTGGGCAGAGTACGTTTATGGAAACCTATCCCTGTCCGATTTATTCACGGCCCACAGTCACGTTATGCGACAGGCCGGCGAGCATTAAGAAAAAATCTTTTCAATAAGCCTAAAAAGGTACTTATCTGAGTTTGCTGCAAATCAGTGCAGCCGCATCGATCGCAAACCTCAGGAGGCGTACTCAAAAGCACATCCGAGGTGGGGGCATGGTGAGTTTCCCAACCACATTTGTTGCACTTTATGCTCAACACTTGGGGTTTGATTGGCATCAACTGTCATCGCCTTAAGTGAAACCTTAGAATAAATGTCACATGACGAGTACTACATTTCAGCATACGTGAGTATGCTCATCCTTAAAGAGTCAGAAATTACTAAACACCAAGAAAAGACAAGACAATAACGATCAAAAAAATATTTCGATCAATCTAAATTTACGTTTCTTCCACTCCACCCAGAAGCTTTTCACAAGCTTTTTTATTGGCAGCTACAAAATCAGTCCAAGAAAAAGAATTTACATAAAGCTTCTCATACATTTTGCGAACGTTACACACGTCGGGCCGGTTTTCATAAATATTGCAAACTCTACCATTTTCGTCAAAATGCTTACAAATGCCATCTCCTCGATCTAACCATGCTGTTTGTGGTGATAACAAAACTGATTTACAGCATGCGCCGCAGCCCGTACATGGAAATACTAATTTCATATATCTATCATTAACACATCGGGATTCTTAAAATCAGCTATTCGTTGGCGAGCCTGAGCCAACGGGGACTCCTTAACAATACTAACAATCGATCCCAACAAAATTCCAACCGTATCTAAATTATCAGTTTCAATCGCACGATCTAAACGTTCGAAAATACCTCGAATCGTCACGGCACGTTCATCAAACGAACGAGTCAAGTAAATTTTTAAGACATTCGAGCTTTCTTCGATAGCCTTGACGTTGACGTCACGCCATGCCTTAATGTTTTTACGCTTAGTTTTTTCAATTTCAGCGGTGTTTTTGCAGTCCTTCCACGCACCAATCAAAATATTAAAAGCATCTAGGACTGCCGCTTCTGAGACGCCTCCATCTTTTTCGGAGGCCGATTTAGATTTGAGTGAACTATTAAGCACAACCACCCTCTCTTTTAGATTTCTAAATATCCAGATATTTTCGCTTTAACATTTTCCGACGCATTACCATCACTTTCCATAATTGGAGTATTGGCAATATTTTTTAGCGCCATTCCTAATGCGAACATCTTCTCAAAAGCCATCAAATCACTATCGTCATCAACCTTTACAACATCAAACCGTTGAGCCAATTCGATCAAAGCAGAAGACATCTCATGTGCATTGACACTAAGCGCCTCCAATATACGTCTTGATCCTTTAATTTTTGCGATTGCAATATCGACTTCAGCCTCATACTCGCGAGCCAGTGTTAGCGCCTCTTCGGCTTTGCTAGCCAACATAAATCCACCAACTGCGAGAGCCGGGCCGAGACCTACAAGAACTCCCGCTACCGCGCCTGATACTAGGCCATTCTCAATCTTTAATGAGTCGAATTCAAAGGCTCCCATGTCTTTTAAGTTCTGGACTGAAAAATCCTGATTGAAATGACTGAGCCTCGATCTCGCATTTTTCCCAGAATTATTAACTACCTGAACAAGATGCTTAATCTGGGTAGTGAATACTGACAGCTTGACACGCCCCAAATTCTCAAAATCAGAATTAGTCTTAATTCGTTGGTTTTCTAGTTTATCTTTAGCTTTTCTGTAGTGTTTCTCGGCAGATTTACCGACCCTCTTGGCGTCCTCAAAATCGCTCATCGCGCCAACACCTTTCACAACACCAGCACCTGCGATCAACCCACCAGCCCAAAGCAAAAGTGGTAATGGCATGACAAGACCTCTCAAAGGTTAAACCAGCGATATAAATTTAAGGTTGGCACAATAGAAATCATGGAACCCAACGAGCGCAAGTGCCTAAAAGGCAGCTAGTATCGATCCTGCATCCTTATTCAGGACACAACGAGTTTTACTGGGATCATCAATTATGGGAGTCAAGAGGAACCGCAGCCGACCATACCTACGGTGCAACTCGACCATCCTTCTGTGCGATTACAGTTAGGACTCGTAGCTTTGCGTCCGAAGCTCTCACTTCGTTTGCCAATACAGTCAGAGTAGACTGAAAATCAAGCATGCATCATCAATTTTTTCACGCAGATGACGAATTTTCGATAATCAGAACACATTCAAACGGTTGCTTTCATTAGTCAGGATGAAGAGCCACCTGTACGAGGCGTATCTCGTTGTTCGGTGATAAATCACGTTCGATGCGGACAGGGAGATGGCGCAGGAAAGAATCAGACGCCAGCTCTCGCAGCTCTTGAGAGAGAACCGATTTCGGCACAGCGCTTGTCCTTCTGCAAATCCCCCGGTAACGTCTCCGTCTATAGTCAATCTGGATAACCTGCGACGACACATCAGGTCACCCGTAAATCATGCGACGCATACAGCCGTACCTCGAAGTCACTCCCTACATCACCAAAGACGGCTCCAAAATCCGGGAGTTGATGCACCCAGCCGTGCATGGCAACACGGCACAGAGCCTTGCCGAGGCCACGATCTCGGCAGGCAAACGAACGCTTCTGCATCGGCACCACAAGACTGAGGAGATTTACTACGTGATCAGTGGGCGCGGCCGCATGACGCTTGGCGACGACTTGTTTCCCATCAAAACGGGCGACACTGTCTGTATTCCACCGGGTACACTTCATCGCGTCGAGGCTACCGCACCGACGCCTTTGCGGCTCCTGTGCTGCTGCTCGCCGGCTTACGCTCACGACGATACTGAGCTCCTTGAGGCTGCGCCTATCGTCGCAGCTCAACCTTTCCCAGTGATGCCTGTTCGCGGGTCTACACGGTCACCCACGGACACCACAGAGCATGAATCCCACGAAGGAAGACGTTTTAGGGTTTTGCGTCAGTCGCTGGGCTATAGTCAAGCTCGCTTCTGGGATGTGATTCACATAACGCAATCGGGAGGGAGTCGGTACGAAGCGGGCCGGCAGGCTCCGGCACAGGTTAGGGCACTTGTTCAGCTCGCCTATGGACCGGACGAGGGGGCACAGGCAATGCTAGCCGAACTCCGCCAAGGATTTCCCCAGGACTACAAGCCAGATGTGAAAGCGTTCAAAGCTGCGCTCACTGGTGAAACGGCTCGTGCGCTACGTAAGCGCATCGGCATGACACAGAGTTCGTTCTGGATGTGCGCTATGGTTACCCAGTCAGCCGGCCAGCAGTACGAGGCTGGGCGAGACGTTCCACTCTACGTTCAAACGCTGCTCCAACTTGTTTTCGGGAAGGACGATCAGGCAAAGGCCTTACTTGCCGAGCTGCGGCAACGCGCAGCCTGACTCTATCGAGAATCAGCCATCACGATCATCAACCGCAGACGGCCTTGAGCTTGGCCGGCTCTGTAACCCAGGGATTGCCCCTGCCCTGCCAACGCACGATACGCGTGTTGCGCTCCCGCTCCCAGTCATCCACCGGGTAGGTCTTGGCCCACGCACACATTAACTTCTTGTCTTGACTGCTCAAGCTCAGCTTGTAGGTCTCGTGCATGTAGAGGGTGATCCGCGCAGCCCGCCCGCGTACCTCTTCGCGGGGCTGCACCCGTTTGCCCTTGAAGTCGACGATGGTCTGACACGCTCCGTACATGGGAGTGAGCTGTCGGGTCCAGACGCTGTAGGCGAAGTTGCTTCGGTCGCCATTGATCTCACCGACGGCCGGTACGAGGTTGTTCAGGTCACCTTCCGCGACCTGGAACACCGGATCGGAATCGGTGCAGTTTTTGCGTCCGCCGCTCTGCCAACACTGGCGCTGCTGGCCCAAAACCCAAGCCGGCACAACGTGCTCCCACTCAATGCGGCTGGCCCGCTCGAAGCTCTTTCTCGGCCGGTATCCACAACCGGCCAGATCTACGGCTTTGCCGGTGTAGCGACATCCACAGTAGAAATCCTCCTCCATCCCAGCGAACACGCTCGGTAGCACCTTCTTGGCGCCAGCAAAGTCTCGATGTCCAACGGCCTTCTTGCCATAGACGAGCTCTACGGCGTGGCCTGCAGGTGGCCGCGGGGACAGGACTCGGGATTCGGTGGGGTTGGGTGCAGGAGGGAGAAGAGGGGCTGAGTGGCAGCCGGCCAGAAAACTGGCGATCAACAGAGTCAAGTAACGCATCAGGCGCAGTTTACCTACCTTTGAACAGCTGAGGAAACGAGCGGCAGTGGGGGGACGGGAGCGTCTGGTCAGGTGCAGGGTGGGGAGATGTGTGTAATGAGATGCCGTAGCCGTGGTCGGCCAACTGTGTCGTCTAAGTTTTACTTGCGGATGTCATCCTTACGTTCTAGATTAATTTTGTGGAACTCTGCTTCGGAGGAGAAAATGAACGTTAGACAACTTATCGCCACCTTGACTTTAGTGACAATAATCCCGACCGCATTTGCGCAGAGCGACCGCTCCGCTGCCGAAGCCGCTGCAAACGGATTTCTTCAAAGGCTCGACTCGGGCGACCCATCATCACTTTATCAGACTGAAGTCAGTCCTAGATTTAAGGCAAATATTTCAGAATCTGCCTTTATTCAAAACATTGGAATGATTCGAATTCAATTAGGGGGACCTGCTGCCACTAGAAAACTGATCGGATCCCAAGCACTTGATCAGATACCCGGCTCAAACGAAAAAGGAAGTTTTTACTACATTCGTTATCATGCGAAGTTCCCGATCGGAAGTGCATTCCAGGATACATATTTGGAAAAGGTGTCAGGAACTTGGAAAATGGTTGGTTTCTGGAACGCTCCTGCTCCGCAATGATGCATCGATTCCTAATTATCTTAGCCGGATGCCTCCTTTCGACTTCAGTTTTGGCTTCTCCATCGGACGCATTTTTTCCTCTAAATCAAGCTATTGCAATTCTTGCGGACGGTCGCTATAGCGATTTGCTAACCAAAGAGGTGGAAGAACTGAATGCAGTCACTCAACAGCTCGAAAATCGTTTCACTGCAGCCGGGATTAATGTACCTGAAGACTATGAGAAAACTTTACGCTTCGACGCAGATTTGCTTCGCGCTGCATCCAATAGCCAAAGTGGCACTTCTGCCACGAAGCTTGTCCGAGAAGTATTAGAGGACTTACATTACAAAGATGTAGCTTCGCAACGGAAGGGAATGGGCATCAGCATCGGCCTCCTGTCACCACTGATTAAATTAAATATCACGACCACGACCAAAGGAAGAGAAGAAAAAGGCTATCTCGTTCGATGCAACCCGAGAAGGTTTGCTGATATAAAAAACGCCATGTTTATATTCAACAAACCTAGTAGTCCGACGAGCTACCTAATGCCTCCTGGCATGTATGTCTGCTTCGCCATGCAAGAAGGCAGCATACAAGGAAAGCAAGAAGTGTCTGTAGGGTTGGCCGGATCAGACCATGAGGAAGCGACCATCACTTTGCCATGAATACGCCATATATTAAGACACTGAAAACGCAATGGAATACATGGGCGCAAGTTGCAGTTTGGGCGGGTACTGTAATTGGAATGTTTTTGTTTCAACCTCCAGTACTGACTCTCAGCGGGAGCAACGGACTTGACCCCTTGAGATTTGCGCATTTCCTCTTTGCCGTCCTCGCGGCTCTCTCATTTCAACTCTTCAAGAACACTGCGCAGAGCCGAAAAGTGCGACTTAGGTTGGCTGGCTGCCTAGCGCTAGCCTCAACTCTATTGTTTTTCGGCTACATGGCGACTCTAAATAGCTGGACTTGTTCTTACGCAGTTCACTGGCAGGTCGTCAAAAGTGATAATTACACCGACGATGCAACGAATACCGCGACAAAGTTACCGGGCAAGGGTCAGAACTGTACGGAAGTACTACAAGAGTACGCGGGCGCGGCTGAATTGGTGTGGGACGTAGTTGAGACGAAACCTCGTTACCTCGCCCTTCAAGCACTGTACTTAACTTTGTGGCTCTGCAGTGCATTTGCGCTAAATTTCGCAATACAAATTACACCCAATCCTGAAACGCCAACTGCACGGATTTAAAAGCATGCTCAAGTGCTGTGCTTTCTTTTTTCTTGCAATACTGATGGGCCAATCTCACGCAGACGAGAAGCTTGAAAGCACCCTGCAAAGGGAGTTTGAACAATTTGCAGCAGATCGTGGAGTAAAAGCGAAGCTAGTCATAGATGTTAAAGGAAATGATACGCGTGCAGAGTCTGATGGTACGATCACCGTCGGACTAGCACCACTAAGTAGGCTCGACCCAAAAGCAAGACTGACTTCAATGCGGTTCTATCTGGCCCATGAACTCTGGCACCAAAGACAGTATCAAATATATGGTTTTGATGCAGTCAAATCCACCCCAGAGAAACAGCGTCTATATGAATGCCAAGCAGACTTAATGGCTGCAGAGCAAATAGTACGCAACGAATCGATAGACACTCTTCCGATAAAAATTAAAGACGTTGCCAATCTTGCGTACTCCATTGGCGTTCCATTTCATTTGCATGCAGAACACCCATCGCAGGACCAACGTCAAACAGCTGTAAAATATGGAATCACATTCGGCATAACCAACGATAGATTCTCACCGCAATGGCAAAATGAGTTTGGCAACTTCGCTTCTCAATTTGTGAGTAAACTAAGAAAGCAAATCGGATTTCAGGAAGGCATGGATGTCGAGACGTGGGCATTACAGCAATGCAAGATGGTCACACACTACTCAAATGACGCTTTATCTGGCATCGCAATCAGTTCACCCGTAATCCGGTTTAACAGGGATCCCAATGCACCTTTTGTTTACTACAACATCCCGTACAAAAATATCTCATCACGAAAAATACGGCTTGCCGTTGCAATTCAGAGCATTTTAGTATATCGAAAGAACCCAAAAGACCTAAGCAAGCGATCCGTATTTGCGATGGAGAATTATGAGGTAGATATTGCTCCGGGTGAGACTTTTAAGGCCGCGGGAACTTTACCTTGGTACGGAGACAAGGATGATTATTATCCAGCCTTAGAATTTCAAACCAATAGTCCTTTCAGCCTGGTGGCAGCAGAGTACATTGGAGAAGAATCTGAGGAACTCACCTGTCTTGGCTCATCGCTAGTCGGAAAAACGCAGTTAGCTAAAGATCTGCACAAAGCACTAACAAAACTAGCACAAAGTGCTGACTCCGGCTTCAAGCCGTTTCGGTCGGGCACTTCAACTGTATTGTCAGATACCGCCTACTACACTTCCACTCTACAACTCCCCGAGGCAACCGAAACCGAGATTGTGCTCGAACAGGAAGGTGCTGCACGAGTATCTGCTACCCTATATGAGGGAGGGGAGCAACAAGAGGCGGTAAAAACCTATGATCGATACCGGAATGCGATTCTAGAAACTTGCCCTATTGGAATCAAGTTCAAAGAAAAAAATCAGAAACGAGGACCAGACCTCACACTCCCATTTAGCAGAAAAACTCAAATAAATTTGTATGTTTACGGAAATCCCGAAAAGGGAGTGCATAGAGTTTTATTTAACTTAAACGCCACAAAGTGGCAATAGATAGACGGAAATCGTACAATCTGTACTGACAGTAAGTATCCCCCGGCAAAGCCGGGGGCTTTATTTTGTTAGCCCCTCAAAGGGGCAGCCAAGTGTGCCGCCTGAAGGCGGCCGTCACATGCCCAACTTCAGTTGGTCGTAATGCTCGTCTTCCTTCTCTTGGTGCCGGATGTAGGCCCGAACCATCTCCTCGTCCAGCCCAACCGTTGAAACAAAGTACCCTCTGGCCCAGAAGTTCTCACCCCCCGAAGTTCCGGCTTCGCCCATTGAACCGACGCGCAATCGAGATCGCGCTCTTCCCTTTGATGTAACCCACCACGTTTGCCACCGAGTATTTCGGTGGAATGCTGATACACATGTGAATGTGGTCACTCATCAGGCGTCCTTCCAAAATCCTGCACTCCTTCTGACCAGCCAACTCATGCAGTACCTCACCGAGGTGCTTGCGAATCGCCCCGAAGATCAGTTTCTTCCTCTTCTTCGGGATGAATACCACGTGATACTTGCAGTCCCATTTCGTGTGGCTCAGGCTCTGATAATCTTGCATCGGAAACTCCTATCTCTTGGTCGAGACAGAAGCTTCTAGGTCACCTTGTCACACGGTCAAACCTCGTGAGTCCCCCGGCAAAGCCGGGGGATTACCGGGGTTATTTATTGCTTATGGTGTCATTTTTCCTCTTTTACAGGATGCTGGTCACAAGCAGAGGCCAGCATCCTGGGGTTTTAATCATCAGCGTTGGCGATACAGTCTTACCGCTGTGTTGTAGGTCTTTAGCAATGAACGGAGCAACTCTTCAGTGTTGATGTCAGGCTCAGCTTGCATCAAGAAGCGGTCAAAGAACTGCTGAACTGAAGGTTCTAGTTCTTCGTCGAGTTCGTCGATTATGAGCTGAAGCGTTTCTTTTGAGAAATAGAGAAACTGCCTTTCTGTTTCGTCAATCGCGTTGTTGACCGCAGTTTCCTTTTGATTATTTTTTGTTTTGTTAAAGGATCGGAAGACCTTTTTCAAGTGTTCAGCGCTTGCTTCGTTTTGAAGGGAGCTAATTCTCTTGTTGGGTGACGGCACATAGGGGCCGTAGATCAGAACGTCAGTCACGTTACTGCCCAAAACACGCTTCTTCCATTTTGAGAAAGTCTCATCCTCCAGCGGAGGAGGCGCAGTCTTGTTGGCAGGCGTCCCCTCGAAATCTACGATCAGCGAGTATTTCTTCAGGATCGAGTAACAAAAATCTTCTTTGTTGGCCATTTTTTTCGCAAAGAGATTGTGTAGATTTGAAGTGCGCACTCCTTGCTCTAGCGTGGAACAAGAGTGCGAGTGCTTGATTCTTTTTGAATAATGCAAATTATATATACGTTTTGGTTTTTCAGGGATGGGGTTTTGGATTGCCGTACTGAATTTAGTCAGAAGCCGTCTTTAGCAGCTTGATGCAGAGCCCAGGGAACGATCTGACCACCCACTTATCCTATCCATATTCCGCGAACCTCAGGCACAGCAAACATCGCGACAGCACTGCTGCTCTTGAGAGGCCATCGATGACAGGAATAGTCTTTTACATGTCGCTGAACCCTGCCATGTGCGAAGGGACGCAATGGGTTGTGGAGCTGTCATGATCGAGATGGCCTTGTCCGTCAGCTCCAACCGACAACCAGACTTGCTGGGAAGCTCACCTCGCCAACACCTTCGGCAACTCCTCCCACCTTGTGGTGTATCCCGGCGAAAGCCTGTCCCGCCGCATCGTCCATGAGCGTGCGATCCCTTCCGAGGCAAACTGCAGGGTCCGCCGCCCGTACCGCCCGTTGATCTCGTCAAGCACCTGCATCAGCGCCCGAGGCCGACTGCCGTCCTCTTCCTCTGCAGAAAACAACGACGGCTGACGCTGACCAAGCGGCACCAGATCCAGCAGCATGATCCCAGCCTTGTGGTAGGCATAGCCGGTTCGGTAGATCCGCTTGAGTATCCGAAACGCCCACCGGGTAAGCACCCGCGTATCGTCCGTCGGCGCAGGTAGCGGGAGCGTCACCGCCTGCTGATACTGGGGAGCGTCAGGTTTGAAGACGTTGGTTCGGATGGACACCTGCACCGCACCGGCCAGGCAGCCTTGTCGGCGTAGCTTTTCCGCAGCAGTGGCCATATAGCTCGCAACGGCCTCCTCAAGTTCGGCACGCTCTGTGAGGAGCCGGCTGAAACTCCGGCTCGACATGATCTGCTGCTTCTCCGGGGCAACCTCTTCCAGTTCCAGGCAGGACAGGCCACGCAGTTCCCGGATCGTCCGCTCCAATACCACTGAGAAACGCCTGCGAATCAGGTCCGCATCGGCGGTCCTGAGCTGCTCCACCGTGTGGATACCCATCTCGTCCAGACGTCGGGCGATCTTCCGGCCCACACCCCACACTTCCCCCACCTCGATGGTGGAGAAAAGCTTAGCAAGAGCCGTCTCTGAAGTCGTAGTGAAGTCACACACCCCATTGATACCTGCCAGATTCTTCTTGGCACAGTAGTTGGCCAGTTTGGAAAGCGTCTTCGTGGGGCCGATCCCCACGCACACGGTGAGTCCGAGCCAGTCCGCCACACGCTGCCGGATGCGCTGACCGTAGGCCTCGAGGTCCGGCTCAACGCCTGCAAAGCCATCGAGCAGCAAAAAACTCTCGTCAATGCTGTAAGCCTCCACGTTCGGCGAGAAGCTGGACAAGACCTGCACCACCCGGTTGCTGATGTCGGCGTACAGGGCGTAGTTCGACGAGTAGGCCACCACACCGCGACGTTCAGCCTCCTCCCGGATCTGGAACCAGGGCGCGCCCATTGGAATTCCGAGCGCCTTGGCCTCCGCCGAGCGGGCCACGACACAACCATCGTTATTAGAGAGAACAACCAGCGGCGTTGACCTTAGGGTCGGATCGAACAGCTTCTCGCAGGAAGCGTAGAAGTTGTTGCAATCCACCAGCGCGAAGATGGGCATCGATCTTCCACTCAGACAGGCATCCGCTTGAACTTGCCGACCACCACGCCCCAGATCACGCAGTCCATCTCTTCGGTGACGATGAGCGGCCGGTACTTAGGGTTCTCCGCTTCGAGTGCCATCCGGCCTCCACGACGGTAGAGGCGCTTCACCAGCCGCAGCCCATCCACGAAGGCCACGACGATGTGCCCATGCCGGGGGCGCACACTCTTGTCCACCACCAGGATGTCGCCGTCGAAGATCTCGGCGCCCTCCATGGAGTCACCCTGTACTGGGAAAAAAAAAGTGCTGACCGGGTTGCGGACCAGGTACTCGTTGATGTCGAGGCGTGACTCTTCGTAGTCTGCCGCGGGCGAAGGGAAGCCCGCGGAGATCTTGATCGAATCCACCGGCAAAGCCTGTCGAGGCGCACCGGGCAAGGGAACGAAGATGCCACGGGTGTTGGTGAGATCCGGCGTGGTGAGCGTACGAAACTTTGGCATGAGAGCAACACAAGACGAATGCTGTAATTTTATACAGCAACCGCGCCAATGCAAGCGACCTCGTCACGTCGCCGCAGCCTCGCAGATAATGGACACGTTGATCCCTGCGTCCACAACCATGTGTGCCAACTATCGTCCCTCCTCTCGGGAAGCGCTTGCGGCGCTTCCCTTGCCATCCCCCGACTTCGCGTATGAAGAGGCCTATCCAGGGTCGGTAGTGCCCATCGTCACCAACTTTGCCCCAAGGCAATGGGTGCCAGCCGCCTTTGGCCTGATCCCGAGCTGGGCGAAGGATACGAAGATCGTGCGTTCGACCTACAACGCACGGGCGGAGACTGTCGGGGAGAAACCTTCGTTTCGGTCAGCTTGGCAGCGTGGGCAACTGTGCATCATCCCGGCAGAGGTGCTGTTTGAACCGTGCTACGAGACGGGGAAAGCCGTGCGCTGGGCGATCCGTCGCGCAGACGGAAAGCCGATGGGGATCGCTGGGCTGTGGGAACGCAAGCTAGATGACACCGACCAGCCCACCTGGTCGATGACCATGCTGACGATCAACGCTGATGACCATCCGCTGATGCGGCGCTTTCACAAGCCTGGGGACGAGAAGCGCTCAGTGGTGATCCTGCCCGACGATGCGTGGGGAGCTTGGCTACGGGCTAAGTCGGAGAACGCAGCAAGAGCGCTACTGCGAGGCTTCGATGTAGAGGGGTTTGTGACGGAGGCGGCTCCGCGTTGAGCTACCGACCATCCCCGGCACTTCAGGCCAACGAAAGCGCCATCCGAAGTTATCTGTTCAGCACACAGTTAGCAGATGACAGAGCACGAGATCATCTGCGACACAGACGTCAAGGACGCCTGTGCGCGAAGGAGTCCCGGCTTGGCAACACAGATCGGCGAGGATCTACCGGCTGCGGGGTCACTGCCTGATCCATTCAAGCGATTGACGACTACTCCTTGAAACCGAGCACATAAAACAAGCCCTCTGGACGTCGGTAGCGTCCAGAGGGCTATTCGCTTCGGATCCTATTACTTATTCCTTGATCAGCAACTGATCAAGCGTACCGCCATTCCCAAGGTAGGTCACAACCCACTCCGGCTTACGGCCTTTACCGCTCCAGGTGAGTTTCGGATCAACCGAATTACGATATTTCGGAATCCCCTTAGCCTTCGGAGCAGCCGTTCCACGTGCTGCACGCATCTTCTTCTGAGGCTGCCCTACCACTGACAAGCCTAACGCTTTGGCGATTTCAGTCGGATCAAGGTTCAAAGCCTTCAGATCACAGACGATCTTGCTCAGGGCCTCTTCAGCAGCCTTACGCTCAAGTGCCTTTACCTGAGTCTCAACCTCTGCTTTCTTAACAGTGAGCATCTCAATCTGCTCATTGATACTGGCGAGTTCAGTTTTCAGTTCGGCCAAGGTACTCATCAATAATCCTTTAGTGTTTAACGAGAGCACGCTAACACACTCCATACCAAAGCGCCAAACAAACCACCCGACCTCACCCATCCTTTACCATAATTTCAAACAGACACCCTTTCACTAGACGGAAGGTTAGTCCATCACAATAAACCATATCCTATGGACAGTTCGCACAACCTTGCATATTAATATCCACGTTCAAATCAGCAATTCCATCAAGCCCTCTTGGTGAAATCGGCTGATATCTTATCTCTGGCAAGCTCTAGTGGTTTTGTTAGCCTCTTTATATTATTAAAAGGGTCAATCATAGAGAACATGTGTGTAAGGAAAGTAGGGTCACACGAGAAGCCTTGCCAAAGAGAGGAGGAATAGAGAAATGATAGTGAAGACTCAATGGATATGCACAAAGTGCTGAACTGCTGACCCACATTACAGGCTCTTCATAGGGATGCAGCAATGGCAACGAATGACGCACCTGACATCATCAGCGACCAGAGTAAGCTAGCAGACGAACGACTGACGCGCTTCTATAACGCCTATCGAAAGATAATCAGAACTGACCCCACCGACTACCAGGCGGACCTGCTCGTCTTTATCGAAATGTTCGTCTCTGACTGTATAGCCACAGACGAAGCCGGTTATACATTCAAGCACCCAGCGCCCTCACGCATCACCTACATTGCGAAGAGACTCGGGGTCTCCTACTTCGATCAGTTAAACCGGTACCTCGACATCTACCTACCGAAGTACGTTTACAGCCCTAAGATCGAAATCTTCTTCCAAGCCTGTAAAGGTCTTGGCCTGATAGACCAGCATCGATTCATTGCTCCCATGGCAATGAATCGTTACGGTGAGATGGATGCAGAGACTTTCAACAGGTTGATTGAACGGATACGCAAAAGTGGCCGCACGCCTAAGTACAAGGCCAGAATCGCCAAAGACAGCTACCGATCCACTAAACGCTTCATCAATCTGGTTCGTTACGTCGACGCACTCTTTGAACATGTACGATCACAGCTGCTCGTTGTAAGAGTTGATTTATCCTACCGCAAGGAGGAGATCAAAACCATGAAGCCGGGACAAGCACAGGAGGATCTGAAACACTTTCTCGACAACATGAAAGGCAAGCCTAAACTCTTTGGCGATCTTGTTGGCTACATTTGGAAGTTAGAACGCAGTAGTGCGGGTGGCGATCACTTTCATCTTCTCTTTTTCTTCACAAATGATCACATCAGCAGTGATGAACGTTACGGGAGAGAGATTGGGGAGTACTGGATCAATACAATCACCAAGGGCCGAGGGAAATATTACAACTGCAATACGCAGTTTGAAAAAAGCAAGCATAGATGGCCAGCGATCGGTAGCGTAAAATACTACGAAGACCAAAAACGCTACAGCCTTCTGTACGTACTGGCCTACTTCTGCAAGGATGAACAGAGTCTGCGCATTAAAACCAAGCAGAAGACCAGGGCTTTCGGACGTGGCGTGATGCCATCCCCCCGAGAGAACGTGGGGGGGCGGCCTAGGTCTATTGAGATAGATCATGGATCCTACCTTCGCTTGATCGACTGCAAGCTCAATAAGGCAATGCGTCGTCCCCCAAAGCCTGCGCAACTTATTGAGCAGACCTTACCTCTCTCTTGGATTCAAGGATTCTAACAGGCGCCACGACAGCAGCGTGGGAGAGTGATGACGAATAGACAGCCGTATAGCGCAGATAGCCGAAGCTGGAATCGGCCCTTCCCTACAAACACTTAGATTTAAGGCATTCTTAGCCTTGCAAGCGGCCCCTTGAGACGCTTGATCTCCATCTGGGGAATCGCTTTTAAACTTAGTAGATTACGTCGATGCGCCATTTTGACATGATAAGTCGAAACATATCGTAATCAGGGTGCATCCAAGGCTATCAAGAAGGCGTTAGATCGACGCTGGAGCCTGATACGCCCAGCAAGACTCCCAACACCTACTGAACAATCAGCGAAGCAGCAGAGGCCTTTTTGGTGACCTGGAGGGCTATATCTGAAAGCTGGAACAAAGCTCGACTGACGGCGATCACTTTCACCTCCTGATGTTCTTCAATTGTAATCACTGGCGTAGTGACGAAAGACTTGCCGAACTCATCGGCAAGTATTGGGAAGAAGTGATCACAAAAGGAAGGGGCACTGACTTCAACTGTCATAGATCCACGTATCGCAGCTAAGCACAAGCATGCTGCGATAGGTCGAATTGAGGCTACTGACTCGGAGAAGCGTTTTAACCTGTTGGCTTACTTATGCAAGAAAGAGCAAGCCATCAATGGCCAGTGAAGCGTGCGACAAAGCTTGGAAGCCCTGGCACGAAGCCTGTACCGACCAAACACTTTATCTTCACGCAGCAAAAGCAGCACTCAGTGTGACGTGACTCAAGCTTCGGTCCTTCTTGCCGATGTCAGCTGAAGAGATCCTTCCGAGAGCATCATGAAACGCAAACCTACACCTTCACTCGATGAATTGCCGTCGTACATCTCTTTGGAAGATGCGTCCGCCGTTTGCAAATGCACAGAGCGGGAACTCATACGTCTGGCTAAACAAGGCGTGCTGGAGGCTTACGTAAGCCCTCCAGAAAGCGTACTGGTTTTTAGAATCTTCACCAACCTTAAGCATCTCTACTATCGCATCAAGCCAGACAAAACGAGGCATCTAAATGAGATGTTAAACGTCAAAGACGAGCCTGTGCTTTGTCGGAAGGTCAGCCTCCTAAGACTCGGCAAAGATGACTGTAGGGATTTATACAATTATGGCTCGATGAGCCAGAGTATTTTCTATGCTGCCGTCGATGTCGAATGCCGACCAAGCAGTGGCCACGACACCATTTTAGGAGGAATGGACTACTTCAGTTACGTCCTCAGTGCAAAAGAGGCTATTCGGATAGTAGACGAAGATAGATTACCCCACTCAGCCTTAACGCCAAAATCACACAAATTCAGAAAGAATAATATTCGTTTCTTAACAAACCAACTCACCGCCATCGAGAACGAAGCCAAGAAAAACGAAGCCGATTCGTATGCGACCAATGAACATCTCAAGCCAATGACCGATGAGGAATTACGTAAAACATTACACAAAGCCACGTCAGATCGACTTAAAACACTAATTGAAATTAGTCGTCAACTTTGGCACGTCTATCCATACAAACACAAAAAATATCCAACGCGGGACGAGGTTATAAAAACATTAACAAAAAATTTTGAATACAGCAGTGATACGGAGATAAAACAATTTATCCCCATTGTCACTCCAGATTTCAGCAAACTTAACTACACGGAGTCCTCCACAACGGACGAAGTTCAGTTTCTATCCGATGATTTAAGGAAAATAATCTACACATCAAACACCTTCCATGAAAACAGCAAAGATCGAGCATGGATCTTTGCTGAGTTACGCAAGAAGGAGAACGGGTTTTTCGATAATCGTGCAAACGCAGCTCAGAAAATCATCTCACCGACAGCACAGCTAACCAAGGCACAGGAAAGACTACGCAACCGCCGTGAGGCAACGCGTACCCTCAATTAGTTTTATTAATCCTTCCCTATCACTTTACGCCAACCTTCTAGAAATTTCGGTTTCAGGCTTCCATGTGCTGCTTTCCTTTTTCAGTCATTACGACAACCTCCACATTTCCATCCAAGGTTTTCCTCTTTAAAAGCCATTTTTTATCCAGGAATTTGTATAGCGCACGATCACGCCGCGCCATTGTCCGTAAGTCGTTTGGTCCGCGATGAAGAATTCCCCGAATGGAAATTTCCGTCATCCCTTCTTTGAAAGTCATTTTGCACAGCCACTTCCAAAGCAAAATTTCATCGTTCTCCTCCTCTGAAAGGCCAAATCTTTCCTTAAAAAAGTTCGAATAGGATTCTGCAAAATAAAGCCCCACATCGATCGCGACTTCCATCGTTTCGAGAGAAATAATTCTATCGTCTTCGAGTCCAGCTTCATAAAGATGCATTAGTGCCGCAATACGCCCCACCATCTCCGGCAATTTCGAACAAAATACCTGGATTCGCTCGAAGCGTCGCCCGTCTTTTTGCTCGGCGCTCACGAAATGCTTAAAATCGTCAAAACGAAGTCGGGCCCCCTCGCCCAACTCCATTAACTTGAACGCCTCAAGACCTGTCCAGTCCTCCTTGAATTGATCCGAGAACATTCTGCGGACCACATTTTGAAAATAGTCGCCTTGATTCCCAGCAGACTCAGACGTCAGATCGACGCCTGACTCGGGTACAACGCCAAGCTTTCCCGTCGATCTGCACACCATAAAGCGCGCTAAAAAGCCGCAATCCCAGGCGATGTTGCCCTTTTTGTCCAAAAACTGTGCAATCACGCCGGGCTGAGCGTAAATCAGAATGCTGAGAAAAACGTCCTTCAGTTTCGTGCTGACTTGATTGACACGTCGATAATCGTATTCCTCACCTCGCCAAAATGAATTGGCAACGTACATGAAATTGTCATCAACGCAATTCAAAGTCACTCCCCCCTCCGGTGAATGAATCCCAATCGATGGCAGTGAGTTCGATGCCGTGACGCATAGACCGCTCTTCGTGATGTCCGATAAGTTTCTGACGAACTCCCGTGGACGCTTTGGCTCCTCCGCCATATGCTGTTCCAATCGTCGCGAGATGTCCTCCGCGGACTCGCCCTTTTTCGTCGCCTTGCGCAATGCGGACTCCAAGCCGGTTTTAATGTTGGACCACACGCCAAACTTGCCAGCATATGTGACCCTTGCCTGCTCATTACGGGACTGAGCCTCATCTACTACTGGCTTTACTAGTCTTTCGAGGAAGTCGGCGATGGGGCTCTTGCCTTCCCCAGAGGCCATCTCCACCAGGAACCACAGTGAAAGCGGGATTGGCGACCTGTAGGCTTCGAGTTGCAACCGATACGCGCCTTGTGAGGCAAGGGCCAGCTGTGACAATGCGGCGCAAAGGACTACGTTTTGAGGTATTTGCGTCAGCCTAGACGTCTCAGCAATGAACGCCTGAAGTTTTGGAGTTGCTGTGCACCGATACCGGTTCATTTCGCTCTTGTTGTTCTCTTCGAGATCGGCATAGCGTTTTTGTAGCATTTCGCTATTTTTCTTTTTGACATATTCGTTGAAGCGAATCGAGCTCGCAAAGTTACCGAAATATTCGTCTTCATCCATCACGAGCGCTCCAGTCTAGTTACAAATTTCTGAATGTCGGCGTCAAGCCACCCAATGGCCACCCTTCCAATTTTGAGCGGACGTGGAAAGTCAGGTCGATGATGTTTGGATTTCCTGTCGAGCCAGTTGTAGACCGTAGACCGGGACACTCCAAGTATGTTTATGACATTTTTTAGCCTGAGAATTCGGGCGATCTGCTGATTTTCGGTACCCACGTTGTCGTCTCCGTTCGTTTGACGGAGCCGATCTTCGCTTTTTCAATCGGCCGCATCATCTGCCGAGGTTCGGAACCATTTCATAAAACCACGTAACCCATTGTTAATAAATCAAAATAATCCAAAAGCCAGCACTCGTTTTTTCGTCTGAAATCCCCTCCGTTCCGGGCGCACCGGTATGTAAAGTCGAGCAGTCAGACCCGGGCGGTGCTGAATAAAATTGAGATATGGCTGCTGATTTACGTGCTACAGCTGCTACGTCGTAGCAAAAGTAGCGGCATTCAGGACAACCCCAGCCAGAAAACTCTTTGTAGAAGCTTTCAGCCATGTACATCTTCACTGACCCCAGGTTGAAGGTGCCCACAAAGCCCATCTCCAAGTTCATCACCTTCTCCCTGGCGGGTTCCGACGCTGAGCTTCACAGCGTTGTCCCTACGCCGCTCCGAGCTCTTTCGTTTCACGCGGGTTTCGCGTGTTGAGTACCTCGGGCGCTTCATCACGTTCATTCCAAGGAGAAGTTCATGGCTCTTCAATGCCCCCGTTGCAACTCGGTTCACATCGAGTCCCTTGATCGCGCCAAGAAAGCCGGTGGCGCAGTTGGTTTCGCAGGCGGTGCCGCCAGTGGTGCGGCCGGTGCGTTTAGTGGTGCCCGAGTCGGTGCCGCAGTCGGCATGGTCGGTGGCCCTGTTGGTGCCACGCTCGGCGGAGTTCTCGGGGCTGTCCTCGGTGGTCTGATGGGCGGAACGGCAGGCGGTCTGGCAGGGGCTCAACTCGGCAAGGTCATCGATGACCGTTTGCTCAAAAACCATCATTGCCTAAACTGCGATCACATCTTCGCGACGGACTCTGCCAAGCAGCTCGATATGAAGCCGTTTAAAGCGAAGTCCTGACACCCCGACCCATCGTTACGACCCAGCGGGCATCCCTCACCGGGATGCCCGCTTTTCATTCGTCTGAAAGGAAATTCTCATGGCTCATCTGATCGACTCCATGGCCTACGTGGGCGAGACGCCCTGGCACGAACTCGGCAATGCCCTACCCGCAAAACAGCCCATCGAAGTGTGGGCACAGAAAGCCGGTATGGACTGGCAGATTCTCGAAACGCCGGTCTGCTTCATGGCCGAGAAAGCCGGTGCACTCGGTTCCATCAAGACCTTCCCCGAACAGAAGGTGCTCTATCGCAGCGACAGTCACAAAGCCTTGTCAGTGGTGAGTGGGCGCTATCAGGTGGTTCAGCCCCGTGAGGTGCTGGAGTTCTATCGCGACTTGACCGAGATCTCGGGGTACGAGTTGGAGACGGCCGGAGTACTCAAGGAGGGCAAGAAGTTCTGGGCTTTAGCGCGTACTGGCAAGGAGACCGTCCTCAAGGGAGGCGACTGCGTGAAAGGCTATTTGCTTCTGGCCACGTCCTGCGATGGGACGCTGGCCACAACGGCCACCCCGACGACGATTCGGGTGGTCTGCAATAACACTTTGTCGGTTGCTTTGAATGGCGCCACGTCTGCGATCAAGGTGCCGCACCGCACGAGTTTCGATGCTCAGGCGGTGAAGAAGCAATTGGGGGTTGCCGTGTCTCAGTGGGATGGCTTCATGTATCGGATGCGCACCCTGTCGGAGCGGAAGGTGAAGAGCCACGAGGCGCTGAATTACTTCCTGCGGGTGCTTTGCAACAGCGATACCGCCCAGGACTCCGGTCGCGGTCTCACCAATGAGCGGGCCTTGAAGAAGGTGCAGGCCATGTACGAAGGCCATGGCCGGGGGGCCGAACTGGATGCCGCCAAGGGTACGGCTTGGGGTCTGCTGTGCTCGATCACTGAGTATGTGGATCACGAGAAGCGCTCCCGCGGTCCTGAGTACCGTCTCGACAGTGCCTGGTTTGGTCAGGGTGCGGTTCTCAAGCAGCGTGCTCTCGATGAAGCCCTCGCGCTGGCTGCCTGATCGTCACGCGCTTTACTCGTTTCCGCTTCGCTTCGTTCTCACCTTCCCCTCCCCGCCCGGTGTATGCCGGCCGGGGATTTCTTTTGTCTTCATTCATCTGAAGGAATAACCATGAGTGCGACTGCACCGTCTTCCGTGTCCGAGGCCAAACCCCGCAAGGCGCTGAAGCTCGTCAAAACCAACAAGCTCGGCCGGGATGAATGGCTGGGTGTGCGCAAACAAGGCATCGGCAGTTCGGATGCCGCCGCTGCCGTAGGACTCAATCCTTACAAGTCTCAGCTGGAACTGTGGCTCGAGAAAACCGGTCGGGATGGCGATCTGCCCAAGACCGACCCGAACGATGAAACGAGCCCGATGTATTGGGGCACCTTGCTGGAACCCATCGTGGCGAGTCACTACACCCGCCGAACGGGTAACCGGGTCCGGCGGATCAATGCGGTGCTGCAGCACCCGACCTATCCGTGGATGCTGGCGAATATCGACCGGGAAGTCACCGGGGCGCCGGATGTGCAGATTCTCGAGTGCAAGACGGCGGGGATCAACGGTTCTCTTCTCTGGCGTGAGGGGGTGCCGGAGTATGTCCAGTTGCAGGTGATGCACCAACTCGCCGTCACCGGAAAGCAGGCGGCCGATGTGGCGGTGCTGCTGGGGGGCCAGGAGTTGCAGATTCATCGGATCGAGCGGGACGATGACCTTATCGACAAGCTCACCACGCTCGAAGAGCAGTTCTGGCGGTTTGTGGAGACGGATACGCCTCCGCCGGCGGATGGCTCCGAATCTGCCGATCGAGCGCTGCGGTGTCTGTACCCCAGGGATTCGGGTCGGATCATGGATCTCTCGGAAGACCGGCCTATGTCGGCGCTGTTCTCGGATCTGGTGAATGTCCGTCAGACCCTTGCCAGGGATGCGGAAACGGAGAGCCAACTCAAACAGCAGATTCAGGAGCGCATGGGCGATGCCACGCGGGCGATCTTTGAAACGGGTGAAGTGACGTGGAAACGCAGTAAGGACAGCACGGTGCTGGATGTGTCGGCGCTCACTGCCGACCATCCCGATCTCACTCAGATCTACGTGAAAACCAAACCCGGCTCTCGGCGCTTTCTGGTTTTGGCGTGACAGGACGACAAAGTGGCCATGCCCCCAAAGGAGCATGGCCTTTTTAATTGGATTCGGGCGTGACTGCCCAAAACGGAAGGACACATCATGATCAAGGGACTGGCATTGACTCCGCCGGTGGTGGGACGGATCGCCATCGGCAAGGTGGTGGAGAAAGGCGGCAAGCGGCTGCCGGAGAAGGACGATGAGTTCACGGTGACGACCCAGGTACAGGCTCGGGACGGATGGATCAATCATCCCCTCGATGAAGCTCTACGGAAAGCGCCCGGCGCCAAGCTGCGGGCGATTCCGGTTCGACTGCTGTTTGACGAGGTGGATCTGAACCTACGGGCGAATTACACCTTGTTCGACAGGACCAACGGTCGGCCGGTGTGTGTCGGGAATGGGGAGACCTGCAAGCGGACGACCGCATCGGGTATCCAGAGCCTGCCCTGCCCCACGCCGCATGGCTGCGAGTTCGGCCAGGGGGTCTGCAAGCCCTATGGCCGACTGAATGTGCGGATCGGCGATGAGGATGAGCTGGGAAGCTTCGTGTTCCGGACGACGGGCTTTAACAGTATCCGGACACTGGCGGCGCGGCTGACTTACTACTTCGCGCTGTCAGGGGGACTGCTGTCCTGCCTGCCGCTGGATCTACGGCTCCGGGGGAAATCGACGACGCAGTCGCATCGCACGCCCATCTACTACGTGGACCTGACGGTACGGACGGGAATGACGCTGGCCGATGCCTTGACTGAAGCAAGAGCGGAGCGGGAGAAGCGAAGGGAAGCGGGGTTTGATCAGGCAGCGCTGGATCTGGCGGCGCGGGTGGGGTTTGCCAACGGTGCCTTTGAAGAACTCGAAGAGGACGGGACTTCGGTTGTCGAGGAATTCTACCCGGAAGTCGGTGCCGACGAGGACACCGGGGGGATGGGATCGATCAAGGACTTGCAGCAGAACCCTCTACATGGTCGGTTGGATTCGCGTCTCAAGGGGCAGGAGCGCAGCACTCAAGCGGGCGCCGCCAATAACTGAACCCACTCGCTCATCCATCACATCAGAGCCCTGACCACCGCGAGGTGGTCAGGGCTCTCTTCTTTTGGCGTCCCGGAAATAGCCCGGTAGCCCTTTGTCGGAGTACGAACATGACCCTCCTCAGCGCCATCCACGCGATGCCCACCGCCGCCCTCCTCGCCCTTCTGGTTGGGGAAACGGCAGCCCATCAACTCGCTGGACGTCCTCTCGCCGATGTATTCAGCCTGTATGCCGAACCGCCGTTACTGAAAGAGACCAGCACGGCTCCAGAAGCGGAACGCATTCTGGAAGCCTCGAAGGAGCTTCTGGCAAGAGCTTTACAGGAATCCATGCAATCTCGGAGCCTTCTGGATACGCCTGATGCTGTCCGTGACTATCTGAAGCTTCGTCTGGCAGATCGAGACCACGAGGTGTTTTATGGGCTTTTTCTGGATGCACAGAACAGACTGATTGCCGATGTCGAACTCTTCAGGGGAACGCTGTCACAGACGTCCGTCTATCCAAGAGAAATCGTCAAGGCTGCACTCGGCTACAACGCGGCCGGAGTGATCTTTGCGCATAACCATCCTTCTGGAGTCGCAGAGCCCAGCCAAGCGGACATCCACCTGACGGATATGCTGAAAAAAGCACTGGCGCTGGTGGAGGTCAGGACGATCGACCACTTCATTGTCGGTGGCGATCACCGGCCCCTCTCCATGGCGGAGCGAGGACTTGTGTAGACCAGAAAATAGAAGCGTCGATTTTAAAATACTTAAGAATTACCATGTTGACTGCACGCATATAACCATTCAGTGAGCGCCTTAACAATGAAAGAAAAAATGCAATGCGAAAAAACAAAAATTCGCAAACAGGGCCGCGAAGTGGCACTGACATCTGACGAGTTGGGCCGGTTACTGATATCGATCGATCAGTCATCGCTAGTGCGGGCGCACAAGCTAGCACTTCGCTTGCTGGTGTTGTGCCTTGTTCGCAGATCCGCGTTAATTGAAGCGAAATGGGAGGAAGTCGACTTCGAGCGAGCAGAATGGTCCATCCCCGGCGAAAGAATGAAGAATAAAAAGCCGCATTTAGTGCTTCTATCCAAGCAAGCGCTGGCGATTTTTGAAGAATTGAAAGGGCTATCGAGCGGCTCTGAGTGGATTTTTGCCAGAGAAAACAATCTTCATCAGCCAATTTCAAAATTCACACTTAACGCTGCAGTAAGCACGTTAAAACATGACGTGACGGATTGCGCGATTAAAGATCTTCGGCTGACTGGCTCTTTCTACTTAAGAGAAGCCGGATTTAACTTGGAGGTAATCAAGAAAGCTTTGGCTCACGAGACTGAAAGTCTACGTGAATCTCTCATCCTCACTCAGAACGCCAGGAAAAAGATTACAGATCCATCGTTCTCAACAATTGATTTCATCTTGTCGCAGTACGACAAAAAGCCAAAGCATGACACCCCTAACCCGACCGTGGCGTGCAGGCTGAAACGGTTCGATACGCCAGAGCGCGAGATGATGCAGTGGTGGGCTGACTTCGTAAGTGGGATTACATCTTCCCACACTTAAAAGCGGGGCGTTGACCCGCAAACTGTGGGGCCTGGAGCAGGCATGGCCCCACCATTTTTCTATTCGGACGTGAACTTGTGCCCCTCACAGGCAAGGCTCCTCGCAGGTAAGCTTAACGAGCAAAGCCCGTTAACACGTTTATGAGGATAATCACGTGAGTAAATTTGACGATGAATATTTTCTTCCCCCAGATTCGACTTGTACCCACCACGAAGACCAACCCGCCGTGACCATTCTGGACGGCGAGCCACTTTGTGCCCAGTGTCGCGATGACTATGCCGACACGTTCGACGGGAGGCGTGATTAATTGCGCCTTTGCTTGCGGCATGGAAAGCACACGACGAATCGCGCGTGTGCTTTTTTCTTAATACTCTCGGGAGTAGCGGAATCTACACAAACTAATATCCGTTGGTGCCGAGTTCAACTCTAGGGCTTCCCACCAAAATTGAAAAAACCAACCCCAAGAGGTTGGTTTTTTTCTTTTGTATCGTTATGTCACCGCAGTCACTCAGTGTGCGATTCGCTCCCGCCCCCTCATTGACCAACAGGTGTGGTCGATGGCACGTCATATTGGTTGTCTGAGAGTTCCGAACGCAGGCGATGATCCAGTAGAACATGTAGGATATCGCTCATTTTTTCTGGCGTGGCAACGATTCGTCCTTGATCGTCAAACTCGATGCCCCATCCTCGGAGTGTGTTGATCTGGCGAAGACGAGTCATGTAGTCGGGGTTGTTGTAATAACCCCGAGCCTTGATCACGGCCATTCGGCGCAAATGGGTAGCGTTCTTCCCGATAAATGTATCAAAAACGGTGAAGTCGGCTATAGCCGCTGAAAATCCGGGCTCCAGCTTTAATGCTGCGTACGCTTCCTCGTAGGTGTCCTTGTGATTTAGAAGTGACTCAAACGCAGCCTTGCTGGTCATGAGCACGCTCTCGTCCACTACAAAGAAATCGAAGCTGCGGGAAATGCTGAAAGACGGACTGTCTATGATGTCGAGCCCTGCCTCAGTGAAGAAGATATTCATCATCCCCTTCTTCTTTCTGGTCGCCCAGTCAGCGTTTGCTTTCTTGACGCAGTAAACCACCAAGTCACCATGGCGCAGGCGAAGGACATATCCGGCAGCATTGTTCAACTGCTTCACATCCCTCACCAAACATTCCTCCAAAGGCTGGTCGATAAGCCTTTGGAGACTAGGAAACAAAGTTTCTTCGCGTGAGACTGCAAGGAATCCACCCTCTCCCGGCTGGCTGAGCAGGTTGTACTCTTCAGCGATCGTGTGGCTAGTTTGGTAGCTTGAAACCAGCCTCTTGAGTTGCCTCCTCAACGTGTCGCCCATCACGACAGACACAGCTGTAAATGGGTTCATCTGCCCAGTCGCAGGCCGTTTCTTAAAAACCCAAAGTGACGCGACTGCTTGAGTGACGTCGAAGGCCCCAAAGGCTTGAAGGTCTTGCGCTACCGTCATTTCTCTCCCCGATGCAAAACGTAAATTCCGTGTACTAAGCAGGACTCAAGGTGATCGCCTGACTTGACCTGTTCTTTGGATAGCGCCTTCACACAGCGCTTGTGCCCCTCGGTCACTATGTTCAGTTCGTACAACTGCCAACCAGCAATCAGCAAGAAGGGGTTCATCAAAATCTGACCAGATCGGTAAGTGATGACGAACATCAGCACGATGAAAAGCAGAAATCCGAAGAATTTTCCATCCACACTCAAGTCGAGTCCCATGAAAGAAACGACGTAAGGGAAAACGTAGTTGATGAGATCATTCGGGACCGACTTCGAGTCAACGACCTCAAGACTCGAATAGCCAGACAAGCTCTTCATCAGCCCCATGAAGATGACGAGGCTCACCGCACAAATCCCTAGCAGGCCAAGTGCCCTCTCGGGGTTTACAAGCTCGGGAAGATAGCAAGAAGACACCTCCGCAATCCTGCACAGTGGAGCCTTCCACGAAGAATCTTTGACATCTTGAATCAGAAGAATCAGGCTCAGCGGAAGGTATGAGCCGAGGAAAAGGATCATCGCAGGCAGAAATCGCATTTCCATCTTAAAGCCCACCAATATGCACGGCCCGACAAGACAAAAGAACGAAGAGCCTCGTCTCTCTCGTCACTTCACCAACTCCATCAGCTTCCCGAAGCTGTTCACCACCTCGTACTTCACGTTCTCAGGTGCGTACTTCTTGTTGATCTCGTCGAAGAACTTACGGGCACAACGGATTTTGGTTTTCTCGATCTCGTTGAGAACCATCGACGACATGGAACCTTTGGTCTCCGCTACGAAGTAAACGTGCTTGACGGTCCCTTCCTTGAAGGAAATGGCCCAGTCCGGGTTGTAGTCGCCCACGGGGGTCGGGATCAGGAAGCCACGCGGCAGCTTGGCGTAGACAACCACATCGGTGCAGGTGTCCAGTTCCTTCACAAACTCGCGTTCGATGTTGGAATCGGTCAGCACATAATCGTAGATGTGGCGCTGGAGCTTGTCACCGGCCTTGCTGAAGTCCTGCTTGGTCTGCCCAGCGGTGAAGATGTCCAGGTCGAACTGATCGGCCACAGGATCGTAGGCGAGGTGCTCGATGATCACCGTCGCCTTCTGCTCGTTGATCAAACGCACCGCTTCAGCAATGAAGTTCTCGGGGTTGGTCTTGAACTGAGCAAACACCGCCACATTGATGCCGCGCAGGATGTCCGCCACGGTACGCCGAGTGAGCTGCGTACCTTCGGCCAGTTTGCCAATCAGGTCGTACTTCACGGCGGAATGGATCGAGTGGGTGTTCTGCTCGATTTCCGTGGCCTTCAGTACGAAAGCGTCGCCATTCTTGATACCGTCGTATGTGACCTGTGCAGACTGCTCGCCACGCTGAATGGTGTACTGCAATGGCGTCACACGCAGATGCTCATCCAAGGCTTTAACTGCCTTGGTGACAAGCTCCTCGGAATCGAACTGGACGCTATAGGCGGCCTTGCGGTTGATCCTGGCCCAAAGCTCCTTGAATTCTTGCTTCTCAAAGTTTGCGTTTAGCTCCAGCTTCTTCGCCTTGCGACCATCTTCCGGCTGCACGATCTGGGCTTCGCTGAACACACTGTCGATCAGTTGGAAAACTTGCTCAGCATGGGGCAGCAGCTCGTCCGGCAAC
>Ga0213919_1000223_pt1 | contig 28460 bp, 45 predicted proteins | sample McNCre317MG_FD_161056 | JGI IMG/M metagenome (GOLD analysis project Ga0213919, IMG submission 161056) | Freshwater microbial communities from McNutts Creek, Athens, Georgia, United States - 3-17 MG | ecosystem: Environmental > Aquatic > Freshwater > Creek | place: USA: Georgia | collected... | reverse complement strand
GTTCTATCTGCGAAATAAAATAGCCGGTTCCGGTGTAATCGCAGCGAAAATCAGGATCATAAGGATTCTTGAACTCAGAACGCTCCTTGTAGCTTTTCCCGTTTACCTTATTGGCTTCAAGCTTGGCGGCTTCCATATGCTTTTGTGCTTCCTCGGCGTTAAGATAGGCAGCGACATTCCATTCTAGGCGATCGCCGTGTTTGCCGGTCTCACCTACGACGAGGTAGATTTGGGTTGGTTGTTGTGTTTCGTTGCTCATGCCCCGTCAGCCAACCCGGCATGTCGCACTAATGCAACACCGGACAGCTTGACCCGTGGAGGTAACAGTTTTGCTTATAGCAGCCCAGCAATCCTCATCGCGTCAGATGGCGTGCGAGCGATTCCAGCTCGACCACCTGAGGCGTTTACCACGCCTATCCAATGCTCCTGCTCGGGACGGACGCGGCCAGTGTCGCTCTTCATCTCAATCGCGGTGAACACGGCGACCTTTTTCCCGACCATGTCCGGCGTGATCTCAACCGTCGTCCAACCGATGTAGTCGGACGCGCCGTTCGGGCCGACGCCGTAGCGGACCACCGACCCGTTTGCCTGCTTGGCGACGCCCATGTTGTTGCGGAACATCTTGATACGCTGATCCTTGCCGATGGCGCGGACGATTTCGGATGAGTTGCGGGATTCGGATTTCATGCGGATTTCTGTGAGAGTTTCTTGGCCTTGGCGGCCAGCATGTGGTCAACCCAGGACGCCTTGTAACCACGTTGAGCGGCAATGGCTTCAAGCTGCTCGCGTGTCTGGGCGCGGTCGACCTGGGCGCGGGCCTTCTTCTTCGCCTGCTCCTCAAGGTAAATGCGGTCGAGTTCGTCGTTGCTTAGTTCCGACAGCGAGCCGTCAACCTGCTTGATCTCGCGGGCCTTCACCTCGAAAACCCAGCCACAGCATGGACATTTGGGAGCCGGAGCCGTGATGGAGAAGCAGGAAGGGCATTGCCGGTTGGCCAACGCGGCTTCCTCTAGGCGCTCCCTTTTCCGGCGGGCGTTTGCCCCCTCTAACGACCATTCCCGGCGGAGTTCGGCGCGTCCATGCTTCATGTTACCGACGTGGTCTAGGACAAACGCAAACGGCTTCGGACCAGCAGCGATGGAGGCAAGGCGGCCTTCACGGGTTTCGAGGTTAAAGCCCGTGGCATAGACCACGCGGAGGATGCGCCCAATCTGTTGAAGGTGAAGGGCAAGCGACTCGGTTGGCCGGAGTAGGATGGCGACGGCGCAAACCGGCAGGTCGAAGCCCTCGTTGATGATCTCGCAACTGATGATGTTCTTGATGCGCCCCGCTGCGAGGTCGGCCACCATGCGCTTGCGGTCGTTCGTTTCCACATCACCGTCAAGGATTTCCGATGCTATTCCGGCGGCGTTGAACTGGTCTTTGACGTGCCGGCCCTGGGCGAGGTTGGCGACGAACGTCACCGCCGGTTGCCCCGGGCAGTAGTGGAGGTAGTGCTTGATGGCGCACCCGGTGATGTGGGGCTTGTCAGCGATTTCCGCGACCTTGTCGGCGTTGTAGTCGCCTGATGCCGTGGTGCTTAGGCCAGAAAGGTCGAGTTGCTGATCTGGCGGAACGCCGATGTAGCGGGCGCGGGTCAGGTAACCCTCTTGCATTAGCCACTCTACTTGCGGGCCTTCAATGATTTCTTGGAAGATGTCGCCCAACCCTTTGCCGTCCAACCTCTCCGGTGTCGCGGTGAAGCCTAGGATGACCGCATTCGGCCAAGCCTCGATGACCTTCAACCATGCCCCGGCGGCAGCGTGGTGGGCCTCGTCCATGATGATGATGTCCGGCGCTCCGACCTTCGTCAGCCTACGGACCAGCGTCCAGATGGAGGACACCTGCACGGGGACGCAACTCGGGGTGTAGCCGCTGGCGATAAGCCCGTGCTCGATGCCCATGCGGGTGAGGGTGGCGCTCGTCTGAGTCAGCAGCGTATCGCGGTGGACCAAGAGGTTGACTGACTTGGACTTGCGTGCGGCACCGGATGTTATGTTTGAAAACATAACGGTATTATGTGTCACGGTGAAGTCGCCAAGTAAAAACAGCCGGTCGCCATCTATTTCGAAGCCGAAGTAATCATCTTCGCCAACAGACTCTACCTTGATACCAACGTTAAGGACGTTTTTCTTTTGGAGCCTCTTTGCGGGCCTTTTTCTTTGCAACCGGCACGGAACGCGGGAGATGTCGCCCGAAATGCAGACGCGGAAGTAGTCTCCGACCTTCCCGTTGTTCCCGCATGTTTTCTTGCACGGTGTTTTGTAGGCTGCGAAACCGAGCGATCGGGCAAGGAAACAAACATCGTCGGCCAGACGCTCGACCTTTGAAATGTAATCAAAAATGCCATTTCCAAGCGCCCCGTCCGTATCTATTAGCCCAGCCAAAACCTCAAGCCTCACGGACTCTGAGTTGATCTTGTAGCAGTCCGGTATGTGTTTGTTGTTGAGAAGGTTGAGGTTGTGGAGTGCCGCCTTCACGGGATTGATTCTCCTGCCGCGTCCGGCCGTGTCGTTTACGTTCGAAATATGGAATTGCTGACACTTTCCCTTTTGGATTTCGCGCCGGAACTGACAGCCAAGCTTCATGGCCAACCAGTTCCATTCCGAAATGATTTCGTCATCAATGTTGGTGAGCGACGGGCCTCTTGAGTTCCCGTCGCCAAGCCAAGTTCCGAGAATGTAAGGAGGCAGGGCTTCCGGCGTTTTTGAAGACGGGAAATCAACGCCAACGCGCCAGCCTTTTGCGCAGTGCTTAAAGGTGTTTGATGACGCAAGGTATTCATCAACAGTCACATTTGCTATATCCCGTGGAGCAAAAGATTTTCCAGCACACCATGACCTGTCACCGCCGCTAGTCATTCGAAGTGACAACACATGGCTGCGGTTGACCGTGTAGGCATCTCCCTTGATCGGCGTCACGCGGAACATCTCCTCGCGGCCTCTGGCCAGTGACAGAACCTTGCGAGGCTTGCTGTCTGGTCCCATCAGCAGATCACCCACCTTGATGGCCTCCACGGGCTTGATTTGCCCACTATGCATCAAGATGGGTGTGCCCTTGGCGAGGCACTTTCCGCCTCCGGTAGGGACGACGATGAGCAGGCGACGAATGCCAGCATGAATCCGCGACTTGATGCGGTAGATTACGTCCTCCTGGTAGGGCCGGAGCTTCATCGCAGCGCCCTCCGAAGCTCTGCCATCGCAGCGACCCGCTCCGGCTCGTCCTTGGCCGCAAGCACCGCCTTGGCCGCCGCACGCAACTCCCGCTCCTGCCGCGCAAGGCACGCAATCGCGAACAGGTAATGCACCGGGTCGCCAGCGATTTCCCCGCGCAACCAGCGCAGGCAGTCGTCAATGACCTTGTCGTTTTTCCGTTTCGTGCTCATCGCGTTGCCAGGCTCTGAATCGCGTTGCGGACAAGTTCAACCGTGTTGAACCGCGCGCCACGGCCGGATTTCCATCGCGCCCATGTAGCCCTATGAATGCCAGCGACTTGCACGGCACGACGAATGTCAACGCCATGCTTTGCCGCGAGTGAAGTGAGATTTTCCGTGATGGTCATGATGGATTTATTTCAACGCCTATGTCGCAGGAGTGCAACGATTTAGAATCACAAACGGGCAAAGGCGCGCAACTTTCAGCAAGTTTTGTGTTGCATTTGCGCGGAAGGTGGTCAGGGTGTGCCTCGTCATGGACAACCAAACACCAACCAGAGAAGAAGCCCACAAGCTCATCGAGGCCTTTCTTAACAAACAAGCGGCAACTTATTTGCCCGAGGAAGACTACGCATCAAAAGCATTCAGACTTGAGGCTGTCTCATCTATGCTTGCCGGAATCCTAAGCGGCAAGGTGACACCAAAGGACGCCCTTGAGATTCTTGAAAAGAACCGTTAACCCTAACTATTATGTCAACTTCACTTATTGAAACTTGTGCTAGAGGTATACAAAAAAATGCTAAAGAAGCCATTGAAGACCTTAACATGGGCATGGTTAGACACGCTATGGAGAATCTTAAAAAATGCCAAGCTGATACTAAAATGGCCATCTCCGAATGTCGCCATTATCTAAAAGCGCAAAAGGTAAGCATTAAGAAAAAGAAAAATCTCTTTTAACATGAACGACCAAACACCATTCCTTGAGGCAGTCGTAACTCTCCGCAAAATCGCCGTCTTGCGCGGCTGGAACCGCAGCTTTATGCTGTTCTGTCATCAGACTTATTGGGCCAACTCAGGCACCAAGATGCATTATGAGCTTATGCTAGAAGCTGGACCTAATTATGATTTACGCGATGAAGTTCGCGTCAAAGCCGACGACCTTGCCGGACTCGAAAAGGCCATCCACGAAAGCCGAGCACCTGAAAATCCAGCTGACCGCTTGGCGAAGGAGATCGCGGAGAAGCAGGCCGAACTCGAAGCACTCAAAGCAAAACAACTATGACCATCACGGAACTCACACCAACCGTTTGGGGGCAAGAAGTCCTCAACTGTCAACGCGACGACAAGGGCCGCGCATTTCACACCGTTGAACAAGGTTCGCCTGAGTGGCTGTCCTTGCGCCTTGGTCTTATCACCGCGAGCGAAGCTGGCGATCTTATAACGCCGACTTTCAAGCTGGCTCAAAACCAAACCGTTGAAACCTACCTCCACGAACTCGCAGCACAGCGCATCACCAATTACGGCGAGCCTCGTTACGTTTCGTCCGACATGTTAAGAGGACATGCCGAGGAAGCCGTTGCACGCCGCTTGTATTCTGAAAACATTGCCAAGGTTGAACAGGTTGGCTTCATCACAAGAAAGTTTGGCGAACTCATCATTGGCGCAAGTCCTGATGGTCTTGTCGGAGAACACGGCATGATTGAAGTTAAATCAAGGCTTCAAAAATACCAAGTCGAAACTGTTCTTTCAGGTAAAATGCCAGCAAAGTTTGTCATTCAAACGCAAATGCAAATGTTAGTCGCTGAACGCAATTGGTGCGACTTCATTTCAATCTGTGGCGGTATGCCTTTGTTTGTGTGGCGCGTGAACGCTGACTTCCAAATCCAACAAACTATCTTACAGGCTTGCGCAATTGCAGAAGGACGAATCTCGGAAATCGTCAAAATCTTCAAAGAAGTCACAAAGGACGACATCAAAACCGAGCGCCTGCCCGAAGCTCAAGATTCCGAAATCCTTTAATCATGGACATCACCGACACCATTATTCCAAAGACTGATCAGCTTAACGCCGACAGTCTTCTCGCTGGGCCGATGACCATCCGCATTCGTGAGGTGGTCAAGAAAAACGACCCGCAACAACCGCTTTGGATTTACTACGACGGCGACAACAACAAGCCGTGGAAGCCTTGCCTTTCCATGCGCCGAGCATTGGTCCATGTCTGGGGCAAAGACGGCGGCAGTTTCGTTGGGAAGTCCGTGACGTTGTTCGCCAACCCTGACGTGATTTACGGCGGGAAAAAGGTCGGCGGTATCCGCATCTCGCACATGTCCGGCGTGTCAGAAAAACTCACCTTCATGCTGACCGATAAAAAGGGCTCTAAAAGCCCCTACACGGTTTTCCCGCTAGTAGATGACCTTGCTCCGCTCAGAGAAGCCGCAACGCAAGGAACTGAGGCTTTCCGCGCAGCTTGGAAAGTCACCCCCAAGGACGTCCGTTCGCGAGCTGAGGCTGAATTGGCTTCCTTGCAGGCCACCGCAAAGACTGCCGACGAAACCGCCACACTCAACCAATCCACCGCCAATGCAAACGCCGACGCCTGAATCCGAGCAACCGCTGCTCACCGTTGCCGAACTGACGACCCGTTGGCGCGGACAAGTTAAGCCCGCGACTCTGGCCACTTGGCGCAGTCGTGGAGGCGGTCCAACCTTCACGAAGATCGGCGGTCGCGTGCTCTACTCGCTCAAGGACGTCCAAGCCTATGAGGCCCGCAACCGTAGGACATAAGAAAAGCTTCTAGGACAACTCCCGCCTGAAATGATTGTTGCACTAATGCGACAATCACACAGGCTAGTTCAATTCTCACCACCACAATGAAACCAAACACATCAAATCTGGTCGAGCGCGTCGAATCGCTCGCCACTCGCGCCAAGGAAGCCAGAAAGCTTCTCTCCAAGCTCGAACGCGCCAAACACAAAGCCGCTGACCTTGCCGATCAGGTAAAGGCCATCAATACTGACGGACTTCCGGACAACTCGCCGGTGCTCAAGCTCAAGGACCACATCGAGGAGAAGCGAATCAAGGCCGACGAGGAGGCAAATCGCATTGCGGAAGAGATCGCCTTGATGGCCGACGGAGTCCTTGGCGATTACGCCCGTGAGGCCCTGCAAGCCTTCGAGGGCACGTCAGGTGCGGGTATCGCCAGCTACGAGGAATACCCCGCCATACTGGCACTGCACGACCTTGTCTGCGACCCGGCCCGACTGCCCGATGTGAGCCGCAACTACATGGCCGGTTCATACGAAGTCAATCTCCCCACCTGAACCCACATGAAAATCACCTCTCTCCAAATTGCTGACTACAAGCGCATCCACGCGGTCAGCTTAATCCCGGACGGCAACACCGTCCTCCTCACCGGCGACAACGGCCAGGGCAAAAGCTCGGTCCTCGACGCCATCGTGGAGGCCATCCAAGGCTCCGTTGCCGAGCACCCCATCCGCACCGGGGCCGACTCTACGACCATCACGCTGTCCATCGCCGGCGAGGCCCAGACCTACACGGTGCGACGCCGCATCACCCCGGCTGGCAGCTACCTCGACATCACCACCGCCGATGGGCTCAAGGTGCCGAAAGCCGCAACGTTCCTCGCCGGTTTGGTCGGCCAGCTGAGTTTCGACCCCGAGCAATTCGCCCGCCTGAAACCGGTGGACCAAGCCGAGCAACTCCGCCGCACCGTGGGCCTCGACACCACCGCCATCGACGCGAAGATTGCCGCGCTTTTTGCCACCCGCCGCGACGCCAATCGCGACGCCAAGCAGGCGGTCGCCGCGCTGGATGCTCTGCCCAAGCCAGTTTCGCTCGAACTCATGCCGGAGAAGTCGGTTGCCGAGATGGCCGAGGAGGGCCGCAAGCTCACCGCCGAGGCCGACGAGATGCAGGCGCGTGCCGCCGAGGTTGACCGTGCCTACAAGCAAGTATCTCTGACCAGTGCAGATGTAACTCGCCTGAAAGACCTACTAGCGAAAGCTGAGGCCAACCTGGAAAATGATGTGAGGATTCACGCCGAACTGAACGACAAATGGCGCGCCGACAACTGCGTCGAACGAAACACCAAAGCGAGGGAACGCCTAGAAACCCTCCGCGCCGAATACAAGACCGTCGACACCACCAACCGGCAGGCCCGAGCACATAACGCCAGCGTTGAAGCCTTCACGAAGGCCAAGGCCAGGGCCGATGAGCTTGGCGACGCGAGCGCGGAGCTAGACGCCCAATTGATCAAGGCCCAGGAAGCCCGCCAGAAGGCCATCAAAGCTGCTAATTTCCCCATCGAGGGCTTGTCCATCACCGAGGCCGGAGTTACCCTTAACGGCATCCCATTTGCCGACCTCAACACCGCTGAGCGCATTAAGGTTTCGACGCTTATCGCTATGGCCGCCAATCCCAAACTGCGGGTCATCTTTGTCCGTGAAGGTGCTCTTATCAACCGCGCCAACCTAAAGATCATCACCGACTTGGCCAGCGATCGCGGATATCAGGTCTGGATTGAGAAGTTCCAAGAGGAGGCCGGAGCCGAGGGAATCCATATCGTTGATGGCGGAGTGGCGCTTATTGACGGTAAACCAACTGCATAATCCTGAACCACCAACCTGGGGCGGGCGCGCTACCATGCCGCCCGCCCCTTTAACTCAAATGATCATCAGACTAACCTGCGACGATGGGCTCGTTTTTGTCCTCGTCATTTTTGGAATGTGGAAGATTTTCGACATCGTTGACGCAGCTATCAAAATAGCAGCAAAGATGGTCGAAGAAATCGGAAGGGACCGCAAATAATTCAAGCACTAACCTAACATGGACGCCACATCCTTCATCATCGGAGTCTTCGTGGGCTCCTTTTTCACATCAGTAACCTTCGTCATCCTCCTCATCCTATCCCGTAAAAAATGATCTCCGCAAAACTCGCATTTGGTTTCACTACCATTGTCATCGCATTCGCCGTTCTGGTTTGGCTGTTGTTTCGCCTGCCGAATCCTCGCCAGCGTTCAAACGACGCCACGCCGCGTTGCCCGAATCCGCCTGCTCCTACACGAAATAAGCAAGGCGAGCCGCCAAGGCCAGTTCCGCCAACCCCTCCTCGACCAGTGTTGACCGACAAGATAATCTCTGACGCCTTGGCTGAATTGCCGCTGCGTACAGTTCAGTTCGTCGTCGTTGACTTGACTGAGAATCCTAAGCGCAGCACCAAGCGCGCCGAAAATCCGTCTTACCTTGAGCGGCCTACGGAGATACCCCGATGGATTGGCGGCATAGACAAAGCTTTGGATTACCCAACCATCCTACCCGGCACCGTCTACATGGGCACTGGTTCAACCGCCAGACGCCTCGACAAGCCCGTGAAGGCATGGTATTGGGATTCCGCCCGCCCTCGCATTGGCTGGCGCTACGGATTCGTTTCCTTTGGCCTAGCCTCCTACCACTACGCCGCAACGCCGACTCAGGCCGCCGACTTGATGAAAGGATGGGAAAAATGAGCACATGGAACGAAGCCATCAACGCCGCCTTGCTTAAAATCCCTGGTGGCACTCACTGCGACCCGCAAGAGGTTGCCGATGAAATCAGGAAGCTGTTGAAGCCGAAACCGATTGGAGCAAAAACTGAACGCGGCGTTATGATTATGCACGAAGGCAAAGCATGGGGCCTTGTTTATAACGATGGAAAGTCAACCTCATATGGATGGCTAAGACCAGAAGATGCCGGTCTTTATGATGCTGCTTCATGCAAAAATCCTACGGATATAACTTATCAAGGTTCTCCTTATTTTGCTATGCTTTCAAGAGCAAAACTCGTCTACGTCGAACGCACCACAACCGTAAAAATCCAATCATGAAACGCACCGCCACAATAACCATTCGCTACGACGAAGAAAACGAAGTCTTCGACGCCATCCTTAGCACAGAAACCGGCGAGGTGACGATTGCCTCAACCGACCCACGCGACTTCACCGGCTTCGAGCAGGAACGCGCCCAGAAGGCCGCCATCGCCGCGTTGGACGAAGCACACGAAGTCCTTGCCGCACTGGCATGGAGATCGCCGGAATCGGCCACGCGAGACGGGTCGCGCATTCTGGCGGACTTCGGGCATCCGGGGCCAACGATTGCCGCATGGAGTTGTTGCCTTGAGAAATGGATAATTGCTGAGGATGAGCAAATTATGTATAGAAGAAAGCCAGAGCCGTCATTTATTTCCGAAATCGAAAACGACGAAACCCTCAAACGCTGGCAGCCTCTGCCAAAGTAACAAAACCATGAGGCCCTCAGACTACGAAATAGCCGCACGCGTGGAAACACGCATCAAACCAATCGCAAGCGGAGGTGTGGAATGCAAGACTATTGCGGAACTTAACTTAGAAATTTCGTCTCCTCACCGCTTGGTTGATGCTCCAACGCTCGAACGATTTCATAGAGAAATCAGGCGCGAGCTGTTGCTAAAACTCTACGGCGAGCTTTTTGCAGACATTCAGCCGCATTTGCATTCTCTAAGAAGAAATTGTGCTATCAATGGGGATGCAATGAATGCTATCAATGGTATCAATAAGGCTTTTGGCTTCACGCCTGACGAAGTCGCCTACATCATGCACAAATACCCAAGGCTGTGAGTTTTTTACAAATAACCCATGAAAACCATTAAAAACATCGGATATATTTTAATATTTGCCGCATTTGTAATTGTAATGATATGCATTAAGTATACCGTTTACAAGCAACGATTCCCAAATGCTGAATGGTGGACATTTTTATTCAATTGACATGAAAGCCACGTTGTTTTTACAACTAACTTACCAACCACGTAAGGAATCTTTTGACCCCAAAGTCCCGCGTGGTGGGCCGGACGAACTGGCGGCCTGGAAGGCGGCGTCAAGGGGCGGCCTTTCGCAGTGGGTCCGCGAGCGGCTGAACCAGCCGGACCCTCTCGCCATCGCCTTCGCAAACATGATGGTGAATGTGCCGTTCCCGAAAACCAACGAAGAACGCGAGCAGCAGATGAATGCAACCTACACGCTCAAGCCAGGGCAAAGCCATCGAGATGCCGTCAACGAAGCCATAAGAAAGGCAAACAAAAAAGCCCCACCCGTCGAGGGGTGAGGCTTTCGAGGACCATGAAACGAGCACAACCAAAAGAAGGTGGTGCGAGCTGGACTTTAACCAGCATATCCCGGCACAAGCCGGTCTGCTATTCTCTGGCTTTCGCCTCGCCGGTATTCATTCCCGGTTGCATTATCGCACCGCCGTCGACCTTGGCCGATTCAGCCATCACGTCAAGCAGTTATTTCAAAGACGCGGCGGCTTCGGCTAACTTGGCCACTGCGGCGGCGCGGGAGGCGGATTCTGCGGCTGCCGACTTGATTGCCTCATCGCTTGATCGGCTCTTGTAGCGGATGCTTGTAAACTGGCCAAGCTGGTAGTAGGAAGCATCCACGTCCTTTGGCGACTTGATTACCCACGTTCCGTCCGCGTTTTTTGTGATCTCGGTGGTGACGACCTTTGGCGTGATTGCGCAGCCGGACGCGGCTAGGCAGAGGAGGAGGAGGGTTTTCATCGGTTGAGGAGGCTGCCCCACCGGCCAAAAAGCCGGTTGTAAGTCAGGCAAAGGGGACTGTTCACGCGGCTCCAGAGCCAGACGTTGAACCGTAGCGGGTAAGCTGGCCGAGGGTTGGTCAGCCAGCACGCGGCGGAGAGGGCGAGGCGGAGTGCGGTTTTCATTTCGGCAACGAAGGATTCCGGCGCATGTCGGAAAGCTCGCGGTCGCGGGCGTCGTTCATCTCGCGGATGCGCGCAATCAAGGCGCTCTTCTCATCCCGCTCCTCCTGCCAGCGTTCGCGCCATTCCGCGATCCGGGCCTCGTGGTAATTGAGCAGGATGCGAGCCGACGCGATGAATCCCAGAAGGAAAATCCCGCCGATGCCAAACTGTGCCCAAGGCGACAAGTCCGGCACCACCTGAGCTAGGATGCTCTTCCCGGTGAAGATGTAGCTGAATGCGTCGGAAACGCCTCCAGCAGCGAGGGTTGCGGCAGTGTAGGCGAATCCAATCATAGGTTTGACATTGGCAACGTCAGCGGCGACGGCATGGGCTGCTTCTAGGGCTTGGGCGGCGGCATTCACGGGCGTTCGAGGTGTGCGAGGGTTGCGGGAAACGGCATCAGGGACGACGAAGCGGCGTAACCGGCTTTCCAATAGGCTGCCTGGACGATGATGCATAACTCGCCGTGGGATAGCGGCTTGTCTCTGTGGCTGAACCACTTGTCGCCGAACTTATGAACCGCCACGGCATAAAGCGCCGGAGCCAACGCGGCAAAGCGCGAGTCGGCCTTGTCGCGGTCGGCGGGCGTTCCGCCGATGAGGCAGTCGAGATCATGCCGGTGGCCAGCGGCGCGCATCTGCGGGGTCAGGTCGGGCACCAATGCGCCCCAGTGCTCGGGACCGCATCCGTTGATCAGTTCCGCCGCGATGAGAGCCCCCCACGCAATCGCGTCGAGGTCGTGGGGTCGGGCCGGGCCGGTGTCCCATGAGCCTTTGACGACGCATGGCAGGGTATCGGAAGTCGTGAAGGAGAGTGTGTGTTTCATGATTTCAGCGAGGCGATGGCGGCCTCGATTTTGCGAATATCAGCTTCGATGCCTTCCTTCATGAGAACTTCGAGTCTCGTCGCAAAGTGATTGGGGAAGTCGGCAAGTGCGTCCTTGGTGTGAGCTAGGCCGATTTCGAGAGCTTCCAGCGCGTCAGCGATGGTCGAGGCGTCGACCTGCTTGTAGGTCGGCTGGTAGTAACCTGCACAATTCGCAACTGAAACAAAAGATTCCTTGCTCGCTTTTGCTAATGCATCCTTGGCTAGTTTCATCAACCTAATACGACAGGCTTCAAATGAATCAAATGGAGCCATAGGAGCATTCTCTACTTCCTTTAATGCTTCAATTAGAATCGATACATTGTCGGGGATGCTCTCCGGGGGTGGCGTTCCCTGAATGATTTCTTCGTTGGTCATTGCGTATCGGTTCCAATATTATTGAATGGTATGCTGTTGCTTTCGCCGAAGTCATAATCATGGGATTCGATGTAGCGAATGTCCAAGATATAGCCATCGATACCAACTATTTCCTGCTCAATGTAGCGAATGCCCAAGATATAGCCATCGATACCAACTATTTCCTGCTCAATAACCTGACTCATTGCGCGTCCTCCGTGACAAGGTTCGCGATGAGCCAAGCCCGCAAGTCGGCCAGCAGGGCGGCTTTTTGCTCCGGTGTCGGCGGAAACGCGAAGCGCAGCGTGAGCCATTGGCCCTCGGTCTCGAAATACTCGGTTGCGGCGAATTGGAGCCCGTTGGCTTCGACCAGTTCGCGGATGGGAACGGTGTCGAAGTCGATGGGGACGATAAATCCGATGGTGATCATTTTCGGGGGACTTTGGATAGATTCAATAGCTTCCCATACTTCCTTGGATGCTTCTGATGGCCGAGTCGGGCACCTGTATCCACGTGCGGAGTTCGGCAGCGTAAAACCAATCTACTTTCTTTACTTTGCCAGCCTTATGAACAGCAACCTCGCGGCAATGCACCTTGGCGGCCCGCTGGAGGCGTTTGATGTGGCTCTCTAGGATGCCCATCGTCGTGGCCTTGTCCATGGTCGCGAAGGCCAGCGAAAGCGCCGCCGAGGTGAGCTCTCTTTGGCGGTGGTCAAGCGGCGTTTTGTGGGGGAGTCTGGGCATATTAGAAGCGGTTCACTTTGCCACCCATCAGGTAAAAGTTGGTGGCCGTTGCTGACCCAGAAACGTTTTCCGCGATCATGGCAAGCGCGTAGTTGCCAGCGCTTCCCGTTCCCGAAGGCAGGCCCGTGGTGAGCGAGCAAACCAGCGTTCCGTTTTGGTAGAGGTAGAGCCCGGTGGCAGGAATCCATTCAAGCTCCCAGTCATAGTAATTCGTGGTCCCGGCGGTCAGCGGCGCGGCGGACACCGTTGAGTTCGTTTGGCTGGTCCCATTGTGGGCCGAAACGAACACATCGACCGTGCTGCCATTGCCCTTGAAGTTCACCGCAAAACCGGCGTTGGCCAGCGTGTGAGCCGTCGGCGTCGAGGAGCAACCGATAAGGATGGTGTGACGCGCCGAGGTGTTGCTGCCCAAGGTGTTGCGCGTGCGGAATGACAGCCTCCACGATTGCGAGAAGTCGATCTGCGCGGCTGTGGCGGACCATAGGTTGCTGTAGCTGGAAGGCCCGTAAACGGCCCGCCCGAAGCCAGCCGTTGACCCGCTCACGTCGATGTAGCGGATGCCCGAAACGGTGCCGTTGCTGGCCACGGTGCCGGAGATGGTAGCCGTGGTCCATTGGTTGGCGTCCAGCGCGATGACCGTTTCCCGCCCGAGGCTGAGGTTGCGCTGGGCCTCCCGCGCCGTGGTGCCACCCGTTCCGCCCTTGGCAACTGCGATGGCTGTCGCACTCCAAGTCCCCGTCGTGATGGTGCCGAGGGTGGTGATGGACGTGCTCCCAGGAGTCAGCACGACTGTTCCGGCGGCGTCCGGGAAACTGATAGTCCTAGCCGCCGTGAAGGCGCTGTAATCCAGCGTGAGGATGGACGTCGAGGACGTGCCGTTTCGAAGCGTGAATGTGCCACCTGTGGCGGCGTAGCCGGTGGTGTAACCTGCCGTGCCAGCCTCAGCCGTGCCGTGTTTCACAAGCCAATGTCCAGCAACGCCTCCGGTGCCGTTGAACTTGCCGTGGACAGCGTAGAAATTGCCCGCGCTGCCAAGCGCCGCCGTGCTGGAATTGTTCGTGAACGAAAGACCCGTGACCGCACCGGAGCCGTCGGCCTTGAATAGGTCGGTCTCTCCGACGACAAAAGACCCGCCACGAATCTCAGCCCCAACGGCCTGAATGTCGCCACCAAGCGTGAAGTTTCCGGCAATGTTTAGGCTTCCGTTGAGGTTCGCCGCCCAGATGCCGGTGCCGAGTTCCACCTCGCTCAAAGCGAAGTTTTGCGTTCCCCAGGAGATAGTTCCACCGACCACGAGAGCGCCGAAGTTGCCGGTGCTTCCGGTGCTGATGTTCCCCTGGTAGTCGATGGTGAAAATCTCGGCACCTTCGCGGGTCAGGATAAGCTTCGGGCGAGGGTCGGTTCCGCTGCTGAAAAACACTTGATCCGTCCCACTCGTCAGTTTGCCAGTCGAAAGCGTAGTCACTCCGCCAGCCGTCGAAACGATGGTAGTGCCGTCCACGAACGCGGAGCCGTAAACGTTCATGCCGTCTACGAGGCCGGTCTGGTCGAGTTGCCCCGTTGAAAAGGTCGTTTGCGAAGCACTTCCCGTGATGGACTTTTGAACGGCTGAGTCGTCCAAACCCTTCACGGTAAACGCATTGTCGCCATCTTGCCCGAAGACGCCAGCGGTGGCCTTTGCCCACCCGGCTGAGGTCCGCCTGACGTTCGTGCTGGGCGTGTTGTCCTCATCCTGCTCGGCCCCCATTGCGGCGCGGGCGTCCTCCTCCGTCTCGGCACCGAAAACCGCTTTCCCGGTCGTTCCCGCACCGAGGTTGTCTTGCCCCTGCTCTTGCTGCTCTCCCGACCACGTCTGAGCCGCGTCCAAGCTGAGGTAAATGTTGTCCGCCGCCGGACGGTCGAGAAACGGATAGTCGGGGTCGGCCGGAGTGTCGCCGCTGCCATAGTTTTCGCGGTGCAAGACAAGCGGAAACTGCCAGGTTCCACGGACCGCATTGGTCGCATCCCTGATCTCGAGGTCCATCGAGAAATCAAGTGTCGGAACCGCCGGATCGCCCCAAATGGCATCGTCAACACCAAAGTCCAGAGTAGCGGTGTAAGCCAGGGTTGTTCCGCTGCCAACAGACGTCCACGTCGAGTTGGTGAAATAGGCCGTTTCTCCGCCCGGGGCACGCTTGCCCGACAGAACCATCGTCCAACCCGAGGGAAGGCCTACACGCTGCCACGTTGACCCGTCTGGCGTCTGGTGGAGGCGGATTGAGTAGAGCCGCTTATCGCCTGAGACGACGACAAGCGAACCAGCCGGCAAACGAGTGTCAGACGACTTGACTAGGACCGGCCAAGACGGGTCAAGGTCAACGTAAACCGGGACAGTGAGGGAAAGGTTGCTCATGTGGAGCGCCGGGTCGGGGCGGGGGGAATGTTAGAGAACGTGATGTCGGTTGCGTCCGAGGTGTCCTCGGTCGCGGGGTCAATCGTAACCTCATCGTCAGCAATCGCGGTCACGATGGTTCCGGCTTGGATGTTCACGCCGGAAACGAAGTGGCCAACGCGGATTCCGTAGTGCGCCGCTCCGGCTCCGATGACGAGCGTGTTTGACGCGCCCTCAAACTCAATTCCGGCCCCAGGCACCACCACGGATGAAACCGCCGAAAGCCTTGAAGGAGAGCTTCCAGCGGATGCGCTTGTCGCTGTTTTTCGGGTCGGAGCCGAACCAGCCGAGGCGCTTGTTCCGGTTTTGCGGGTGGGGGCGGTGCCCGGGGATGCGCTCCCCGGCGTTAAGCGTGTAGGAGCGGTAGCCATGTGCGTAGATTAGAGACCGGAGGCGGTGGGGACGTTGCCCACGTTCAAGGTCGAGTAGATGACCGTGAAACGCATTTTCGGGCGAATGACACCTTCACCGGCCTGCATGGCTTCCGTGACTTTGGCCGAGGTGAAAAGCTCAAGGAGAATGACGGAATTGTTGGAGTCGTCCATCTGCTCCATCTTCATCCACATGCGGCGGTTGACGCGGCCGGAAAGCGGGATGAAGGCAGTATTGACCGTGATGGATGCGCCGAAGACCTGACTGAGATACTTGGAGCTGACGTCGGTAAGCTCAACGTCGATGGTCAAGGTCCGCTTGGTGTCGTGGACGTTGTAGAGTTGGAGAACACCATCCACGGGCTTGAAAACGGGGTCTTCGCCGGTGCCTGTGACGTCGATAGATGCGGAGGTGACGCCACCAAACTCAAGCCATGAGGCTGAGTCATAGGCGGGCTTGTTCGTGCGGTCAGCGGTTCCGCTAGCCTCGGGTGCGATGTAAAGCTTGGTGCCGAGAACGATGTCTAGGATATTCATTCTAATTTAGGAGTTTTGTTTACTTGGTCAAATGGTCCGTGGGTAAAGCCCAACGGGGTAGTATTCGGCACCTTGAAACTCTAGGTTCCGCTTCCAGTTGCCTCCACGTTGAAGCTGTTGCCTATCTTCGCCAACGCAAAGCCATTGGTAATCCGTTGGCGTTCCCGACCTATTATAGTATTGAGGAATAGAATTAGTTGGAATGTCGAAAACGCTTGTTAACTCCGCTGCCGTGTAAATAAAGCCAATAGCCGTGCAGGCAGGCCGTTGCTTTGTCAGGTGAACATGGGAGATGACCGGGGCCGGAGAAAAGTAGGTGTCAACCTTCTCGATCAATAGCTTTGCCACTTCTTGGGCATTCTCAGAAAGCGTTACTTCCTCGCGTGTCACCGGGTCGGTAAACTGCCATGCCGACTTGAGAGCGTAGTCGGGTTCCGATGCCCAGATGTCGAGCATGGCCAAATCCTCATAATCCAACTCGAAGTCACCGCCGCCGCCAACGCGATAGTCAGGGTGGGAAAGAATACTTTTGTCGATGCGGTCGTAACGCAAAAGCGGTTGCGGATTCGGATCTGCTGCGTCACTGGTGCCGAAACCCCACTCAGCGGGCGCAAATTCAACCGTTACGGTGGCGTTCCCATCCGCTTCCGTGTCATCTTCTGAAAGCGGCTCAACCGTGACCTTGGCGGCCACCAAATCGGCATAGTCCACAACCTCTTGGCCGGGAAACATGCGATTGGTTTCACAGTCCGGCCATGGGGCTTTCCAAACCATCGTCTTCGTGATGCCTTGGGCGATGGTGTCCGCAAGAATAGGCGCAACCTGTTGCGCGTTCCAAGTATTGGGAACAGTGAAAGGAGTAAGAAGAGCCATTAGGGGGCGAAGAGGTGAAAGGTTGCGGTCCCAGAGTGAAGCATGAGGTTAAGGTCAGCAGCGTCCAGCCAGTCGAAGGTTTCCGGGTTTGCGTCCTCCACAGAATGACGGTTGACGAGAAACTCAACGGTAGGGTCAAGGAGGGACGAACCGTTTTTGATTTTCAACTGAGTGCGGTCTGCCGGGTCGCGAACGACAACGATCTGCCAAGTTCCCGTGATGGTCTGGCGTGAGTAGCCCCACGGTGTCCAAGGGGTAAACTTTGATTCAGCAATGGCAACTGTCCCGCTGAACGTTGCAGTTGGTTCTTCATCAAACGGAGTGAGGACTTGGACGGCATCAATTTCGGCATCCTGATAATCATGCGTCGTTATGCTAGTTTCTGCGAAGTTCACTGAATCAACAGCACCAGCGGGACTTGCTGGATAAACCGTCGCTTCAATTTGCGTTGGTAATGTAACCGTAACGGTCCCCTCGGTCGTTGCCGTAGTCGTCCCGTAATGCACATCCTTCAACACTGGCTTGACGTGATGAGTAGTATAAAGCGCCGTTGCTGTAAGATTCGTGTCTCCGGCCTTTAGCAATAGTTTAGTGACTGCATCAGGAACGCACTTTACCCCGTCATAAGTCGGGTCAAAACCGCAAACAACCGAGTAGTGAATCAGAAACCGGCCCGGAGTCAGAAACTTAATGATCCCAACTTGGTCCCCGGGAACCTCAACAATGGCGTCGCCGTCAGCGTTTGCCGTATCAAGCAAGGCCGCGCCAGCCAACCACGCCGCATGGGCCGCCGCTTGGTTGGCTGCGTTCTCCTCGGGCGTCGCCATCGGGTCGTCAACCCAGGTCGGTTCTGAGGTCAGAAACGGGACGTTGATGGGCGTGCCTTGGTAGGTCGGCCCGGCGTCTTCGGTGTCGGGTTGCCAATGGAGCGTTTGAGCCGCTGGCCTCCACGGATAAGCACGCCTTGGAGGAATAACATGGATAGCGCGACCGCCTGGGCTGCAATCGACCCGTGTCCCGTTGCCAGACCGGACGACGTTGTTCGCGATGAGGCGGTTGCGGTTCTCCTCGTCAAAGGCAACCGCCGGGCGTCCCGGATAGTAAGGCGGCGTCTTCATTGGTAGCCCAAGGACAGGCGGGCATTCAGGGTCCGCAGTTCCTTCACGGTGTCAGAGGTGTTGCGGCTTGTGGCTTTGGATTCTTGGACCATCGCGCTTCCACCGATGACGCCGCCATACATGGTGCGGTCGGAGCGGATTTCCGGGATTTTCAGGATACGCTTTGGCATTTCCCAGATGTTACGCATCTCGCGCATGAAGGCGTTTTTAGCTGCCCCGAAATCTTCTTTAACTTCTTTAATTTTCCAAATGTTTCCAACCTCTCGCAGAAAAGCGTTTCGATTTTGTTGCGAGTTCGCGGCCTTCTGCTCTCGATTTTTCAAGTCTTCAATGAGATTGGCCATTGAATCAGCTACCCTCAGCGAATTGGCCCGATAAGCAATTTCATTAACACTCTTTCCCGGAGTTGTTCCTTCTTTGATTAAAGAATCACGCTGGGCGATAGCCATGCTCAAGCTACCTCCTGCGCTGATATATTTTTCAAGGTTAGCTTCTCGGTTTTTTTGATCAATAAATTTCTTTGTCTCTGGTGTAAGTTGCTTTTCTGCAAATGTTTTTAGAAATAACTTACGGCTTATACCATCAGCAATTTCAAGAATTACACGATTAACCCTATCTTGCATCTCGGTATTTATCTTATACATTTGGCTACCTGGTGTCATCGTCATTCTCTCATCAATAAGACGGTTTAAGTAACGCTGCAATCTTGACCTGTCACCAGAACCTTCATAAATGTCACTTGAGCCAAACTTTTCAATCCTATTAAGATTCCAAATGCCACTTTTCCGATCAAGATCAATAACTGCCTCCATGGATTTGCGCGCATCCTCCTGTGCCTCACGCATTTCCTTGAAAGCTTTAATGATATAAATTACGTCTATGGATAAACCAGCGATAACGCTGCCGAGAGTGATAAATGTTCCTACGCCAAGTCCCATCTGTGCTAACGCATCAATAATCTGCGGGCCTTGTTGGATTGCAATTAACCCGGGACTCATGCCCGTTGCTCCAGTAACAGCAACGTCAGCGAATTGACGTCCAAGATTGATTCTAGCAGCTTGAAGCTGGCGGCCCGTTACGGCAATGCGTGATTGAGCATCAGCCACATTGCTCGCAGCATTAGCGACGCTTTGCAGCCTGCCAGCCGCTTCCGTAGCGCCTTGAGTCGTAAGACTTACCGTTAAGTTAGCTGCCATTTTTTAAGCCGTGTCGGGTGTTCTCAAGTTCCTCACGCTTCATCAAAACTTTGTGACGCGCCAAAACCTGAGATGGAGTTTCCTCCAAAAGTTCGCGGAATGTTAACCCGGTCAGGGTTGCGACTTCGGCGCAGAGGTCGAACCACCCTTGCCAGGCGTCACGGGTGCGGGCTCGGGAAACAGTTTGTTGAGCCGCGCCACGCTGTCTAGGATCGCCTGCAATCGGGTAAAATTTGCTTTGTCGCCGGCCTCCAACACGGCATTCAGCGTTTCTCCGTCGAGTAATTCAACGTCCGCTTCGGTAAGTCCGGTGTAGAGTTTTGTGCGATTGATTGCACTGCCGCCTTCTTCGAGCAGTTCCGGCAACCGTCGCAGCGGCAAGACGTGGACTTGCACGGTGATAGGTTCACCTGTAAGCGTCTTCCCGGCAAGGGAAGCAACGGCAAAGAGTTGGAGTTGAGCATCGGTCATAGTTGGACAGCGTAGGTTACTGAAATATCCCAAGAAAGACAGCCGGAATCATCAACCGCAAACTTAATTTCATCAATGGAAAACCGGCGGGCGTTTGATGTGTAGTTTTTAGCGGCCGTGCAAGCGGTTCTGATTGCGCCAATCGGTTCGACTTCGGAGATGTCGGGATTGGTTCGGATACGGACCATGTGCATGGCACGCATGGACATGGAACGTCCGCCTTCTCCATTGATAGGCGTGACCGTTAACAGCGGAGAAACTGAGATGCAAAATCCCGAAGTGGAAAGCGCATCTTCCATCTGCTTCTCGGTGGCTTTGCGAAACAAGTCGGCCACCACGGTTTGCCCCGGGAAGGCTGCCGTCATCAGCGTTACCAACTGCGACTGAACTTCATCTAGTTTCATAGTTTGAATGCGTAGCGTTGAGCTTCGGTAAGCTTGCGCTGAAAGTATTTATCCATGTCGGCGCTTACTGCGCCAAGGGCTTTATTCACTAACCCATATCGACGATCAACCACGTCAGTCCCGCCAACAAAGTCTTCAATCAAATATAAATTAGGCCTGATTGTTGTCTTATGCATCATTCCAAGATTTCGGGATGCGCCAACGATGGTTTGGGTCTGGGCTGTTCCATCGCGCCACTTACCACCAACGATGTTTGCCACAAGCTTACCAGACTGGTAGCGTTGTTCAAGCAGGGATGCCCCGAGAAGGCCGATTCCTCGCTGCCGCGTCTTGAGTTCAAGCCAGACTGCCGCTTGCCGCCGATTCATGGGTTTCCCGGCCTTGGTAAGGGGGACCGTTCCCGCCGCACCCATACTCGTTAATTTGCCGAGACGAAAGTTTCCAATCTTCGCCTTAGCGGCCACATTGGGGCGGACCTTTGTCCCCTTGCCCTGGCGTTTCCGCTTCCTCGCCTCAATCCAAGGGCCGACCCCTTTGCCGCGACGCCAACGCTGCTTCTTAAATTCGCGCATCAGCTTGATCCGCAAGTCCGTCCCCTTCTTCCGCAGCACATGCCCCGGCAAATCCCGGGTCAATCCCATGTAAATACCAAGGCGACGTGTGAACTCGTCCGGTGTCATCTGACTCTGGCGCGGATGCGCATGATTGGTGAACCGTTGTCGGGCATAATTCGGGCGATGCGGAAGGTCTGACTACCTTCGCTCAATACCCCACCCTCCACGACGTTCCAGCCCGATTTTTGGACGTCCGTTTTCAGCGCGTGGAAAATGATGTCGTCGGCCTCCTCTATGGTCATGGAATACCGCGAGTTCGGCGTCGGGTCCGCTTCCTCGCCAAGCAGCACAAGCTCACGCCCGCCCATGCTGACCCGCCTTGGGTTGGCGCGGCGCATGGCGTTGAAGCCCGCAATGGTTGATTTTTCGAGTAGGTCCATAAAAAAAGCCCCCGGCACACGGGGCGCACGGGGGCTTAGCGATGACCAACAAAGTTAGCCGAGGAGGATGGCTCCGCAGTGCGGATTCATCACAGAAACGCCCCAGTTGATGGCGATTTCGTAGGTGGCCATGCGTTGGCCGGGCCAGACGACAAGCTCGAAGCTCAAGCCGGACACGTCGTCAGTGATTGTTTCGCGGAAAGAAGCGATGTCATCGACGTCGGTTTCGGGAAGGCGAGTGGCCAGGGTAGCGAACTCGCGAGAGAATGCGAGGTTGGCGGTGAAGTTGTTGCCAACAGTGATGGCCGCATTATCGGCTGGAGCGGCAAGGAGGCCAGGAGCCGCAATGGTGAAGCTGCTGCCAGAAAGAGCCGTAGCGACCACATATTTATTGGTGTCGCCAGCAAAGGTGACAATGTCGCCAGCAAGGATGGTGCCGGAACCAGTATCGCACGGGATGGTTGTGTCACCGATGGCAAGGGAAGCCGAGTTCACGAGGTAGCCGGCACCGGTGCCCTTGGTGATCACGCTTACCTTGGCTTCCTCGCGGATGGCGAAGCCGTTGACGTCGAAGAGAACACCTTGGCGAGCCAAGTCGCCATTAAGCGAATTGTTGGCGTTCAGCGGGTTGTTCAGCAACGTGCGAAGAGCCGCTCCGGCAGTAGTCCCGATGACAAGAGAGCGGTCGCTTGATTGGACGCCGTTGTCATCCAGGATTTTCTTCATCTGGGCTGAAGCGCCAAGATCAGAAGCGAAAGGAGTGGTGCCAGCCGTTCCGTAGGCGCGACTAGCACCCTTGCGAAGTGCGGCGAAGACGTCGGTGGAGATTTCACCAACAGCGGCGCGCATCGCTTGGGCGATTTGTTGCTGTTTGATGTTGAGGATGTTGGGGCCAAGGGCGGCGACGTCGGCGGAGGTCCAAGAGAACGGGAAGCCACGGGACTTGGTGATCGTCAGCGTGTTGTTCGTGATGGTCTGGTAAGCCGCGCTGGGTAGCGACATTGCTGGCGTGGCATCGCGGCCAGCAGTATTCACCGGGGCAATCGGTGAACGGAGCGTCTGGCCTTGGGCAAGGCGGTCGGCTGTGGAGTCGCGGTTGACGCTGGGAATCAGTCCCACAAGCTCGCGGCTAACATAAGCCAGAGCAACGTAAGCATCCGCAACGAGATTGGTGTAGGAGTTAGCCATAAAAGTTATTCAAAGATGACGCCAGCGAGAGCAGCGGCTTTCTTTTCAGTTGGGTTGAGTTTCATGAATGCCTCAGCGGTCATTCGGGGTTTGGTTTTGCCGGAGTTCCCTACTTCAGCAGTTGGGATTGGGGCCTTCACGAAGCCCCGGGCGACGACTTCGGCGGCAACGGCCTTTTCGAAGTCAATCTTGGCGGCCTTGGCGGCATCACGTTCAGTTTCTGCGGTGGCCAGCTTCTCCTTGGTGGTGGTAAGCTCGGCCTTCGCGTTGTCGCGCTCCTGTTCAAGAGCGGTCACTTGGCTACGAACCTGGGCAAGGTCATCATTGGCCTTGGCGAGTTCTGCCAGAATGTCAGCTTGGTCTTTCATTACTAAAGGGAATTACTTTAACTTGGACCGTAAATAAGACAGTGCGAATGCCTTGTCTCCAATGCCATCAACTAGGCCAGCAGCCTTGGCTTGCTTGCCGTTGAAGGTTTGACCTTGCATTGACTCGGCTTGGATTTGCGGACGTGCCCCGGTAACGGCAGCAGCGAACTCATCGAAGTCCCGCTGAACAGATGCTTTCCAGTTGGCGCGTTGCTCATCGCTAAGACTGGTTCCAGGCAACCCGGCGGCTTTGAAAGTTGCTTCTTTATTGGTTGCGACTTCAACCTTTACTCCCATCTCGGCGTAGTATGCGGATAGGTCGTAAAGTGCGGAGTAAACGCCAATGCTTCCAACGATAGCAGAACGGGTTGAAATGACCGCTGTTGCTTGTGATGCAATCCAGTAGGCAGCGGAGCAGGCCATGCCAGCTGTGAAGGCAATCACGCATTTCTTTTTCGCCAAAGCTGCCACAGAATCGGCCATCTCGGGTGTTCCGTTAACGAATCCTCCGGGACTATCAATATCAAGAAGCACGCCGCGAATCTCTGGGTCAGACTCGGCAATTTTGCACATGTCGTCAAGCTGTTCGATATCTTCAAAGTCGCAGCAGGCCATCTCGTAAAGCGATGGATTGCGCGCTAGAACGCCTTTGACCGGAATCATGGCGATTTCACCAACTCGGACCATCTCTGACTTCATGGTCTTTTTCATCTCCTTCATCCATGGCAATTCCGCCGCCATGCCTTCACGGATTGAGGAAAGCATGACCGCAAGCGTGTTGCCAGCGATAAGCGGGGTGTCGAGCGAAAGGCGAACCAGTTCAGGGCGCATTGTCATAAGTGTCAGGGGTGATTGGCATGGCGGTTCCAGTCGGTAGGAATCTAGCCAGCAGCATGGTGAAGAGTGTCTTATCGCCGCCAGAAAGGTCGGTGCATTTTTTAATGATTTTCTCAGCCTCCTTGAAGCCTTGTTCCATCTCGGCTTCGTAGTTCTTGTTCCGGCGACCGTGATAGTCGCGAAGCGTCATCATGCCTCGCATTACGGCATCACGATCCTGCGTCTGCTGGGACATGTCGATGGACAGTTCAGCCGGGCCTTGAAGACTTACCTTATCCCATCCGACTTGCGGTGCCAGCTTACCCTTTGCGATTGCCCAAGCGATTGCATTATTGCGGACCCATGTGGCGGCCCGTCCCATCGCTCGCTTGCGGCGTTCCACGGCCTTCTTAACCTTGTCGTTGACCGCCCGCTGATTCGGGCCGGTTAACTTGGAGTCCAACACGAATGCAGGCGGAAACCCAATCGACATAACAAACCGGCCTGCAAGGTGGTCCTGCATGCCTTGGAAGTCAGTCTGGTTGATCTTGATGTCAGGTGCAATGATTTCGTGGTCACTCGGAATGACGGGGATGTCTTTGCCCAGAAAGTCAGCGAAGCCAAGTTTCGGGGTTGCCGTCTTTTGCTCCGACGTCTGGGTAGCGTTCGGGTCCCAATCGGTATCAGCAATGGTGCCATCAGGGGTTTTCAAGACCATGACCATTGCCTGTTCGGCCTTGGCCTTACCCTTAGCAAACGCATTGATCTCATGCCCGTCTCTGGCATCGTTACTGCCAGCCTGCATGGGAGAAATGCCACGGTATTCCCCATCATTCCTTGGCTCGTAGCAAAGGAACATCTGGGGCTCGGGGATCATCTTATCCATCGTCCGCAGCCAATAACCAAGGACGGACCCAAATTGGTCCAACTGAACGCCAGAATAGCAAAATAAAGTATTGTTATTAGGCGCTCGAATGACTGTTGAGTTTACAACCTGGACTTGCGGGAATCCGCGAACGTCAGTCATCGTTAACCCAAAGTCACCGTCAGTATCAACCGCCATAGACCATGTTTCTTGGAGACTATCAAAGTGGAAGCGTCCCGTAAAGTCAATGATGTGCTGCAAGTCCTTCCAATATAGGTCCGCCGCCGTATTCCAAGCAGGGCTGGGAGATGCGCTTGTCACCGTGATGGGAACCGAGTAATCACGCTTCAAGCCAGTTGCATAAATCGCCAGCGGGTGGTTATCCGCGAGGTAGCGGCAAATCGCCGTCAATTGGTCTCGCGTCATGTCGCTTAACAACGGCGACCCGTAGCCATAAATAGGAACTCCGGCACGGTCGCCGTTGTCATTTAATGACTCAAAATATCCACGCCTAATTGGCGTAGTTCCCTTGAATAGCGTTCCGCCCTTGCGTGATGGAGCCGCAGTCGCCTTTGACTTCGTAGGAGTGACGACAACCGAAGCCGCTTCGGATGCTCCGAGCGTTCCGACCGTCATCGACGCATTTACTTTTGGCTTAAAGATTTCAAACATTTTAGTATCTTGCGTTGCCAAACATGGCGGTTAGGCGTGTGACACGGCGTGAGCTGATGTCATCCTCGCCAAGTTCGTCATCCATGCGCCAAGCGGCCTCCGCGAGTTGCATGATCTCGCTGGGGGAAAGGTCCGCTAGTTGTTGCCACTTCACCGCACGGCCAGCCATGTTGGTTTCAATCAGGACTCGACCGCCATCGCCAACGATGGCCGAAAACTGGCCTCGCATGAGTTGTTCCAGCAGGGCCTTGGCGGTCGTGACAGGAATGCTTGCCGCTGCCTCAAGGCGGGCGGCACGAAGCACAGATGCTACGAGGAGAGTTGGAATGGCCATCTACATAGTAGATTTAGTTAACTTTAATGACCGTTCCCATCGGCATTGGGCACTTGCCGTGGAATGCCGCAATTGTCATGCCAGCAAGGATGATTTCCTCGCATGATCTCAGGTGGTCATCGTCGTGGACTTGCTTCCAGTCGCGTTTGGCAATGCCGTTCGGCCCTCTTTCCTCCACAGGAATCCAAGCGGACATGTGCTTCAGCCACTCCTTTCCGGGCTCGCTAGGAATTGTAAAACCCGGTGTTAACCCGGTGAGGCAGTTATGGAACAAATCGCGAAAGCTGGGAAGGCTCCAATGGTAGAGTTTGATTTCCCGTCGTGGCGCGTGAGCCGTAGTTCCGAGGCCCGGGGCGCAGCGACCCTCTTTCCAGTAGCGTTTTACGTTGCCTTCGTGCATGAATGACACGTCACCCTCGGACTTCATGGGCTTCCATCCAGCTTGCGCGCAAAACCGTGCCACCGTTGCGCCCTTGTAGCCGTGGTCAATCAGGGAGAACGGAATCGGCACGCCGTAGCTTTGGCGGATCGACTCCAACTCCTCAAACGACAACGCCTTGCCATAGGCCACGAGGCGACGCTGGCCCCCTGCCGAGATTGACCTGATAACCCACCAGAAGTGCTCACCAGACCCCGCCTTGCCAGCCTGGTAGTCCACGCCCATGAATCGCGCAACCTCCTCCGGCCATGATTCGTTGAAGCCATACGGTGCCCGAATCGCATCGAATGTCTCGTCAAGCTCACGTTGGCCAAGACGTTCCTCCCACGGTTCCGCGAGAACCCGAGTGATGTAGGCCCGTAGCGGCCCGAGGTCGCCAGCGGCCTTGGCATCCAGGGCGCGGAGCCACTTTTCCGCGAGTTCCCGCCAGTCACAGCTTACCCACGGCATCGAGAACATATTGCTGTGGAAGCTTTTCCACTCTGGCCGCGCCGTTGGGTTGTGCTCGACAGCATGGATGGTTGCCCGCATGGCAGGTCCATCGGCTGGGGTGTGCTCATGTCCGCAACTCTCACATTCCCAACGGACAGTTTCCCGCATCAACTCGAAGTTCCACACGCCGCCCGGTCGAGTCCGCTCGCTGGTTTCCCATTTCAGGCCGCCCTTGGCCCGCGCAAACGGAAACAGCGGTGTCGGCTCACGTCCAAACCGATAGGGTTGGCTATGCTGGCAAGCGAGACAGCGGAAGTGGCAATGCGTTTGCGACCCGTCGAGAAAATCCTTGGTGAAGGCGTCGTCAACCACGCCCCCAGTGCCTCCACCGATTTCCTTGGCGTTGTGGAAGCCGGTCAATCGCATACGCACCACGTCGATTGCTCCAGGCTTCCAGTCTGCCCGCTCGTCCTCGATCAACCAACGAATCGGAGTTGATTCGAGTTTTGCCCGCGAGTTGCTACCACGGACATAAAGGTCCATCCCGGGGAATTGCACTAGGTCTTTTCGGTTTTCGCTCCTTGTGACCGGCATACGTTCCTTGGTCGCCTTGCAATTCTCAAGCAGGGACTTTAGGCGAACTTCAATGAAGTCTTCGCACATCTCAGCATTCGCCATGACCCACATCGTCTGCCCTGGGTCATTCATAAGCATTGCCGCAAAGAAGTTCGCGAATGCCTGCGACTTGAAACTCTGCGCTGAGATCAAGCATGTCACACGCTTGACACGGGGGTCTTGCATGGCGTCGTAAACATACCTTACGAACGGAGTCAGGGTTGTTCGGTAGTTGCCCTCAATCGCACTCCGGTGGTCCAGTCGTATGTTATCTTCCATCCACTTCCACCATTTTTCGCGCGACGGAGGCTTGATGCCCGATGTTAAAAGTCCCCAAACGTGTTGTGCTTTATCTGGGTTCATAGGGTAGTTCGCTGACTGCTTCTAGTGCTGATTGCATAGCTTCAACCAAGATGCGTTCGCATTCTACAACATCGGTTGTCATTGCCAAAACTGGAGCTTGTGCCTTCACGGATAGCAATCTCGACCTCAAGGTTGACATAAACTTACCAAGAACCTTTTCAACAATCTCCTTCTCAATTAGCAATCCGCGAAGCTCATCATTTTTCATTTGCAACTGCTCGTTTTTCAAGCGTTGAGCTTCTTCTTTTAGTTCAGCGAGTGACTTGCTCTGGCTCTTCAATGAAAACTCTTTGTCCTCTGCACTCCAATGCTTGCCGGTTTTGTTATACCAATCAACAAACTCTTCTATATTGTAACCTTCCTCGGTTCTCTTTGGCGCGCCAGGAGCTTTCAAAACATGCGTTACTCTGCCACGGCTGACATTGATAACCTCAGATAGTTGTTCGTGTGTTTTCGCGTAGCTCATTGCTCTTCGGTTGTTTTGTAGTCATCATCACAAACATTAGACTCACGATAATGATGAGCATTCAAAATATGCTTACCGTATGACTTTTGTAACGGAAACTCCATGCGGTCAATTAGTTCGTTATAATATCTTGAGTAAAGGGCATTTGAAACGCCTGCGACTTCTGCAACGTCCTTCATGGGACAATTGAAAAAAGTAGGTTTGAGTGCCCATAGCGTCACGATAGTTCGATGCCCAATTCCGGCAACCCAAGGTGAACCACCATGTCGTTTTGGCGGAGGCCAACTAACCGACGCTTGAACAAGTTTCGTGAAGAGTTCGATGGCCGCTTTATGCTCGGCGTGCTCATCGGTTTCAGTTCGCACATGTTCCGCAAGTATTTCAACAGTTCGCCAGCACGGATTTGCGCCCAACAAGCTCAAGTGCTTGGAGTTAGCGCATCCGTCGGCATAGGCAAGAGCCGCTTGGAGTTCAGTCATCGGATGCTAATTTGGATTTTTATTGCGCCCCTAGTCAATATTTTTTTTGATAAACATGAAGGTCTCCCGTTCGGACCC
>Ga0213919_1000220_pt1 | contig 28984 bp, 32 predicted proteins | sample McNCre317MG_FD_161056 | JGI IMG/M metagenome (GOLD analysis project Ga0213919, IMG submission 161056) | Freshwater microbial communities from McNutts Creek, Athens, Georgia, United States - 3-17 MG | ecosystem: Environmental > Aquatic > Freshwater > Creek | place: USA: Georgia | collected... | reverse complement strand
ATCAGACAAATGCCCTGCCTTACTTAATACTTCCTCACCTACCCTCTGATTAACTTCTTCATTAGTTTTGTTTTGAAGATGATGATCTTCTGCTAACTTGTGGAAAGACTCTATAGATTTAATAGCATCTTTAGCTTCTTGTGCTTTTATTGGGTCAGTGTTCTCATTAGATAAAATATCTTTAAGGAGAGAAGTAGATGCTGTGTAAGCGTTTGTATAAGCTTCTGTATCTGGTGTTGTAGAAGATGCTACAGAACTAAAATTAGAATAAGCTTTCTTAACATCACCATTCTGAAATGGCTGAGATGTTTCTGGATTAATAGAGTGATCTGGTTCTATAGCTTTGTTGTCTTTAGAGGAGAAGTGATGTAATCCACCTAAACTTCCTCCAGTAACCCCACCTACAACTCCACCTTCTAATAAAGCATTTAAAGCGCCTTCATTAATATCTTTACTGGGGTCAACATTATCTTTGATAGCTTTATTAGCTAAGATTTGCTCTAAGTAGCTTTGAGGCATTTCTTGGAACATTTCCTCAGCAACACCTTTACCCATACCTTTAATGAGAGAACCTGTTACTTTACCAGTGCCTCTGCCTAGAAGTGTACCTATAGCTCCGCCACCAGTAACTGCTCCTATAGTGCCTGTAGATAAAGCGGTGTTCATTCCAGCTTCTTTACCCGCTTTTTCAGCTAACATATTTTTAGCTATAGACTCTCTTTGATCTATAGGTAAAGATGGGTCTAAGGATGCTAAAGCTTCTTGAAATATTGGACTCTTTCTATATACACTAATATCGGTAGCAAGAGCAGTGTCTCTAGCGTCATTCTGAGCCATCAGACCAGCAGTAGCACCTTCACCTATACTAGAGGCAGCAACAGCTCCTAAACTCTTACCAGCAAGCTTTGTAGCTCCTTTAAGCATAAGTTTAGCTTTAGTTCCTGTATCTATAATAGCCGGTAAAGAGCCTACAACTCTATCAGCTAAAGTAGTAGCATCAAACCCACCAAAGCTACCATCATCATTGACAATGCTTTTAGAAGCAGATTCTTTATATCCCTCAGAGCGACTATCTCTAAGTTTATCAGCAGATGCTTTACCTTCATCTAGATAAGGGTTAAGAGCTTCTCCTAACTTAGGAGATACCATTCCTACAACATCTTTAGCTAAACCTATATTAGCTCTACCTACATCTATTGTACCACTTAAAAAAGTTTTAGATAAATCACTTCCTAAAGAACTTCCTCCTTCTGATGATCTATTAGGATTATAACCTTCTATCTCAGGGTAGTTGTTAGATGGAGAGACATCCCCATTAAACTCTCCTAGTTTATATCTATTTACTACATCTTGTTGTTCTTTATTTAGCATCTTAAACCTTAATGTTATTGTGGTATTTCACCTAAAGCTCGTCTGACATATGTTTCTGGTAAACCTAGATCTTCAAATACCTTTTGTACTTTTTCTCTAGAACCTGACTTAACAGCATCTTTATAATCTTGATTGTTACCTAAGAGAACATCTGTTGTTCTTAAATCTGGTAACTGACCGGAGGCTGAGGTATATGCCCCAAATAAAGTTAATGGCTCTGCTCCTTCTTTCTGTAAATCCATTATATTTTTAATGCCGTTATTATGAGCATCTAGTTGAGCTTTATTATCCTTGAACTGAGCCTCATTAGCTAAACCGAGAGTCTGCCTTTCATTGTTAGCTAATCCTATTTCTTTACTAGCTGCTACTTGAGAAGAATCAATATTATTTTTATCTAAAGCCATCAACAAATCTTTATTAATAGCTATACCTGTTTTATCACCTCTTCTGTAAGCATCATAAAGATTTTGTTTTAGTTGATCTCTTTCAGGATTACCTTTATATTTATCTATTCTTGCTTGTGTGATAGCAGCTTGTTCTGCAAAGTGTTGTATAGTCTCAGGTTTATTATTGAAGGCTATAGTTTTATTCAAAGAGTCCATTTGGTCTTTACTGAATACTTTATTAGAAGTAATAGAGGCAGTACCTCCTACACCATTATCAAAGCTTACAGTGTTCCTTTGTCCAGCAGGTTTCTGATCTGAATATCCAGGTTCTGAGTATGAGGTAATCTGTCCACCAGAGCCTCTTATAGGGGTACCCAGTTGCGGAGTCTCTGGCTGCTCTAATTGAAATCCTGTTCTTTGAGCTATCTGAGAAGGAGTAGCATTACCGTAGGTTATCTCAGATGGAGTGGTAACAGAAGGTTTGGGAGCTAATGTATTGGGAGCAGTAGCAGTATTAGGAGAGGGATTAATGGCGCCAATGCGAGAAGGTGTGGTAGGTGATTCATTTTTAATTGTTCCTGAGTTAGCTGTAGGGTTAGATACTACATTAGTAGCTCCAGCAGAACCTTTAGCTGCTTGTGCCCTTTGAGCTGCAATTCCATCGGTTCCATTATAAAGAGAGTTAGCTGTGTCTGCAATATTACTTGCGAGTGTTGTAGCTCCTTTAAGGGCATTAGAGGCTCCATTTACTATGGCATCGTTACTAGAGTATACCGCGGAAGTTATCGGGGCACCAGCCTCATTTAAAACGCCTTTAAGACCTATTTTCTTATATCTTTCTGCGTTATTATTGAATCTAGAAACAACGTTATTACCTACATCCCCTAACTTACTAGCTACTTCATTTATAGGTTGATAAGGCGCAGCATTTTCTATTGGAGGTCTCATACCACCTCTAGCAGAAGTAGCATCAGCATTAGCAAAAAACTGTCTAAATTTATTTGGTTTATTATCGTATGTAGCCATAGTTATATAGAGGTGTTATAGTTATGAGATTCAGAAGCTTGCATAGACACAGAACCACCAAGGCTTGCACTTACATTTATAGAGCTTAAGGCTGAAGTAGCGATGGATTGATAAATACTACCAGCAGATTGTCTAGCTGTAATCATAGCGTTATAAGCATTCTTAATACTTTCTAAGGTTATTTGAGCGTTTTGTATACCTATGTCGGCTCTATATTTATTTTGTAGAATAACATTCTCAGAGTTCTTTAAGTCTATATCTGCTCTAGCTCTAGCTAAATCTATATTAGCAGAATACATAGCAGCTTCACCTTTATAAATATCTACAGCACTTTGGTAGAGTTGTTGGTCTGCTTGAACTTGCTTAATAAATGCTTCTAAGGATGCTTCATACTTTTTAATATTTAGCTCTTGAATATCCACTTCTACTTTAGCTTTATTATTTTGAACATCCGCCTGAGCTGCGTAAGCTTGAACTCTAGAAGTAAACGCTTTAACCTGAGATTCAAATACATCAGTCTTAGCTAATTCACCTTTAACTTGTTCAGAATACATACTAAACTCATCTGATTTAGCTCTTATAGTAGCAGAGTAAGCATCTACATCAGCTTTATAAGCTTCAATCTTTAATCCTTCAGCTCTAAGCTTTTCAGATACTGTGGATACTAAAGCTTTATATATCTCGACATTACTTTTGACGCCTTCAATCTGAGCTAGATATAATCTTACATTCTGCTCATTAATATCACCTTTAAGTTTTTCAGCTTCTATTTGAGCTTTAAATATCTCTATCTTAGAAAGTTCAGCTTGAACCTTTGCAGAGTAACTTGCAGAGAAAGCTTTATAAGCTTCCACCTCCATTGTGTATCTACTTACTTGAACCTTGAATAGTTCTATAGCAACATCCTGAGTATATTTAGCTACTTCAAAAGCTCTTTGTAAAACTACGTTATGCTCTCTAATAAGAATATCTTCTAGAGCGATGGTCTGCTGAATAGAGGTTTTAATATTCTCTTGTTCTAGTTCAGCTTGTTTAATCATAACCTCTCTAGATAACTCTATGATCTTAGATTGAGTCTCTTGAGTAAGTTGTTCTAAAGCTGAATAAGCTGTACCTGTAGGTCTAGTAAATCCTCTAGAAGCTTCATCAGTTAATAAAGAATTTATAGCTAAGATAGATGCTCTAGACTCTCTATCTCTACCCCTATCCCAAATAGCTTGTTCTACTATAGGATTAAGACCTGTACCACCTGATAATCTAGAAAGAAGTTCACTCTTTACTTTATCCAACAATAAAGAAGAGTAAGGGTTTTCTATAAAACTAAAAGTTAATCCGGGAACTGTTATTCCATTAGAAGTGGGGAAATCTAAAGAGAATGTAGGTAGGTTAATAGGTACAGCAGATGGTATATTCAGTGATACAAATGTAGGTACATCTGGTAAAACAATATCAGGGCTTACAGGAAAATCTTGATTAAGATTAAGAGTAAACTCTTTTACTGGAGCGGATATTGTAAGAGGATTAGGTGGAGAGGGTAAATTTATATCTGGAGATACTGCTGAAAATACTGGAGGAGTAATTGCATTAGTATCAAAGGTAGGAGAAGATATGTTGGGAGCTGTAGGTACAGTCCTAGAGATAGTAGGAAAAGAAGGTATAACAGGTTTAGTGGGAGAGCCTATAGTAGCTGTAGAGGGTATACCTTCAAAAGTGATAGCAGGTTCTAGTGTATTTAAGGATAGGTTACCTAAACCACTAGCGACTAAGTTAGCGCTCTTTACAGCATTAGAGGCATAATCATTGAGAGTATTTAACCAACCATCTACATTAGGGACTTGAACAAAAGCATCAATATCCTGTAAACTCATTAATATGCTCCTGTGTTAATTATTTTATTCATTATATTTTCCTTTTTAATTCTACAGGATAAAAATCTATAGATTCTAAATTAAAAGTATTAGCAGATGTTACCAGTTCAAATTGAAAGTATCTACCTACTAATCCCTTACCTATATCTATTTTCTGAGTTTGAAGATTATTGGTATGTTTATTAAGTTGATAATGTACCTCAGCTTTACCATCTACTCTAACTTTCAATATTACTTGCTCTGTAGAACTTACACCTAAATACATTTGAGGAACTATCTTAAGATTAGTAGTTCCAAAATCCATAGCAGTTAATTCTAAGTTCATGACAGGAGTAGTAAAGCTCTCTCCTAATTCGCCGTCTTTTACAGCACCATACTCGTACAGTCCAGTACTATTGCCAAATAGATATTTATCGCCAAACTTAGTAGCACAAACAAAGTTATAGTTAGTATAAGTACTTATAGCTGAAGTTTCAGGATAGAATAGATATGTAGAGAATTTATCTTCTGCTGTATCCTTAATAAAGAATAATAAATTATCGCTTACTAAATTATTTAGTATTGCAGTAGAAGACAGAGAACTCCCTAATGATAGGTTATTTGATAAAGATAGGGCATATACGCTAGTAGGATTAACTAGACTAGTTATAACTATAGAATCTACTAGAGAAGCTAAAGCGGAGTAGATAGCATTAATAGAGTTATTTATAATAATAGAATCTACTACCGCCTCATGAGCTGATAAATCAATAGAGTTAATTAAGTTGATTGTACTGTTAACTACACTAATGAAGTCAGCTTTAGAAGAAGAGTCTGGAGAGAGATTTATTAAATCTATTACTTCTACTAGATTATTAAGTAGTGCAGATATAGTATTTACTAAAACTATAGAATCTGTTACTGAGACAGTTAGTAAACCTATTAGTTCCTCTACTAAGCTTATTTTTTCTAATACCAATTCCTTAAAAGAAGCTGTAGTAACAGAGTCACTAGAAAGTATTAGAGATTCTACTAGAAGTATATCTGATAATAAAGATGACAGGGTACTGTTAAACACTATACCATCACTAACAGCATAATATGGTGTATCTGTAGAGATTTCTAGTATAGATATTAACTCAGCAACAATCTCTTTTAAAGAACTTATAGGGGAAGTAGTGTTATCTACTAATAAATTTTCAGCTATAGTTTCGGTAACTACGGTACCTATAGAAGCTTCTGTGTCATTAATAGCTTCATTGTTTATTGAAGAACCGTTAATAGCCATAGCTTAGAACCAAGATGGGCAATAGAAACCTTTAAAGAATACCTGTCCTAGCATTGTAGTAGCGGTAGCTAATGTATTAATACTAATTGTAAAAGAGTTAGATAGCTGAGAGTTAACAGGAGTAAACAACTGTACTGAGTCAGTAGCTGTTAGTTGGGTAGTTTGTACGTTGGCTACATAGAAAGTATTATTACCCACTATACCAAAAGATACAAAAGGTTGAACAGTAATGCCAGTACCATCAAAAATCACTATACCTATTTGAGTAACTAGAAATTTAGCATCTAAGTTCATAGTATGACCTACGTTAGGATGACACACCCATTGCACTCCACCATCATTAACTGTAAAGTTTTCTGTGGTAGGCCATGTAGGCTGAGAAGCTCCTGTATTTGTAGGAGTATAGGTAGCTGGAAACATTCCTGAATAATCTGTATATTTACTAGAATCTCTTCTAACAAATTGATTTGTACCGCCAGCAGTAGGTTTATATACATAACCATTTTTTACTGGAGTAGAAGCAGTCCAAGTTTGACCACCATTAAACCCTATAGGTTCTGACCATACTACACTCTCTAGGTTGGTATCATATCTCCTAAAAGTAGAATCAACTGCATAAGCTCTAATCCTAGTCTCTTTAGAAGCTATTTTATTAGTAAATAAAGCTCCTCTAATATTACCAACTCCACCTAAAGCAGAAGAGTATTTTCCAGCAGCTATTGAGCCTTCGCCTATTGCTACAGAGTTATCGTTTAAAGCCATACCGCCAGCTACTGATAACGTAGAAGCTCCTTGTGATAGGGTTACAGTACCATCAGTACCTAAAGCAGTAGAAAAACCTCCAGCAGATAAAGCACCTTTACCTAAAGTCACTCCTATACCAGAAGAAGAATCTAAAGTACCATCGGCTGACGATATAGAAATACCTATACCGATAGCTGAACCATCTGCTGTTGCTATAAATGGATTACCAAAACCTCCCCAACCAGGTTCAGATGCAGCAGTAGTACCGTCTTGTAGGTAGTATATAGCTATATTACCAGCAGCGCTTATTCTAATTGAACCTGCTGCTACAAATGTACTATTAGCTCTAGCAGCACCTGTTCTTACAGCAGCGAATATACTATTTTGTAAAGTTAGTATATTACCAGCAGCTAAAGATGTGAAAGTATCGTAAAAGCTTTGAGTGAATTTATCAAGAGTGCCTTTGGATATTCTGATTTCTACCTTAGAGCCAGAAGGCCAAGATAAATCAGAAGTCCCTTCCTGAGCTTTAAGGATTGTATAGGACGTAGGAGTAGCTCCACCAGCAGAGGATGTAACATATACAATCTCTCTAGCTGTTTCTGTGGTATTGGTAAATGTAAGGACATACATATTACCATCCATAACTTGAGTAGCTATGGGGTCTGATGTGAGAGATGCAACAGGTAGAGTAGTATCACCAATATTAACTGTTGCTGTTAGTGTAGTTTTTCTATTATTAAAAAAGTTAATTTTCATAGGTAGTGTAGTTGTGTTGGTGATATTGAGTAGGTAAAATCTTGACCTGTTCCATCTGAGGATAAAGGTGCATCCAGAGCTACTGGTAATACTTCATACTTAAAATCATTTAAGTCTAGTAGGAGGGTTTTTGTATTGTTGTATAGCTTGTAGACGCCGGATAAATGAAAACAAGATATACTCACATCTTTAGTATAAGCAAAATTATAGTTAACAGGTCTTGGTACATTAGTAGTACCTATTCTAGAGATGCCTTCACCTACCGCCCTTATTAAAGAAGTATTAGAAGTACTTACTGGAACAGAGGGCTCAGAGAATAAATAAGACGGAGACAAAGTAGAGGTGGTAGAAGAATCGTTAACTATATTTGTATCAACTATAGTGTTTCTATTGCCAGGTTTAGTTATTAGATAGTCTCTATTAGCATTTAATGAAAAAGAAAATGGAACAGTATGGGTACCAGATTCTGAATAGACTTCTCTATGTTTTACTTGGAGTAAAAGCTTCTTTTTAGATGAGTAATAATGAGTTAATACCATATCAGAAGCAGTGTAGTTCATAGAATAAATTCTTGACGTTCCATTAACTATTACATCAGAGCTATTAATATTATGAGATAAAGCTTCTGAAGTTATAATTATATCATATTTAGGTATTGAAGATATATCTATTTTAATTAAATCATAATGGTATCCAGAACTACCAGAACTAGTTGAAGATGAGTTAGTGCTGTTTACTGTGGAATTAAAAGATGAGCTATAAGAATCTAAGTTAAACCTTAAAGCAGAAAATAATTTTCCTTCTGGTTTTATATTTATTATCTCAGGTTTATTTCCTGGGACATAAGATGCTGAAGTTGTATCTGATATACTTCCACCTATAAAACCTCCTCCGCCTGTAGGAGTACCTACTGTTTCAGTATGTGTGGTTGTAGAATTAACAGAGGCTATAGTATCGTCATAAACTAAGGTTGTAGTATAAGAAGTGTACAATTCATCAAAAGTAAGTACCATTAGCTTTTGAGAAAATATACTACCTCCTACCCCACCATTGACTAATGTAGAAATACAAACACTCTTACCATCATCAGTAAAGCCGGATATATTATTTATAGTTTCAGTAGAGATGGTTGATGGAAGAGCTATTTCAAACACCGTAGCGGCTCCACCAAAAGGTTTAGAGTTACCTATAACAGTAAAATAATGTTTGATAGTGGTGGTAGTAAAGCTTTGCCAAAGACCTATTACCAGTCTCTTGTGCATAGAGTGTTCAGGGTATTGAGCTTTCAGTAAATCATTATTATCTACATAACATATAGCCTTACATTCATAAGTAGTTAAGTTAGGTATTTGAGTAGGAATAGTAAACGTAAGATCATAATGTTCACCACCTATAAAGTAGCTTAGATTTTTAGTAGTGGTAGTAGCAGTAGTAAAAGTGCATGACATTCTTCTTTTTCCAGCACCATGCCATGACATACCGAAGGATTGAGTATACAAGTTTTGAGATGCACTACCTCTAGGCATAAAAGGTCCACCAGACCTATGGAATTTAACCTGAACTTTTTTATCTATTTTAGAGTAAAGTAATCTGCTTCTGCGTTTAGAGGTAAATTCAGTGTTAGTTATATCAGTTATATCATTTCTATCTGGTACGCTAACATAACCCTCATCCTCTGATTCTCCAAAAGAAGATTGAACAGCGAATATCTTAACAGCTCCATACCAGTTATCATAAATACTTTGTTTACTTATACTAACTGATATGGTACTTTTATCTCCTAATACAAAATTTTTATGAATAGACTCAACTCCTTCTGTAGAAGCTTGGGAGGCAACATCTTGATACATCTTCAAACCAATAGATTTAAGTTTTAAAGCTGCTTGCACATTACCGCTAAAATCAAAAGAAGGAGAGAGTAAATTCATAAGTTATTAAGTAGAAGAACCTGTTAGAGAGTATACTACATTCAAAGAATCTCCAGCTGTTAGGGTTCTTGATGCAGGGAACTTGATAGCTGAACCTAGTACACCAGTTGTACCACCTTTAACGCTGCTAGAGCTTAAGAATGCTCCAAAAATTACTGTAGATGCTGGAGTAAAGGTAAAGGTAGCTGGAGAAGCGGTATTGGTAAGAGATTTTGCTGTAGAGGATACAATTGACCAAGCTGGACGAGTAGATTGAGAATATTCAGATGTTGCTTCATTAGCTACACCAGCACTGCTAAAAGTAGACATAACATTAGATGCTACAGGTGTAAAGTTATTCTTGAATAAACCTACAAACCAAGATGGATTAACAGTAGCATTAAAGAATGAGGCATTGAGGATGTAGTTGATACTTTCGTCTACTACAATATTATGATCTTCCCAAGTATCAATTACTTTACCATCTCTTACTTGTTCAAATGTCCAAACACCGCCAACACCAAATTTAGATTTTGTTTCTGTATTCATATTTTTTTCCTATTAAAATTAAAGCTATTAAAAGCTGATTAAGGTATCACTACCCCGTTTCTAATTATGGTAGTTTCAACCATATCCCCAAAAGAGGTATTAGCTTCTTTATCGTTGTTTCTTAACATTGATAAATAACCGTTTAAACCTTTGCTCTGTAAAAATACAGCAGCACCTTCGTCAGCTCTATCTAGATTAACACTAGCAGCAGACATGTTTATTACTAATCCTTGATTAAATAAAACAAATATACCTAGGTTAGTAGTAATAAACCATTTATAACCTACAGGAGTATTATCTAAATGTAAGTAACTTCCACTAAACCTTACTTCACTACCCTCTACCATCTCTAAGTATTCCTTAGTAGTCTTCTTAAAGGATGTAGGGTCTACACCAGATAGATAATAAAGTTTATCTGACGCTATCCATATACCATCTTCTACCGGCATAACTCCACGAATATAACTAGGAAACTCAAAAAAGTTTTTAGCCATATTAACATGATTGTACATTAAAGGTTCTGTATAGTACAATACATTATCAGAAGCAACAAATAATCTACCTTTAAAGTACTTAATGTTTTGACCTGTAGGAGGTTTATCTAGATTGAATGTTATAAGTGGGTTTATTAGATTTTCTTGAGAAGATACAATATAGGTGCTATTAGTGGTAGTAAATCCAGAGTAGTACAACATATTACCGTTTTGAGTAGAGCAGTATACTCTAGCAAATACTACATTAGGGGAAGGATGAGGAGGTATAAAAAGACTTATTCCACTATTAGCTGGGAGGGCTATTGTAGAGGCGTGAGATGTGCCAGATTCCAGTCCATCTGAGTTTACATAGGTAAATGTAACTTGATAAGTGCCTTCCGGTAAAGTACCTACAGTTTGAATTAAGGTAGGAGAAAGATAATTTCTATCTATACCCCAGTCATATCTAATTCCATCTACCACTCTACCTGTAGTTATAGGGGAGGTATAGTATACTGTATCATCTACCTCTTCAAAAGATACTTTGTAATTATCTAAGTTATCTGCTAATACTTCTTTGTTGTATCCCTCATCTATTTTAATAAGAGACCCGCCTTTATTAGCATAACATCCTAAATTATTTTCAGAAGCCCATAAAGATATGTAATTACCTCCATCCCTAAGATAATAACCTTTTCTCTTAGTTACTTTACTCTTTTTAGATATGTCAGCATTTACTATCTTTTTAAAGAACCCTACCTCTGTATCCTCTGGTAACTCTACATTGTTTAAACCTTTAAATGTGGATATGTGAGTAGTTTTAGGATGTATAGGCATTATAAGCCACCATACTTTATGGTTCTGTTAGAAGTTCTACCTTTACGTATATTAGAGTATACACTAGTAAAAGGGAACTCTCTATCAAAGTAGCTCTTCATTCTCTCTGCTCTCTGAGGGTCTAAAGTATTCACTTCATCTTTAGAGTAAGCTAAGAAAGCTGCATACCATAGCATAGGTAGTTGATACTCTTCTACAAGCTCTGGAGATACATCATAATCATCCCAAGTTAATTTTTCTTTAGGATAACGATATATAACCATCAATAATGTTTCATCTTTAGACGGTACTGGAGAGAATTTAATTGTGTTATTCTTTAAGTCAGGTATAAATATCTTTAGGTCACCTGTTTGAGTGTCCAAAGTTTCATCCCACCATCTATCAATTAATTCTCTTTCTTTAAGCTGTCTACTGAAGGAATCTTTTACTAAAAGTATATTTTGTATGTAGGTTGGGATAGTGTATTCACTAACCCCTGCAAATACTTCTAACTCTTCAATATCTTTAATTGGGTTAGTCCTTCGATATACTTGAGTAATAGCTTCATTAATATTAGAGACTAATTCTTCATTACCCCATCTAAGCTGAATGCTGTCATAGTCATCTGAATTATAACTTTCCCAATTAACACCTTGACCACCTGTATCATATAAGATATTTTTTCTGAGGTAAGATACTAGCTCTAATACATTCATTTTATTTCTCGCTTACTAATTCATTCCAAGCTTTTAAAATAACCTCTGACTTTACAGGTTCTTTGAGATATATCAATACTTTTCTAATATCTAAATCACCTTTAGGTTTTAAGTAGCCATTAGGGTTCTCATAAACCCATTTAAGTTTTTCTTTTATTGAAGCTAACTCTTCTGCTGCATTCATATCCTGTAGAGCTTTCTGTTCGTTTACATAACTGTTGAAATCTCTAATCTTTACGTCTTCTGGTATTGCACCTTTAGCGTAAGCTTCTCCCCATAAAGATTCTGGTACCGATACATACTCTGAAGAGATTACTGCTGAGTGACCTAATGTGTTAGATACAGCAATGTCTCCATTCAAACTTTTAAATTTTTTAAAATTCATATATTTCCGTATATAAAAAAGGCCCATACCCGACCAAGAATCCTTAATCCAAAAGTATGAGCCTTATGTTTAAATCTTAGCCTTGTGAAAACGCAGCACGACCGTCAACAATATATCTCAAAACTATTTCTGAAGTACCTACTGCTACAGGAGCTGCACCAGCAATAGTTACTAATAAGGTAGTTGGAGTGGTATATTTGAGGCCAGTAGCTGTGATTGCAGTCTTGGCAACTGTTACTACTGAGGTAGCTGCTAGGTATCTAGTAGCACTACCAGAATCACCTAAACTGATTGTAGCAGTAGCAGTGGTTCCAGTTAATACGTTTAGATAACCATCCAAAAGGATAGCGCCAGCAGGTAGATCAATTGCAGCTACAACACCTGTAGAATCTAATTCTTTACCAGTACCGAAGTTTAAATTTTGTTTAACTGCAATTACTTCTTGACGACCTACGTTCTTTACAATTTTATTAGCCATTTTATTCTCCTATGATGATTTATAGAGGGGGTATGTTAAACATCATCAAAAATAACATACTTAAACCATATAGGTTTATTAGTATTTACCTTTTTTGCCTGGTTTAGGCATAGGTATTTTCATTGGGGCTTTAGAAGGCATTTTAGCCATTTTAATTTCCTTTATACTTATATTAAAAATATCCCTGATAGGATTTGCACCTATATTTCTACCATATTGGTAGGTCTTCCTAATACCTTAAAATGACAGGGATATTAAATTTTTATTAAGCGATAGCGTGGTCTATAGCCAATACACCAAAATCTTCAACAGATTTATCGTAGATGCTATAGAATTGTGGTTTTAAGAAGCCAAACATTTTCGTTTATATTACGAGTATCCTTACTCTCTGTATATCACTATACAGACTAGATTATATCATTACCCTATTAGGGTAGTTCTTGTTTCAGAGAGTTTCCTACCTCTCCTACAGGATTAATTTTATATAATAATGATGGTATAATATACGGTCTAACTATATCGCTAAACTTTCTACCCTCTTTAGTATGAAAAGTAATACAATATAAACCAGATTTACCCCTAGGAGTAATGTTAACTTTTATATTATACTTATCTAATAACCAATCAGCTATAATTTTATTATCTTCTTTACTTAAATAAGTAGAAAATATATAATTAACTGAGTGTACTTTACCTTCCCTATATTGAGGTGATCTGCAACCGTCATCCATCCACCATATAGCTAAACCTCTATCATCTACTCTATTCAATAAACTTCTAGAGATTAACTTCTTATTATTTATATATAAACTTTTTCTTAAAGCTTTAAGAAATTTATTGATTTTTGTAGTAAGATATACTCTATAATAATATGGAGTATTTTTATGACCTTTAACTTTAGTAGATTTGATACCAGACTTACATAAATCTTTTATTAAGTTATATTTATATTCTAAATAATCTTTTTGTTTCTGAGAGTGGAGAAGATGAAGATATCCTTTAGGGTTTATATACCCGTCTCCAAAACTCATAGCTATTAGTAGATTCTTTGTTTCTTTATTTAAGCGCATGGCTATTATTAATCCTATTTAATCGTTGAACATTCCCCGTGCCTATTGGATTAGGGGATTAGCTGCTGATTGACTTATAACATTTAATTTTTAAACATTCACGCTTACTTTTTCAAATTACGTTGTAGTTTAAATGCCTTCAAGTTATTCCAGCAATTTAAGAACTTTTCATTAATATATTACTATATTAAGCGACTAGGGAAATTTCCCAATCGATGTTAATACCAGGAGATGATTCATATTCGAACCATTTTTCACTCCACTCAGGTGCGCCTAAATCAGCGAAACCTAAAGCTTGTGAACCACAAATCAGCATACGAGAGCCGTCGACAGTTCCAGTAGCTCCCCATTTAGAACCAGATGCAGCACCTTTAGTGTTATAAACTAAGCGATGCTCGTGAAATACACAAATATATTACGAGATTTCCTATCTCTCTTTATATCACTATAAAGTTTAGACTATATCTTCTACTAATTTATTACTCTTACTTCTATTCTCGTAAGAGGTGAGTATTTGTAAGTTCCAAGGAACATGTAATCCGCAGACAAATTTGCTTTTTATAGGTATTATATGATCTACTTCATAATTAATACCTGTAGCTAGTGACAACTCTTGAGATTTTTTATAAATTAAATTTATTTCTTCCCTATGCTTACTACTAAGCCATTTAGGTGTGGCATTTAATTTTTTAATTTTATAGCCTCTGGATGAAGCAAGAAACTTGTACCTATTATTACTGTAATAAATCTTTTTTACTAAAGAGCATTTTTCTTTATTATTTCGATAATAATTATTACTTTTATTAATAATAGCTTCTTTGTCTCGCTCATATCTATTCAAGTCGTAGTTGCTTTTATATTCTTTATAATCCTTTGTCTGTTTAAATAAAACATTATAGCATTTTCTGCAAAGAGCTTTACCAATAGCAAATTCTTTTTTAGAGTTTTTATACTTAACATTTTCTGATTTACAAATATTACATTCCATCAGTAGCCCCCCATTTCCTCACTAAACTAAGTAAGTACGATTTAAAATCTAGTCGTTACACCTTCTATATCTATGACCATGAAAAACTAAAAAAGTTCAAAATATAGCTTGGCTCGGTATTGTCTCAGAGAGAGTTTCACCGAATTAGAGGGGTTATTGCCTGCTTATCACTAAGCAGCGGCACAGTAATTTATGCCATCTACAGTCATAATACCGCCAGTGAAGAAAGGGTTATCTTTACCACGATCTGCACCAGTTACAACTGCTCTTTGATACCTTTTGTTAACTTAATATTTCTATTAAGAGCAGACTATATCACAAACTTATTATTTTTTGATAGGTTTTCATTCCAAGGAATTACTTGTAAGTTACTAGGAACATGCAGTCCAGATACTAATTTACCATTAAGAGGGATTATGTGATCTACATGATGTAATATACCTGTAGATTTAGTTAGCTCTTCTGCTTTTTTATAAAAAGATTTTATATCATTTAACTGATCTAAAGTTAACCAGCTAGGAAATCTTTTTATTCTTTTAGCTCTATTAGTACTTTTATTTGAGTTAGCTTGTTCTTTATTGTCTTTTTGCCATTTACAAGCAACTCTTACTTTATGTTCTTTATTCAGTAAATGGTACTCTTTAAAATACTCTTTAAGTTTATGAGCATTTAACCTTCTGTACTCTTTATCTTCTCTAGATTTACATAATTTGCAACAAGAATCTAAGCCAAACTTTTTAGTTTTATTTCTAGTAAAGCTATCAGTAGGTTTTTCTAAATTGCATCTAGAACATATTCTAGTAATCTCTATCATAAGTTTCTCTCCATTTCGAGCTTATGCTCTACTCCCATAAGGGATAGTCGTTGAACTTTAAACGTATATATATATCTATACGAATCTTAGCTGCTGATTGCCCAATCCTACCAATTTTTAAGCATGTCACGTTTATCTTTTCAGATTGCGTTGTAGCTTGGAGGCTCTAAGGGTGTTCCAGCAATTAGAAGAGTTATTCAAAACAGCTCACGCTGCTAGGGGACAATCAATTTTATCCGGGTCTTTCTTTAATTGTGCTAAACCTTCAGGACGAATGAATGCACAGTAGTACTCTTTACCACCATAGTTTAACGGTTTAATGTAGTGAGTTTTAGCATACACTGTAATATCTACGATAGCTTTATAAGTAAGAGTATCTGTAGCCAACATACCAGCAGTATTACTAGGAACTAGTACACTATTAACCCCATCCCATCTACGACCACGATTAGTAGTAGGTGCTGAAACATCCGCAGCAAAGGCTAAGTTAGCAAATGCTCCAGAAGTTCTTGGGGAACCGTCATTGTTAAATGCATATGAGATACCAGATAGAGTTAAGAACGCCAACTGGTCCATACGGTTAGCCAACCAAAAAGCTAATCTTTCTTTTGCGTTTTCACGGAAAGATACAACAGTTTTTTGAGCAGCTAATTTACCTTTTTCACGAACACCATGAGAAATAAGATCAATAGTAATCTTATCGTTATAGGTCTTCATTTCTTCTTCAAAACCTTCACGTTGGTTATCCCCAGTAATACCGTCTTCAACCAAGTCAGCTAATAGGTGCATAATAACCATCTCACCTTTTTCTGTTTTAGTTAATTCAGTAATTCTTTGAATAACATCAGAGCTTCCGCCAATAAATTTATTGATGAAAGCCATATCACGAGCTTGTTTCCAAAGTTCACGTGTGTTTTATTAACTTACTATTTCTAGTAAGACTAGATCATATCTTCAATTAACTTATTAGATTTAATTAAATTTTGTTCTTTTGTAATAATTTGTAGGTTACTTATAGTGTGTAGCCCCGAAACTAATCTTCCTTGTAGAGGTATTATATGGTCTACATGATGATGTATTCCAGTCTTTTTAGATATTGCTCTACACATTTTATACACAGACCTAATCTTAGACTCTTCTTCTTTAGTCATCCATGAAGGTACTCTATTCATTTTAGAAGCTCTTCTTTTTGAAGATTTAGCCTTAAGCTTCTCAGGATATCTTTCATAGTACCTCTTAGAGCTTTCATTAGCCCTCTGCCTACAAACATCTAGATTATTATTTCTGTATTTAGCCCAATGACCTCTATATACTTCTGGTTTATTTTCTTTTCTTAATCTTGCAGCTTCATTAAAACCTATAGGATTCTCATCGTAAACTTCTTTCTTAATTTTTAAAAGACATAATTTACACCTGTAATCAGATATTTTACCAGATTTAGGTCCAGATTTATATATATAGAATTCGTTAGTTTGTTTCTTTTTATTACATATAGTACAACTATATAATTTACTCATAAGCTATTGTTCTCCTTTTCGGATAGCTATCTACCCTACATATTTGATCGTTGAAGTTTACACCCATCTTGGTGTATTACCTGCGGATTGTCTAATCTAATAACTTTTTACTATACCGAACGCATTACCATTCGCCACTTAATGTTTCTCAACTTAAGTTTAGTATTATTAGCTCTAAAGAGTTTCCCGCAATTAAGAGAATTTTTTAAGTGCAGCCAAGTGAGCTAAAGCTCAGACCCAGAGTATTTACACTAGTTTTTGATCTGCCGTAAGGGCGGCAAAGTTCGTTAAAGACATTTTTATTCCTTTATATTACGTTTTTATTTTTAGTTATCATAACGGAGACTAGGCCGGTTTATTATCGTATAAACGAACGAAATTAATTCAGGACCAGTTAATTATTTTATTTCCTAACTGGTCAAAGGAATTTTTACACTTCTTTGAAAACTATATTAGCAGTAACCTTCACATCAAATTCTTCAAAAGCTATTCTCATAGCATCTAATTTACCTTTTAGTAGAAGTATTGTAGATTCAGAAGCTTCTTGTTTTTCTCTATTTGGGTACCCATCTTCAATTAAAGCTGATAATGTTAAAATAGTATTATCAATCTTGGTAACTCGTTCAGATGAAAAGTTTAAAGCTTCTTGTATTTCTACTCTTTCTTCTTGAGATAAATTAGTGAGAGAAAGATATTCGGAATAACCTACTACCCTTATCTCCTCAAAAGTTTTTGCTTGCTTAAGCTCTACTAATAGGTCAGACGCCGCACTCATTAAACAACTGGAGCAAATGAGATTGTAGCTGAAGTAGCACCAACAGTAGAAGCAGGAAACGTTAATTGCTCAACAGCGCTAACTAAAGATACGCCATCACCTAGATCAGCATCAGCAGAAACTTTAATATCTGCAAGACCTTCTTTAACCCAAGTAATAACAATGCTCATACCATCTGGAGCCACAGACATACTAGCTGCATCAGGTGGAGTAAGCTCCCAAACAGGGACTCCTTGCACTTGACCAACTACATCACCTTTCATGAAAACAGCTGTACCTACTTGAGGTGCATTTTCATTAATAACTACCATTAAATAATCTCCTTAGAAAGTTCTTACTTATTTTTACCCAGTAAGAAAGGGTTATGTAAAGCAACCTCCTAGGGTGCGCTAAATATCCTATACGGTGAATCTTACATCTATAGAGTCTCTTAGCATTTTTAACTCTCTCTATAAACAGCGTATAGTAGAAGCGTAGGAGGTTTATTTTAATACATTAATCGCCTCTTAGTAAACTGAGAGTCTTCTTATCAAGTTTACTAAAGTCTTTCTCAGACATTTTAGATATATTAAGTTTAGTTGTATCTACTGTAGCCATCTTAGTTGAAGTAGAGCTTTTTATAGGTTGAGAGTTAGATGCTTTAACAGCCTTTTTAACAGCTTCTGTATTTCTTTGGTTACCTAAAGATTTCTTTACTGGAGCAGCTTCTTTTTGATACATAGGTACTACTTTATTAATAGCTAACTTCAAAGCTTCTGTCTTAGTCTTACCTGCTGCTACATAACCTGCTAATAATGTATTAACAGTTTCTACAGCCTCTTCATTATATGATTTATGTTCTGTATTCAAGAATGGATAAGTATCTTCAAAAGTATTAATCATATTCTTGAATCTATCGTTCTCTATAGCTTGTATAGAAAGAGAAGATGCTTCTTTAGAAGTTTTATCGTTAGAAGCTTTAATAATCTCTAAGAGTTGTTCTTGTTTCTTAGAATCAATTTCTTGACGAAGTTTATTAGCTTTTGTAATATCCCCTTCAATAATAAGGGTAATATAAGTTTCCTCTGCTGTTGCAAAGTCGTATTCTATTTTAGGAGCTGGAGCAGGTTCATCTTTAGCTTTACTTTGGTTAGCTATTAGTGTTTCTAGTTGTTGCTCTAACCAAGCTGCTCTATCTCTAGCTTCTTCTCTTTGAGATAGAACTTCATCCAATCTTGATTTTGGGACTTTAATATTTTTAGCGGGAGGAGTATCTTCTTCCTCTTCTGTTTCCTCTTCTGAATCCTCAGAAGAATCTTCGTCACTTTCCTCGTCCTCGCTACCCTCTTCTATATCTTCTTCGTCATCTAACTCATCTTCAGTTAAATCGTCACCTCTATCTAGACTTGATAAATCGTCTTCATCATCAAAACTTTGATCTGCCATTTTAATTTTTCCTTTTTTAATATCGTTTTAAATTACGTAAGCACTAATTATCGTATTAGTGGAACGAGGTTGAGCTTATATTACTTTACTCTGAATGATTCAGCTCTATTCATCCAGCCTTTTTTGAATACTTTTTGATCAGGGTCATTTTTTATAATTCTTTCATAGAAATATTTACGTTGATCTACTACGAGATTTATAGCATATTTCCCAAGCTTCTCTACTAACTTATTAGAGTAGTTAATTGTATTCTTACCAAGGATTCCATCTACACTTCCTACATCATAACCTTCTTTTAGTAACGCTCTTTGTAATAGTCGGATAGCGTTACCACTACCGCTGTTAACAGATATGTCAAATATAATAGGTTCAAGTAAGTCAGGAAGCGTATCAATTTTTGGGTCATAATAGAATATCTTTTTAAATATTTTAGCTGCTACTTCTTTCTTTAAATCTTTAATTTCTTGGATTGTAGCGGGTCTTCCTAACCAACTAGATAAAGTTGCTTGAGTTACTCCTAGATTAGTAGGGCCTCCTCTGTCATTAGGGTGATTAACATAACCTTTTTCTTTGTCTAGTACATCCAATATCATTTCATCTATTGTCACAATCACCTCTGCTTTTGACTATAGAAAGCATCCATTTTACTAAACATAGCATTCATCATTGAAATACTTTCATCTTTTTTAGCTTCAATCTTATCAAGTTTAACAAACATAGCATTAATTATACTATGAAATTCTTCTTTAGTAATATACTTACCTGCTACTAATACCTCCATAGATTGTACTTTGGTGATAAGTTCTTTATCAGCTATTTGTAAATCTTTGAAGGAAGAATGAAGAGTTTTTATTGCCCAACCGATAACTGAGAATACAGCAGCAATAAGCATGTTTATAGTAGATTGATCTAGTATCATTGTATTTAAAGATGGCATGTTAAAAGGACCCTATAGAAGGACGTTCTTGTTGAGGGGCTTCTTGTTCTGAAGTGTTCTCTGTTTCTTGTTTTTCTTTTGAATCTATTAAAGATTGTAGTGAATCCATAATAGGGGCCAGTTTAGGATTTTCAAAAATCATAGCTGCAATATCAGCTAGTTGTTTGAGGGTTTTAGATTCATCTACCTTAGCTTTTGATTCTAGTTCTTCTACAACCTTTCTTAAGTTCTCTAACTCTAAATCTGCCCTCTCTTTAGCTGAGGCTTGTTGTTCTGGAGAGAGTTCTCCTGAAAGTTTTTTAGCTATATCATTCTTACGTGAAAGGGTACTCATCATAACCATTTCATCATCTGGAACCATAACTCCATACTTTCTTAATTCTATAGCTTGAGCAAATTGAGCATTTTGGAAAGTTATTTGAGTAGGTACATCAGCGATAACAACATCATACTTACCAACTGTAATATCGTTTATAAGTCTAGATGGGTCATCTGGATTTTCTTGGTTGATGGTTACAGGAGTTGTAACGGAAGTAGCAGGAGAGTTACGATCTTTATTAGGCCCAGTAATCATGAAAGTTCTTTCTTGAGTCATAAAAGACCTAATCAGCTCAAGGAGCCTATCTGCTATCATGTTTCTAGTTCTAAAGAGATTATCTATAGGAGTAGCTAGTTGAATTGCAGATTGATGTACTCTAGATTGTATAGCAACCCCAGAAACTTCTGGACCTTTACCACCTTGGAAAGTTTCAGATACTCCTGAAATCATCCTCATCAACTCTACACCTGTACTAACTAAGTCCTTTAGACCATTTGGAATCTGATTTGGTTCAATTTTTTGTGGTCTTTCTCTACCTTGTTTTACTTCTAATACCAGTCCTGTCTCCCCACCTCTCTCTTCTAAATCCTCAGTCTCCATATTAGCTAAAGAAGACTCATCTAAAATCCATCCAGAGTTGGCAGTTGTATTTACTACATGTAATATTTGAGATTGCACTTTATTAAGCATCTCTTGAGTCTTAATAAGGTTATCTACCATACCTAGGGTAACACCTCTTCTAAAATAAGGAAAGAAAGGAACTACTGTAAAATGAGAATAAGGGCTCCAAGAGTCAAATAGAACTACTTCTTTAGTAGATACAGTCCATCTAATTCTCTTAGTGACTCTCTTAATTATTTCCCAACCATTCTCTTTAGCAATTTTCCTTTTAGTAAAAGGTTTATCTTTATCTGCTGTAGGGTATAGGTCACCTGTTTTAGTATCTAGATAAAACTCTCTATTATGAATCTTCCAGTATTGTCTATTTATAATACGAGAATGAGGAGTATCTGTTTCATCTAAGTAGAAAGAAGATTGATTATTTAAAGTACCGAATTTGTTCCTTTCCTCTTCTAAAGTACCAGTACCAAAATCAGCCTCCCTATACATCTTACTTTCAATTTGTCTCCACTTACCTAATCCATAAGTTTCTTTAATATCATCGTGAGACATCCATGAAGTAATTATTACATCACTCCAGTCATCTGGGTCGTATGATGAAGAGTCTGGGTCTGGAATAACATTTAGTGGGTCTAGCACTGTTATCTCAACATCTCCATAGACATTCTCATTGAAGTTCATCTTTACATCAAAATAACCTCTTTGTTGAATGAGACCATCAGCAAATACTTGACTCTCTTTCCAAGGATATTTATTTTGATCTACAAGATACATACTAATCTTAGCTAGTATATCAGATATATCTTGGTCATCTACTTCTCTAGGCTTATAAGAAATATCCATTCTAGATTGAGTTTGATAGCCTAATACAGTATTTACTGTTGAGAAGATTATATTTTCCTCTAACCAAGGTTTACCTGCTTCCTCTAAAGCTAACTTATCAGCATCGCTCCATTGTCTGCCACCACCTAAATAAAACTCTTCACATAGCTTGGCTCTTTGTTGGTAAGAAGAGTGACCTCTTGTTAAAGCAGAAAAGTATCGTGCCCAATTATTCTCTGCTAGCCTGTTATCATTTAATATTTTCTCGCTCATTAAGCTACTTTCCAATTCTTACGTTTAACATTGAGGGAAGATTTCATGAATTCACTTTTAAAGCTTCTTGATCTAGGCATAGATATACCTACAGCCATAGTTCTAAAAGCATCTGCTGGGTCTGATGCAAAGTCATGAACAGGTGTATTTCTAAATACTTGGTTCTTATCGTCCCACTCTTTACGGTAATTCCTTAATCCATCCAAGCCTTGAGCACATGCCTTCTTATCAAATATACATTGAGGCAGTATCATTCTAACAGCATTAATACCATCTTCTCTAGATAATTTTTGGATTATATTTATACGAGTGCCTTTAAATAATTCTTCTGCTACTTCCATACGAGTACGACCTGTACCAAACTCTGTAGCTGCCATATCATGAGGGAAATTGTGGGAACGATATACATAATTTTTATTCTGTAGGGTTTTGGCATAGAAATCTAAGCCTCTATTATTGGCTGCAAAGTAATCTATAACCTTAATTTCTTTCCCATAGGTTTGAGTAAACCATATACAAGTGTAATCTCCTACACCTATATCCCACCAAGTCTCTACAGCTACTCCAGGGTCATATGGGATGTTGGTTATCTTTTTATCATGATCTAGTTTTTCTAGTATTGATAAATAATAAAAACCTTGAGAGTTGGAAGTCCAGTTATTATAGAATTCTGCTTGAATCATTTCCTCAGACATACCAGCTTCTCTTTCTGAGTTAACTACATCATCAGAAACATATCTATTACCATTCTCATCTAAGGTCATTGTAATATCTAAGTTCTGAACAAACCAATCTTTATTAGATTTAGCCATGTTATAGAGATCATAAAAATGATTCTTACCGTTAACAGAACTATTGAATATAGCCCAACCTTTATTTTCTATAAGGATAGGTCTTACAATATTCCAAGCCTTTGGATTCTGAAAAGCAAATTCCGAGAACACACAACCCACAGGATTAGAACCTCGAACTTTGTCAAACTTATCAGTACCCATAATTTGAATAACACTGCCGTTAGTTAATACTACTTTCATGTCAGTGCTATTCTTAGATTGTATTAGTTGTGGAGGTATGTGATCTAAGAATTTAAATCCTGAGCCATCAATACCATCCCATATTACTCTTCTTCCTTGAGCAAATTCAGGGAAAAAGTAATAATATACCCCAACTCTTTGTAAAGCTTTCTTTACAATTATGTTGAACATAGTTTTATCTTTCCCTGCTCTTCTATGATATACAGCAATAGCTCTTTTGTAACCTGAGTCTAAAGCAGCCATAAGTTCTTTTTGATAGACCCTAGGCTCAAACATATAAGGTATAGTTATTACATTTTCCATAATTATTTAAATACTGGTTTCAGGAATACCTTCTTTAACGAAAATACCTAACCCGCCAAATACAACCCCCAAGGTAGTGAACCAAGCGTTAATGGAGCTATCTGGAAGCTGTACGCTTAGTCCCATACATATAGAAGCTATAGCTGCATGGGTACTAGGTTCTTTCCATCTTTTAAGAAGATATTTATATAATGTTATTAATTTTCCCATAATATTAAAAATCTATGTTTATTAGGGTTATTGTTGGATGGTAAGTTTCGTTAAAGCCTTTAAGAGTTTCTACATTTAAAGAGCTACAACCTACCAGAGAAATTATTATTACTATTTTAAACAGGTATTCTAACATAAAGAACAGCCATTTTAATAGCTATATCTAAAAGAGTATCACTTAAATCTTTGAAAATCATTTTTAGGTCAGCTTTAACTTTATCATGTTTTTGAGAAGGAGTGAGGGAAGTGTTATCTTCTAAATCTTTTACCCAAACCTTAACATCACTCCATAATTGACTATCCATAATTAAGTGAGATGCTATATTTAATACTACTTTATCTATTTTTATCATTATAAGTCCTTAACTTGAATTATTAAACTCTTCTCAAACTCTTCTATTCTACCAGATACTCTTAGTATGGTAATATGATTTGTTATGGTAAACTTTTTTAAGATAGGGTCAACTGAATCTACTCTTATACCTGTAGACCTTTGTTGAATTATCACTCCAGAGGAAGTTGTAACACCTGTAGTAGCTGTCCAGGATGAAGCTGTTATAACATCACCAGAAGAAAGTCTACTTAAAAGGGGTTTACACTTCCAGACTACATCTCCATCTGGAGTAAGCTTACCTTCTAATGTCCCAAAGGGAGGTTCTACACCTAAAGAAATACCTCCACTAGTACACTCATACATACACCCATTAGAGATTGTAGGTACTACTATATCCATGCCCTTAACATACTCCTTAAAAGATTCTCTAACAGGAGGTCTGTAGTCTATGTAATAAAATTTCTTTGAAGAGGGGTCATGTTTGTCTGTTATAGGCCATAGAATAGGCCCAGAATCATCAGAATAAATTATATTAGTCATTATAGTGCTATTGCTAGAGTTTTATGGGATATGTTAATAGCTCTAGGAGAGCCTATTACTACATGAGGAGGTACAGGAGCAATGGATAATACTCTTATGTTGGTGGTTATTGTACCAAAATCACCTAAAGATATTACTGAAACTGTAGGAGTGAAAACATTAACTGGAACACTCAAAAGCGGTATACTAATGTTTACATTATTAACTACAGTTGGAGTAAATACATTAACTGGTACACTTAATAAGGGTACAGATATGTTTATATTATTAACTACACTAGGAGTAAAAACATTAACTGGTACACTCAATAGTGGTATCTGTATATTAGTACCTATGATTACTGTAGGGTTAAATACATTAACTGGTACAATAAGCTTTGGTACAGCAATGTTAATGTTATTTACTACAGTTGGAGTAAAAACATTAACAGGTACATTTAGGAGGGGTACATTAATATTAGTACTTATGGTTACTGTAGGTGCTCTAACTGTTACAGGAACGTTAAGAAGTGGTACTTGTATGTTATTATTGTTTACTACACTAGGGGTAAATACAGTAACAGGTACATTTAATAAAGGTACAGAAACATTATTATTATTAACTACAGTAGGAGTAAAAACATTAACAGGTACTGATAATAAAGGTACAGAAACATTATTATTGTTAACTACAGTAGGAGTAAAAATGGTTACCGGAACATTTAATAAAGGTACAGAAACATTATTATTGTTAACTACAGTAGGAGTAAACGTAGTTACTGGAATGCTTAATAGTGGTATCTGTACATTATTATTGTTTACTACAGTAGGAGTAAAGGTAGTAACAGGGACATTTAAGAGAGGTACATTAATAGTGTTACCAGAACTTATGGATACTGTAGGAGTAAAGGTAGTAACAGGAACATTTAGGAGAGGTATGAAGATGTTATTATTGTTTACTACAGTAGGAGTAAAGGTAGTAACAGGGACATTTAAGAGAGGTACCTGTATATCGTTATTACTAACTACACTAGGAGTGAATACAGTAACAGGTACATTTAATAAAGGTATATTGATTGTATTATCAGAACTGATAAATACAGTAGGAGTAAATACAGTAACAGGGACACTTAGGAGTGGTATGCTAATATTGTTATTAGCGGTGATGGTAACTGTAGGAGTAAAAGTAGTAACAGGTATGGAAACTTTTGGGATACTTAGATAATTATTAGTATCCCAAAATATATTATTCCTAAGTTTAAAGAACTCGGTAGTGCTTCTAAATTCAGCCCCAACTTTAAAATTGTTGACTCTTTTAAGCTGTCTACGGTACCTAGGACCACCACCAAAGACTATAGACATAGAGTCTCCTTAAGTAGGGTTTATTTGAGTGAATTGAGAGAAAGCGTTTATAGTGAATGCAGTACCTGCTCCTGGTGTACATGCCAAGAAAGGTACAGTTCCGTTCCAACACTTAGTACTTACTCCACCTGTTAAAGGGTCTAAAGCAGTTCCAGCGTTACCTACTAATACTCCACCAGCTAATACTCTATAAGCAACTAAGTTAATAGTGCCAGATGTCCATGTAGCACTTAGGGTTATACTTTGTACACTTCTTACTCCTTTATCAGAACCTTGGAGTGATATAGGTATAAAAGAACCTACTGGAGAGGTAGCTGAAGTAACTAAAATATTAGTACCTGTTCTACCTGCTGTACCTAATTCATTAGTATAAGAAACAGTAATAGTAGGAGTACCAGCGCCTGTAGTAGCACTAACTTCTAAAGCCAAAAGCACGCCCTCACCATTAGAGGAATTGTTATTATCTCTGGTAGGCCATGTAGGTGAGGTGATGGTTTGAGCTGTAGTGAGGGTAATAGTTATACCTCCATTATGCCAAAGCCTATCATAAATTTCAAATGTACCGTTTATAGCAGTAACAATATTGAAATTTGAGAGATAGTTTACTACTGGGAGGGTGGCATCAGTGAATGGTATTTGACCTGGTAAATTAGCTGCTGTAGAACTAGGAGTACCCCCATTGAGGGTAGTATCAAAAGTACCTGCACCAGTACTTCCAGCTAACGACCAAGTAGACATAGGTCTAAAAGTTACTGGGGTGGCTGTAGTAGCTTTAATATACTTATAAGTAGTAAGTCCACCAGCTATAATTGTATCTTGAGTAATTGGCATCGTAGTTCCTTTAGTTAAAGTTTGAGAGAATCTCTTGATAACGAGAAGGTGTTATACAACCAACACTCATTAGATATTGTAGCCCTGTTGTAGTATCTTTATCATCTATGTCTACATAATCAACAGTGTGCAGTAGGTCTAGCAAATCTCCTACTACCTTATCAGTTAAAGCTTTATCTCTGATGGAAATTCTTTCAGGGATAGTAAACATTCTTAAGAAGGAGGAAGGAGAGATTGAGAGATGGTCCTTAGCATTTTCTACAAAATCTAATGTTTCAGGATTCCATGAATATTTGTTCATATCTACATCCCTTACCTCCTTCTCAAAAAGATTAGTAGGGTCAGATAGATTCTCTAAACGAGATATAGATACCAGATTATTTAGATGGTCATATATAACCCACATAACTTAACCTAAAGAAATAATACCAGAAGCATTCCAAACTAAGTTGAGAGCATTTCCAGTGGTAGTGGTAACTGAAGTACCTGCTGAGGTATTATCTAAATCAACATAAGCTACCAAAGGCTTTACTTTACCATTGAGGGTAGCATTAGCATAGAGTACAGCCCACTTAGCAACAATACTACCACCAGATGCAGTCCATGAAACATCATTAGCATCTAAGGTAGTTATAGAGCTAGCCAAGGTCCAAGTGACAGCAGTCATCAATATACCACCTGCGGTATACCCATTGGCAGTAGGAAGTTCGTTAGCTGAAATACCAGTAGAACCAAAAAGAGTTGCAGCAGAAAGGTTAGCTACGGTAGCAGTAGAAGTAAGTAGAGCAACTGTAAGAGCAGTACCTACTAAATCTAAATCTAGTGTACCATCTCCTACGTCTCTAGTAAAAGAATTAGCACGAGTAATAATAACAGCCATAATGTTTTCCTAATAAGTGGTTATGAGAATATTTTCGGAGAGAGTAGAGTCTATAGAGTCTTCTTTAATCTCTTCTAAAAGGTTTAAAGTGGAAACAGTTTCTTTATCTGAGTCAGAATAATTTATTACATTGATTGTATAGGAGTCAGTTGGTTTACCTTCTGAGAAGAGACCCATTTGCTTACCTAAAAGAGTAAGGGCTTGTATTCTGGCAGTTGAGTTTGTGGAGGTAGTAGCTTCAAGGTATAGTCTTTCTAATATCTTATCAGCAGTTAAGGAGAGAGATTCAGTTTTATTTTGAAGAGCTTTGGAGATGTGATATTTTATATTCTCACGAGAGGAATATTTATTTGAGGAGGGATGACTCTTTAACTCAGGCTCTACAACCCTATAAGCAGAAGAGTGAGAAAGAGTAGATAAATAAGCATTAACATAAAGTTTCTCAAGAGGCTCTAGTTTAGGTTCTGAGAAGTAAGTCATTATCTTTTCTCACGTGCTGTGGAGGTACGAGGGTATGACCTATTTTGGTGGGGTGTTTGTACTCTTAGGTTGGAGTGTGAATCATTGAGAGGATTAGAATCTTTATGGTCTACATCCATTCCATCTCCTATTCTCACTTTACCTTTTTTCATTAAGGCATACCTAGCACGGCCTCTAGAAGCCCTTCTTTTCTTTTGGGCTGGGGTGCCTTGGTAGTTAGCATATTCCTTCTTATAATCTCTAGACATAAAGTTAACAGTGTTAAGTTATCAAATAACCTCTTAGACTCACCTTCTAATACAAAAGTTCAAAATATTTTTATATTTTTATATTTTTTGTAAGTTGGTGATATCAGGTGAGAATTGTGGGATATAGGGGTAGGGGTATCTTCAAGATTAAAGTATTTTCTGACATGAAGGGTATGTGGGTCTGGATATATAATACCCACAGTTCCCACAGCCCCACACTCTAAACTACCCCCCTTGGGTAAAAATAAAAAAAATCTTACAGTATAACATAAAATCTGCTAATCACCAAATGTTCTTGGTTTGTTCTGTAAAAGTTCTACATTTGTTCTGCTTTTGGGTTTTGTTTGTTTTTGTGGGTACTGTATGAATTGTGCGATTTTGCTGGGTTTTGTGGTTATATTGTTAAACACTATATGTTGTGTGTAAATTGTAAAAATACCACTAAATATGGGGTAAAATGTAGTAAAAATAGGGGTTT